>Ga0209254_10002355_pt1 | contig 17155 bp, 16 predicted proteins | sample FrelakmetDIP11DI_FD_187148 | JGI IMG/M metagenome (GOLD analysis project Ga0209254, IMG submission 187148) | Freshwater lake sediment microbial communities from the University of Notre Dame, USA, for methane emissions studies - DIP11 DI (SPAdes)... | ecosystem: Environmental > Aquatic >... | reverse complement strand
CGTCTGCCTTCAAGGAGCGCCGATAGGAGCATAGCCAGGCTATGTGACTGTCGGCGCGACGCGGAAGGCGGGCGAAAAGACGAGCGAGATGGTGCATGATTTGACAGAAATCGCCTTAGGTCCCTGCATCCCCGGCGGCGATCAGGGCCATGCGCACCAGCTCCGCAAGGGACTCGGCCCGCATCTTTTCCATCACCCGGGCCCGGTGGGCTTCGACTGTCTTGGAGGTCACACCCAGGGCGGCGGCCATCTCCTTGTTGGACTTGCCCTCGGTGACCATGGCCATGACCTCGTGCTCCCTGGGGGTCAGCTCGGCGAGACGAGCGGCGATCTCGGCGCGGGTAGAGCGGCTGACCCGCTGGCGCTGGTCCAGATCCAGGGCATTGCGGATGCTTCGGAGCAGATCCTCATCATGGAAGGGCTTCTCGATGAAGTCCACGGCCCCCGCCTTCATGGCCTTGACCGCCATCGCCACGTCCCCGTGGCCCGTGATGATGATCACCGGCAGCCGATAGCCCTCCTGGGCCATGTAGCTTTGCAGCTCCAGCCCGCTCATGCCGGGCATGCGCACGTCCAGCAGCAGGCAGCCCGCCCGCCCCGGGTAGTAGGCGGCAAGGAAGGAGTCCGCGGACGCAAAGGTCCGAACCTCCATGCCGGTGGACTCGATCAGCCATTGCAGGGAGGTGCGCATGGCCTGATCGTCATCCACCACGAAGACCGTGGGATCGCTGCTCATCGACTGGCTCCTAGGACCCGCAGGGGCCCGGTTGAAGGATCGGAACCCGGCTCAGCGGCATCAGCTGGGCCGGCATCGGCGGCTTCCAACCGCGCCGCTCGCGGCAGGGCCACGTGGAAGACGGTGCCCCGGCCAGGCTCTGACTCGGCCCAGATGCGTCCCCCGTGATTCTCCAGGATGGTTTGGCTGATGGTGAGCCCCATCCCCATGCCCCCCTCCTTGGTCGTGAAAAAGGGGTCGAACAAGCGGGCGAGCCGTTCCCCATCTATCCCCGGTCCGCTGTCCTCCACGCTCACCCGGACCTCCCCGTCCAGGTTCCCCTGGGTCCGGATGAGGAGACGCCGAGCCGCCTCCGGCGTCTCCTCCAGGGCGTCCAGGGCATTGCTCATCAGGTTGAGAAGCACCTGCTCGATCTGCACCAGGTCCACATGCACCGGAATGGGCCCCGGAGCCAGGTCCAGCTCGATCTGAACACCGAGCTTGGCGGTCTCAAATTCGAGGAAGGAGCAAACCTCCTGCACCAGGGCGTTGAGGTCCGCATCGGCGCGGATTGGTGGCTGCTTGCCCACTAGGGCACGCAACCGGCGGATGATCTCGCTGGCCCGCTGCGCCTGGCTGGTGATCTGGGCCAGGGCCCCGAGCAGCTCCTGGGTCTGCCCCGCCCCACTCTGCATGCGCCGCGTACAGCCGTTCGCATAGTTGACGATGGCGGACAAGGGCTGGTTCAGCTCATGGGCCATGCCGGTGGCCACCTCCCCCATGGTGCTGAGCCGACTCACATGGACCAGCTCCGCCTGGTGCTGGCGGGACTGCTGCTCCGCCCGCCGCACCGCCGTGATGTCACGCCCGTAGATGTTCACATAACCGAGATCGCGGATGGGGGCAAACAGCAGGGCATAGACCTGGCTTCCAAGCTCGGTCTCCCGCTCCCTGGGCTCCCCCAGCTCCATGGCCTGCATCGCCTCGGCCACCCATTCCTCGGGGAGTGATTCGCCCTGCTCCGTGCCCCAGGCGAGCAGCAGAGGCCGGCTGGCGTTGTTGGCGTAGACGATGACGCCGCCGACGGTGACCCGCAGGATCGGGTTGGGGCTCTCGGCGGCGAACCGGGCCAAGCTCTTGATCTCCCGCTCCGCCTGCTTGCGGCTGGTAATGTCGTGGATGTAGAGGGTGTAGAAGCGCTCCGACTCGAGATCGATGGGAACGATGGAGATCTCCACCGGAAGCTCGGTCCCGTCGGCCTGCCGGGCCACCAGCTCGCCGCGCCCATGATGCTCGAGACCCTCCTGGCGCGAACGCTCCAGGAGGCGCCGAAAGGCGGCCCGCGCCAGATCCGGCAGGAAGCGCTCGGCGAAGGGACTGCCGATGGCCTCGTGGCGCTCGAGCCCGAAGACCCGCTCGGCGGCCGGGTTCACCTCGATGATGTGCCCCTGATGATCGAGGGTGACGATGGAATCTAGGGAGGCCTCCATCATGGCCGCCTTCAGCGCCTCGCTCTCGCGCATCTCCGCCTGGTGCCGGCGGTTCATCTCCTCCCGTGCCTTCAGGACCAGCTGGGTGAAATGCTGGATCCATTCCTCCAACAACAGGAGCTGATTGCCGTCCCGATGGAAGCCCGGCTCCGAGATACCCAGCGCCCGCTGGGAGAACCGGGTCATGCGCTTCAGGATCCGATTGAGTCGGGCCGAGACCAGGTAGATCACCCCGGTGAACACGGCGATGAAGGCCAGGGCGGCGTAGAACCGCTGGCGGCGCTCGAAGATGCGCACGTGGCGGGACATACGCTCCACGCTGAGGTGGGTGACGAAGGTGGCGAAGAGCAGATTGGAGTCCGCGCCCTCGTAACCGGGGAGCGACTGGGAGGTAACGAGAAAGCCCTCATCCCACATGTCGAGGGTGGTACCGGGGATCAGCACCTCTGGGTCGAGGCTGGCGACGATCCGCTGATCGTCCCCATCCACCAGGGCCACCGCGGCGCGGTTGGGGTCGATGCCGCGCTGGGACGCGGCCAGGAAGCTGTCATCGATGGGCACCAGCACTACCAGGTGCCCCATGGGGTAGCCCCCAGAGTCCTCCACGGCATCGCTTACCAGGAGGTAGAGACCATCCTGCAGACGCACCGGGACGGCCCGCACCTCGCTGGGATCGAGGAGCTGGGACGGGATGGTCACCGTCAGATCCGCGGGCGGGGGCGCGCTGCCCGCCTGAAAGCTCTCCCGGACCCGGCCCTTGGTGTCCGCCAACAGCACGTGGCTCGGGGGCCGCAGGGCGGCACGGGCGAAAAAATCCGGGAGCCAGTAGGGGCGGAACTCCTGATAGACCACCGGATCCACCGCGGTCTCCTCCGACCAGACCAGGGGCTCCAGATATTCCGCCAGGCGCCGGTGATTGGCGAGCAGGCGGGTGGTCATCCCGTAGGTGGCCAGATAGCGGTCGAAGCGGATCAGGCTCTCCCGCGCCTGGAGATCGAGCTGGGCCTGAAGCTCCTGGCCAAAGATCTTCCCCACCTGCCGGCTCTGCACCTGGTCCAGGATGCCCCAAACCCCGAGCCCTGCCGCGAACCCGAACAGGATCGCAATCACGGGCATCGGCACCTGCCGCAGCAGGCGGTAGAAGAGGGACTTGGTGGCGTTTGAGCTCAAAATGGCGGTTTCGCATCGAACGGCCTAGCCAGTCTAACCAAAACCTCTGGGGGCTTCGATGCGGCTGGGAGCCTTGCACTGGGCCCCCGGGGCCCATGGACCGGTGTAGCACCGCGGCGCATCCGGGGTGAGAATGTCGGGCCAGATCCCACGCACCCGCTCGACTCCTTCATGCAGCAGACCGCTAATCTCCCCCAATCCCCATCCCTCCCGCGCCGGCTGGCAGCGCTCCTCTATGACGCGGTGCTGCTGCTCGGCCTGCTGATGCTGGCGATCCTGCTCCTTATCGTCCCTTACGACCTGATCGCCGCCCGCCCATTCCCCCACGGGGATCCGCTGTATCGGACCCTGCTGCAGGGCTATCTGCTGGCGGTGATCGGGGGTTTCTATGTCTATTTCTGGACCCACGGGGGCCAGACCCTTGGGATGCGTTCCTGGCGCTTTCGCATGCTGCGGGACGACGGAGCCCCCTTGAGCCTAACGGATGCCCTGCGCCGCTTCGCGTGGGCCACCCTGAGCCTCGCGCCCGCGGGCCTCGGGCTCTGGTGGTGCCTGCTCGACCGCGACGGACTGGCCTGGCACGATCGGCGCTCGCGCACCCGGCCGGTGTTGCTCCCGCGCTGACCGGGGGAGGCTGGGCACCGAGACCGCCAACCTAGCCTCCGGTACGGGCAGGCCCGCGCCCCTACCTCGCGCTCCTGGAGCACCCGCAGCAGCCCGCCAGAAGGGCCGCGGCGATGGGCGGGGCCAGGGTCCGCAACCGCTGTCGCTGGCGGTAAAGGGGGACGGCAAGTGAGACGGTGGCGGGACCCAGCAGAAAGTGGACGAATTGAGCCCCATCGAAGTAGGTCTGGTAGGGGGTATCGGTCAGGACCAGCAGTGCGATCAGGAGGCCCACGGCGACGGCCACCGGGTTGAGCCAAGGGCTCTCGCCGCCCAGTCGATAGACCCACAGGGCGATCAGATAGCAGACGAGGGTGAGGCTGAGCCACAGCAGCGGCGAGGCCGCCAGATAGACCCAGATAGCGGCCAGGGGGGGCTCATCCATGGTCGTCTCCGCGCCGGGTTTCAGCCGGGCTACTGCCTGCATGGTCAAGGCGGTGACAGCCAGTGTGAGCAGAGTACCGAGCACCAGTGCGGCGGCGATGGCCGCCCACTGGCCACGCATCCGCTCCCAGTGGACCAGCACCCCCACCCCAGCGGGCACAAAGAGGAGTGAGAGGTGGGCGAGCAGGGTGTCCGCGGTGCGTCCCACCGACTCGGGAACGCCGCCCCTCAGTAGCAGCCAGGCCAGGAGCAGCAGCATACCGAGCACGGGGCCAGGCACCGGCAGGCCCGTGACCAGCACGCTCACCTCTCCGATGAGTTGGCAGACCAGGATCAGGGCAGGGTCAGGGTCACGGTCAGGGTCAGGGTCAGGGACTCAAGCATCAGCGCCTCCGTCCAACGGCAGCAAGGGTTCCGGACCCCCGGATTGCGCCGGACAGCGGTACCACCGCTCGGCATCGCAGGGCGTCCTGGCGGAAATCCCCACTGGAAAGCGGAAAATTCCATCCATCTCGCGTATCTTGTCGTGGCCGTGATTGGGAGCGGCGAAACAGGGCCCCGGGGCAGGACAACTCGGGCCAGAGCCTCAAGCTCCATACGAAACGCGGCGTACAACGGCAGATGGTTGCGGAGGACCCATGCCCCTGATCGACGAGCTCGAATCCCGCTTCAGGCTCGGGATACCCGCCATGGACCGCTACCACCAGGAGCTCGTGGACCTGCTCCACCGCATGGACAGGGCCACTGACGCGAGCTTCGCGTACCTGTTCTCGGACCTCATCCATCATACCCGCGCCCATTTCGCCACCGAAGAGGTGTTGATGCGGGCGACGGACTTTCCTGAGAGCCGGCCCCATCGTGATGAACACGCCAGGGTGCTCGCGGAGATGGAACGTTTCGGTCAGCGGCTCGGCCACGGGCACCTCGCCCTGGCCCGCGTCTATGTGCGCGACCAGCTTCCGGCCTGGTTCGAACGCCATGCCCACCTGATGGACAGGCCCTTGGCCGAGCATCTACGCAGCACCCGCGGTTCGACCGCGACCGCCTGATCGGCGGGTCGCCCCAATCGCTCGCGGGAGGCCGACCACCGCCAGGGTCTCGAGGCGAGCCTTCGCATCCGTCCATCTGGACCCAGCACATCTCACTGCCAAGCCCCTTCTTCCGCGGGGGTTGCTTACTCCACGGTTGGACATTACCTGACCAAGGCAGAAGTCAATCCCTGGCTTAGGAGGGGACCATCGTGAGCCTGATGTCGAACGCCTCGAACCGCCGCGCACCGGAGCGGCTCACTCCCGGGCGCCGAGGCCAAGCGGCCGGCAGCCGTCGTCCGCCTCCGCCCTGGATCCTGATCCCGCGTCGCGGCCAACCCCTCGCGGGCGATCGCTCCGACCTCGAGCCCGCTACCGCTCGGGAGCCTCGGGCCACAGCCAGTGTTTGATCTGGATCTCTACGGCCTGGGACTGGCCTTCGCGCTGACTCTCGGACTCGTCGCCTGGCTGATACACATCCCGCGCAAGGATGCCGGGATCGCCGACTCCTTCTGGTCCCTCTACTTCCTCGCCATGGCGGGCGTCTATGCCCTCGCAGGGCCCCTGGCGAGCGAGCGTGCGATCCTGGTGCTCCTCCTCTTGACCCTCTGGGCGGCGCGGCTCAGCGCCTTCATCACCCGACGCAACTGGGGCGAGCCCGAGGACCGGCGCTATGCGGCCATGCGCGCCGCCAACGACCCGGGGTTCTGGTGGAAGAGTCTCTATTCGGTCTTCGGCCTCCAAGCGATCCTGGCGTGGATCATCTCCCTACCCCTGCTCACCGTCATGCTCGGAACCAACCCCCTGAGCTGGTTGGACTATGTAGCCTTGAGCCTCTGGCTCGTCGGACTGTTTTTCGAGACGGTGGGGGATCAGCAGCTCGCCGACTTCAGGTCCCGGCCGGAGAACAAGGGCCAGGTAATGGACCGGGGGTTGTGGCGCTACACCCGTCACCCCAATTATTTCGGCGAGGCCTGCGTCTGGTGGGGCTTTTATCTCTTCGCCGTCTCCGCCGGAGGCTGGTGGACCATCGTCTCCCCCATCCTGGTGACCTGGCTGCTCCTGCGCATCTCGGGGGTGGTCCTGCTGGAGCGCGACATCGCCGAGCGCCGCCCCGCCTATCGGGATTACATCGGGCGCACCAACGCCTTCATACCCGGACCACCCCGATCGACCAGACGTCAGGAGACATAAATGACCTGCCGACCCTTGATCGCCGCCTCGCTCCTCGGCGCCCTGGTGGCCACTACGGGCACCGTCTTCGGCTCAACGGCCCAGCAGACCCTGCGCTTCAAGGTCTACCTGGACCAGTCCCCCATCGGCGAGCACAGCTTCGAGCTGACCACCGGCGGGCCCGAGAAGCGGGTCGTCTCCCGCGCCCGCTTCGACGTCAGCGTGCTGATATTCAAGGCCTACCGTTACCGCCACGAGAGCGAGGAGCAGTGGCGGGACGGCTGCCTCGAGCGCATCCAGGCCACCACCGACGACAATGGGAAGAACTTCCGGGTTCGAGGCCAACGGGTCGCAGACACCCTCACCCTGGAGGTCAACGGCAAGCCGGACCAGCTCCCCGCGTGCATCTCCACCTTCGCCTACTGGGAACCGGACTTCCTCAAGCGCCCGCGCCTGCTCAACCCCCAGACCGGGAAGCTAGTCGATGTGCGCCTCGAGCCCCAGGGCCGCGAACGCCGGATCTACCGGGGCCGTGAGATCGATTGCGAGCGCTACCGGCTGAAGGCGGAGGACCTCGACATCAGGCTCTGGTACACGCTCGATGGGGACTGGATCGCCCTGGAGAGTGACACCGGCAAGGGTCGGATGCTGCGGTATGAACGGCTATGAGGAACCCAGTCTGCCAGTCGAATCCCATCGCCCCCGGCTTCTTGGCCCTTGCGATCCTCCTGACGCTGACCGCCTGCGGGGCGGCGGAGCGACGGCCCATGGAAACAGTCCCACAGGTGGACCTCGCCCTTTTCATGGGCGACTGGTATGTCATCGCCAACATCCCCACCTTCGTCGAAAAGGGAGCCCACAACGCGGTGGAGTCCTACTCCCTGAACCCGGACGGCACCGTCGCCACCACCTTCCGCTTTCGCAAGGACGGCTTCGACGGGCCGGAAAAGGTCTACCATCCTAAGGGCTTCGTAATCCCTGGCACGGGCAATGCCCGCTGGGGTATGCAGTTCATGTGGCCCTTCAAGGGCGACTTCCGCATCATCTGGCTCGAGCCCGACTACGGCATCACAGTGATCGGCCGGGAGAAGCGCGACTACGTCTGGATCATGGCCCGCAAACCGGAGATCCGGGACGAGAAGCTCAAAGAGATCCTCGGCTACCTGGACGGCGTCGGCTATGACACGAGTAAGGTCCAGCGCGTGCCCCAGAGCTGGCCGGGGTGAAGGGAGCACAAGATCCGCGCAAGGGTCCGGCGGTGCCGGCATAGGCACCCGGACCAGCAAGCTAACCCACACCCCGGAAACCACCAGGGCCTCCAGTGCGGGACCCTAGGCGCCGGTGAGCGACCCGGGCGAGACCGGACCACGCTTGCCGATCTTCCTACCCGCGCTTGCGAAGGACTAGAGGCAAACCCATGTTCTGGGTGGAACAATCTTTGCGCTATCAGCCGATCCGCCCGCCATAGGAACCAACCGACGTCATGCGTCCAGCCCTGTTGCTTCGCGTCCTGGAGCGCGAGTTCGTCAGCACCGCCGAAGGTCACCACACCCCGGTCATGTTGTGGGGCCCACCGGGGGTGGGCAAGTCCCAGATGGTGGCCCACATTGCAGCCCGCCACCGCGTGCCCATGATCGACATCCGGCTCTCCCAGATGGAGCCGAGCGATCTGCGGGGCATCCCCTTCCGGGTGGAGGATCGGGTGGAGTGGGCCATCCCCGCCATCCTGCCGGACGCGGAGCGCCACGGGCGCACCGGCATCCTATTCCTGGACGAGATCACCTCGGCCCCACCCGCGGTCTCGGCGGCTGCCTACCAGCTGATCCTGGACCGGCGCCTGGGCGAGTACCAGGTGCCCCAGCACTGGGCCATCTTCGCCGCCGGCAACCGCCAGGGGGATCGGGGCGTCACCTACAGCATGCCGGCACCTTTGGCCAACCGCTTCTCCCACTTCGAGGTGGAGACCCACCTCGACGACTGGGTGGCCTGGGCCTACCAGAGCGGGATCGACGAGCGCCTGATCGCCTTCCTGCGCTTCCGCCCCGAGCTCCTGTTCGACTTCGACCCGGCCCACAACCCAGTGGCCTTCCCCTCCCCCCGCTCCTGGGAGTTCGCCCACCGGGGGTTGAAGAAATTCGAGGATCATCCTGAGCTCCTCCAGGGGACCCTGCAGGCCTGCGTGGGCCCGGCGGCCGGGATCGAGCTCACCGCCTTCGTCAACAGCCTGGACCAGATGCCGGACCTGGACGCCATCGTGCGCGGCGACCCAGTCGCGGTGCCCCGGGAGATCGACCTCCAGTATGCCGTCGCGGCCGCCCTGGTGGGTAGGGCGATCCGCGCCAAGGACGGCGACAATGCGGCGGAGATCACCGGTAACATCCTCCGCTACGCCGGGCGCTTCCCCCAGCGGGAGATGGGGGTCATGCTGGTCTCGGACCTGCACCGGGCCATCGGCAACCGGCTCTTCGAGGTTCCCGCCTTCACCGACTGGGCGCAAGCGGTGGCCGACGTCATGCTCTTCGAGTGAGAAGCAGAGAATGGTCCGCGAATGAACGCGAACAAACTCGAATATTCTTCTGATGTAAGCATCCTTTCGCCTACGGCACATGACCGGGACGCCCAGCGCGTCGGACAGCGCTTGCCGTTCCCCCCATTCGCGTTCTTCGCGTTCTTCGCGGACTGATCCGACTTCATGGAGCGACGTGGCAGCAACGACCATGCCTTCTGACCTGAGCACCATCGAGACCAAGCTGGCCGCCGCCCGGACCCGGCTCATCCTGGACAAGCCCTTCCTGGGGGCCCTGGTGCTGCGCCTGCCCATGCACGCGGCCAAGCCCGACTGGTGCCCCACCACCGCCACCGACGCCCGGGCCTTCTACTTCAACCCGGACTACATCGCCTCCCTGACCCTGGAACAGACCCAGTTCATGCTGGCCCACGAGGCCCTGCACTGCGCGCTCTCCCATTTCGCCCGGCGCCAGCACCGCGTCGTCCACAAGTGGGACCTGGCCTGTGACTACGCCATCAACCCACTCCTTATCGACGATGGCCTAAAAGCCCCGCCCAACGCCCTGGTCATGCCCCTATACAAGGGCATGACGGCCGAGGAGATCTACCCACTCATCGAGGACAACGACGAGTCGGAGACCCTCGACAAGCACGCCTACGATCCGGACAACCAGAGCCGCGGCTCAAAGAGCCGGCTTGATGAGAAGGACCTGGACCAGCAGCAGCGGGACCGCCAGCAGTCCCAGCCGGATCAGGCCGAGGGCCAGCAAGGCAAGGAGGGGGGAGAGCGCAACGCCCAGCGCCAGGATGGGGGCGGGGCCGGCGAGCCCGAGCCCCTCACCCCGGACGAGCAGGAGACCCTGTCGGTCCAGTGGCAGCAGCGCATGGCCGGCGCCGCCCAGCAGGCCATGCAGGCGGGCAAGCTCAGGGGTGAGCTCAAACGCCTGATTGACCACCTACTTCAGCCCCAGCTCCCCTGGCGCATGCTACTCGCCCGCTACATGACCGCCGTCTCCCGGGACAACTACAGCTACTCGCGACCCTCCCGGCGGGAGGGTGAATTCGTGCTGCCCAGCCTGCGCAGCCGTCAGGTGGACCTGGTGGTAGCCATCGACACCTCCGGCTCCATCAAGGACGCTGAGATGGAAGAGTTCATCGACGAGGTGGATGCGCTCAAGGGCCAGGTACGGGCCCGGGTCACCCTGCTCCCCTGCGATGCGGCCCTCTGCGAGGGGGCCCCCTTCCGCTTCGAGCCCTGGGAGCAGTTCTGCCGCCCCCGGGACCTCAAGGGCGGCGGCGGGACCAGCTTCGTCCCGGTCTTCCAGTGGATCGCGAAGGAAGGCCTCCAGCCAGACCTGCTGGTCTACTTCACCGACGCCGACGGGGAGTTTCCCAAGCAGGAGCCCGCCTACCCAGTCCTCTGGCTGGTCAAGGGTCGCTCCCAGGTCCCCTGGGGGCAACGGATCCAGCTCAACTAGCCCCGCCCTCTAACCCAGACAGATTCAAACTCCCTGCAAAATGCCCAGCCGATCCTCGTGCATACTGTGGGATCGGAGACTGCGGCCCGCCGGGAACTCGGGCGAGAGATGCCCCTCCTAATCCCCTGATGCACGCACCATCCACCTCCAGGCCCTGGCCGCACGCGCAGCTCATTACCGGCACCCTCGCCGCCCTGCTCCTGTGCCTACCCTCCATGGAGCCACCCACGGCTCGCGCCGACCCCATGAATCTGCCAGAGATCGGCAGCACCGCCGACGCTGTGATGACGAGCGGGGCGGAGCAACGCCTGGGCAAGGCCTTCATGCGCAAGGTTCGCGAGGCGCTTCCGGTCTCGGACGACCCCTTGCTGACGGATTATCTGGAATCCCTCGGAAAAGAGCTCCTGACCGCGGACCAGAGCGCCGGGGGACACTTCAGCTTCTTCCTCATAGACCAACCGGTGGTCAACGCCTTCGCCGGTCCCGGGGGCTACATCGGGGTCTACTCGGGCCTGATCCTGGCCAGTGAGAGCGAGGACGAGCTGGCGGCGGTGATGGCGCACGAGATCGCCCACGTCACCCAGCGTCACCTGATGCGAGGCTTCGAGGATCAGGGGCGCCTCAGCCTGCCCGCGACCGCACTGATGGTGGCGGCGGCCATCCTGGGGGCCCAGGTCTCTTCCGATGCCGGGATGGCCGCGCTCGCCGGCATCCAGGCGGCCGCCATCCAGCGCCAGATCAACTTCACCCGAGACAACGAAAAGGAGGCCGACCGCATCGGGATCGCCACCCTGGCGAACGCGGGTCGTGACCCTTATGCCATGGCGGGTTTCTTCGAGCGTCTCTCCAAGGCGAGCCGGGTCTACGAGAACAACGCCCCGGAGTTCCTGCGCACCCATCCCGTCAACAGCAGCCGCATCGCCGATGCCCTGGGTCGGGCGGACGAGCACGGCGCCCGCCAGAAGCCGGACAGTCTGCGCTTCCAGCTCACCCGTGCGCGCCTGCGGGAAGCCTCCTACAAAAGGCCAGAGCAGTCCCTCGCGGCCTTCAAGGCATCACTGAAAGAGGGGCGCTACCGCAACGAGACCGCCGAGCGCTACGGCTACGCGCTGGCCCTGCTGCGCTCGGGACAGCTCGCCGAGGCCAAGTCGGAGACGGCCCGCCTCTTGGCGCAGGAACCAAGCCTACCGGAGCTCATCGTCCTGGACGCCCAGATCGACCTCAAGAAGGGCGACACCACTCCGGCCATCAATGGACTCAAACAGGCATCGGAGCTGTCGCCCCTGAACTGGGCCCTGCGCACCGCTTACGCGAGGGCCCTGATGGAGGGGGGGCAGCCGCGCCGGGCCCTGGAGGAGCTGAAGTCGATTGCCCGCCTGCGTCCAGGTAACGTCCTGCTCTACGAGCTACTGACCCAGGCGGCAATCAAGTCCGGCGACAAGGCCGCGACCTATCGTTACCGGGCGGAGAAGCTCTATGCGGAGGGTGACCTGGAGCCCGCCGTCAAGCAGCTGGAGTTTGCCCTGCGCCAACGGGACATCGGTTACCACGACGCCGCCCAGATCCAGGTCCTCCTAGACACCATGAAAGAGGAGCTGCGGGACGAGAAGAAGCGCCGGGATCCGCTCGGGTTGACGGCGGGGGCTCGATGAGGGACCCCCGCGGTCGGCTCCGCCCCCATGGCCCACCGCAAGGCTTTGGCGCGACCGATTGAGGGTGTTTACGGTTTCAAGTCCCCGCCCAGTGCTGTAAGCTTGCGGCCCAGTCGGGGAATCCGCCAAGATCAGGGCCGCGGACATTCGCCGAAAGATCCTGGTCGAGGGTCCGGGCAGTCGCCGCCCCGAGAGAGGGCGGAACAAAAAAATTAATCGAGAACACCAGACGGAGGGCGCCGGGTCCGGCAAACAGCGGGACCGGCCAGCGGCAACATTGAAGCTCGACCACAGCAGCGACAACTTGGCCCAGGGCTGCCACCTGGACCCGATCAGGGTGTCGCCGTTCGTGCACCGCCGCGCTCCTGCGTCACCCGGTCACTCCATGCCTCCACCCGGCGCACGGCGCCGAAAACGACGCACGGATGGCTCGTCGTAATCCAACCCCCAAACCATCCACTGACGCTCCAAAGGAGAGTTTCATGATCGACGCAAAACGCAGAATCCTGCTCAAGGGCTCCCTGGCCGCCGGCTCCGTCGGTATCGCCATCGGCGCCGGACTCCTCTCCCCCCGCCTGGTGCTGGCTAGCTGGAACGAGGCCGCCTTTAGCGCGAAGGATGTGCCCACAGCCCTGACCAGCCTCCTGGGCACCGATGCCAAGGAGACCAGCGATGCCATCCAGATCAAGGCCCCGGATATCGCCGAGAACGGCGCCGTGGTCCCGGTGACGGTCGAGACAACCCTCGAGGGGGTGAAGTCCATCGCCATCATCGCCGAAGGAAACGCCACCCCCCTGATCGCCTCCTTCGACCTGGACGGATCGGCGGTTCCCTTCGTCTCCACCCGCATCAAGATGGGTAAGACCGCGGACGTGGTCGCTGTGGTTCAGACCGGCGACAAGCTGCTGAGCAACGCCAAGAACGTCAAGGTCACCATCGGCGGCTGCGGCGGCTGATCCCGTCCGTACCTACCGGCCAACCACCCATCCCGAGGTAATCGAACATGTCTGATATCAAGGTCCGCGCCAAGATCGAAGGCGACGAAGTCGTGGTCAAGTGCTTGATCAACCACCCAATGGAAACCGGCCTTCGCAAGGACTCCAAGACCAATGAGCTGGTCCCCGCCCACTTCATCAACGAGGTCCTGTGCAAGTGGAAGGATCAGACCGTCATGACCTGCGCCTGGAGCGGCGGCGTCTCCAAGAACCCCTACCTCTCCTTCAAGTTCAAGGGCGGTGCCGCCGGCGACCCGGTGGAGGTCTCCTGGACAGACAATAAGGGCGAGAGCCAGAGCGAGAAGTCCGAGATCAGCTGACTTCGGCGCGCCGGAGCGATCCGGCGCTCATCGCTGACCGGCCCCGTCATGACGGGGCCTTTTTTTTGCTCTTTTTTGAGGGTCGGCCCAGTTGGGGCTTGAGCCCGAGTGGGAGGCCCCGCCTTGGCCTGGATGCGAGAGCGCATCGGACCCGGGGACTTTCGGGTCTGAGATTCCTAATCAGGGGGCTCTTCGGAGACCGGGCACCGACTTCAAGCTGCCGGCAACCCGTCGCGCTTGGTCCCTCCGACTAACCTGTCGAGGCGCTCGATGTAAGCGGCCGGGGGCAAGAGGACCCAGCCGCGGAAGCTGCGGTCCAACGGGCCCGGCTGCCGCCGTGGGGGTGAATCAGCGGAGATCTCGACCAGAAACAGATCCCTCTCGCCTTGCATCGCCTCCGGCTCCTCGAGGCGGGTCTCCCGGGCCCAACGATGAAGGCCTTCCGTCAGCATGCCGCTGCGTGAACCGGAGCTGCTCAGGCTGGCGGCGAGTCCAAACAGCAAGAGCTGCCTGTAGTCGGCTTCCGGATCGAGGCCGTCATCAATCGGATCGGGCTCAGGGGCGGCGTCTGCCAGGGGATCACGCCGCATCCGGAGGTACACATAGAGCTCGTGCAGGTCTCGCCAGGCGTTCTTGGGGACTGGGGTCTCCCAGAGCGCCGCGTAGCGGATCTGACGCTGGAAGAACCGGAAGAGGTTTCGGATGGCCCAGTGGCGGCGGTGCCTCTGCTGATCGTCGAGCAGGAACTCGCTGCGGTCCAGCTGGTGCAGGGCCTGCTCCAGGCACTGGAACATCAGGCGGTAAAGCCGTTGCTCCAGGCTCATTTGCCGGCTCACCGGGCGGCCCCTGCTCGCCGACCAGGGCTTGGGTAGCCCGGTGCAGGTCTTGAGCAGGGGCGCCTTGAGCAACCGCAGGAGCCACAGGCGCTGGTTCGCGGGGATCTCGCTCTGGCGTAGCTTCTCCAGGGCCAGGATCAGGGCCGGCGCCGCAGATCGTACCCCGCCGCTGCGCAGCCCTTGGATCCACTGATCCAGGCCATCAGAACCGGCATCGAAGGGCGGAGAATTGATGGAGCAAGTGGTCACGGTGGATGAGAGCTCGGACGCCTGGGCCGCGATGCAGATCAGAGACTAGTGCCCCGAATCCCGTTCGGATGCTGACGGGCACGCACTTCGCCCCGCCCCATCGGCGCCACATCTCGAAATGCAATCCGGATCCCACTGCTGCCGCCGGCGAACGCGAGACGCCTAGCCGCCAAGCAGGGTGAGCAGATCTCCCGGCACCCGCAAGACCCAGGCGCGCTCGACGCTGCCGAGGGCGCCCGGGACCCGGCGCGGCGGCTCATCCCGGGAGATATCCACCAGAAAGGTCCCCAAGACACCGAAGTACAGGCTCGGGTCCTGAAGCTTGGAACCCCGCGCCCAATCAACTACGACCTCGGGGGCGCGGCCCGTCTCGGGGTCCAACAGCAGATCAGGTGGCCCTTGCTGGCCCAAAAGACTCAACACCAGTAGACGCTTGTAAGCGGTCGCCGTATCGAGTCCGGCCCCGGTTCGCTCCGCCAGATCCTTAAGCCTTGGGGCCTCCGCCACCCGACCGGAGTAGTAGACATAGAGGTCGTGGGCACTCTGCCAGGTACCCTCCGGCAAGGCTCCACGCCCCCCCAGGCTGAGCTCCAGCTGCCGACCGAGACAGTGGAGCAGGCCGTCCAGCAGCCAAAGCCGGGCCCAATCACGATCGCGAACCTGGGCGCTGTGGGCGCTATCCAAATCCCTGAGGGTCCGCTGTAGATTGGTGAACGCCTGGCACCACAGGCGTTGTTCCAGGGTCAGGGGCTCCGCCCCCTGCCGACCATGCTGACGGGACGGGAGTTTGGGAAGCTCATCCGCCAGCTCCTTCACCACTGGCAGCAGCCGGAGATTGACCTCCAGGCGGCGTGGAACCGAGAGCCTGACCTGGCCCAGCTCCTGCAGCTTCAGCAACAGATTGACCAGCATCCCCGCCGTCCCCCGTCCTGCAAGGGACCTGAGCCAGGGATCGAAAGCCCGGGGCTCAAACGCCTTCGCCATTGCCGGGGACTCCGCTGGAGACTCGGGCGCGTAGCAGGCCTGACTGGACGTGAATGGGGTACGCATGGCGTCTGCATCTGTCGTTTGGGCGGTTGCGCCCCTCCGGTCAGCCGTTTTGCACTCCGGGGTCCGTCGCGAGTGGCATGGCCTGCCTCTCCCCGCCGAAGAAGTCCCGCACCTCCTCCAGCTCCCGAGTGCGTCGCATAGGGGGCAGGCTGGCCAGGAAGCTGTGCCCATAGGACCGGCCCAGCAGTCGCGGGTCACATACCACCAGGACTCCCCGATCGTCGGCCCCGCGGATCAGACGCCCCGCCCCCTGCTTGAGAGAGATCACCGCTTGGGGGAGCTGAAAGTCTCGAAACGCATTGCCGCCGCTCTGGCGCAGGGCCTCGATCCGGGCCGCTAGCACTGGATCGCCAGGGGAGGCGAAGGGCAGGCGATCGATCACCACGCAGGAGAGGGCATCCCCGCGCACGTCCACCCCCTCCCAGAAGCTGGCGGTGCCGAGCAGCACGGCGTTGCCCAGGGCGCGAAAGCGCTCCAACAGCTCGGCGCGGGGGGCGCTGCCTTGAACTAGCAGGGGATACTGGACCCGGCCTTCCAGCCCCTCTGCCACCTCCCGCAGGGCCTTGTAGCTGGTGAAGAGCAGAAAACAGCGCCCGCGGCTGTAACCGATCAGCTCAGAGGCAAGCCCAAGCACCCGGCCGTTGTAGCCGGGGTCGGAGGGATCCGGCATGCCCCGGGGCACGAACCACAGGGCCTGGTGGGCATAGTCGAAGGGGCTGTCCCAGCGCTCGGTGCGGGCAGACTCGATCCCCAGCTGGCCGGCGAAGTGGTCGAAGCGCTCACCCACCGCCAGGGTGGCGGAAGTGAAGACCCAGGCGGCTCGCCCCCGCTCGACCTGGTCCCGAAAGACCTGGGCCACCTGCAAGGGCGTCTGATGGAGTCGAAAGCCCCGTCCCTGGGTCTCGAACCAGCGCACCTGGCCCGACACCTGATCGCCGCTGAGCAGCGCGAGCCGGGCCGCCAGCTCACCGCTTCGCGCCAGGCAGGCATCCAGGCCCTTGCCCCGTCCCTCCAGGGACTTGAGCCCAGCGGCAAGGGCGGTGAGGCGCCGCACCACCGACTCCAGGGCGCGCACCACGGCTTCATCCGCCCACAGCTCCTGCCAGGGACCCCGCCGGTCCCCTTCGCCGAGGCGCAGCCGTAGGTCCTGCACCGCCCGCCGCAGCCCGGAAGCCCGCTCCAGGAGCTCGGGGACGTCCCCCGCCTCCCGGCGGTACTCCAGCTCCGTGTCCCGGACCAGGTCCAGGAGTTGGCGCCCGCTCACCGCGGTACCGAAGAAGCTGCTCGCGACCTCGGGGAGCTGATGGGCCTCGTCCAGGATGAAACAGTCCGCGCCGGGCAAGATCTCCCCGAAGCCCTCGTCCTTGAGGGCCAGGTCGGCGCAGAACAGGTGATGGTTGACCACCACCAGGTCCGCGGCCTGGGCCTCTCGGCGGGCATTGAC
>Ga0209254_10002354_pt1 | contig 17159 bp, 14 predicted proteins | sample FrelakmetDIP11DI_FD_187148 | JGI IMG/M metagenome (GOLD analysis project Ga0209254, IMG submission 187148) | Freshwater lake sediment microbial communities from the University of Notre Dame, USA, for methane emissions studies - DIP11 DI (SPAdes)... | ecosystem: Environmental > Aquatic >... | reverse complement strand
CGAGCTGGCGGCCGCACTCGCGCGCGGCGAGCAGGGCGTGGGCGATCGGCTGCTGCGCGAATTCAAGCGCACGCTGATCCTGCGCTCGCTGACGCACACCGGCGGCCATCGCATCGAGGCGGCGCAGCGGCTGGGCTGGGGCCGCAATACGCTGACGCGCAAGATCCAGGAGCTCGGACTCGAGCCGGAGCTGAGGAAGGGTGGCAACGCGGGCGGATGACGCGCGCCCAAGGATAAGTAGGGTCAGACTCGACTTATCGCAGGGCGGCCACGCATCGTCTTCGGCGCAGGAAAGTCGAGGGCGACCCTGCTTATCCTGCTTATCCAAATCAGGGCAGGAGCTCGACGATCACCGGCGCATGGTCCGACGGCCGTTCGCCCTTGCGTGCGTTGCGGTCGATGCGGCAGCCGGTGCATCTGGCGGCGAGTGCCGGCGACAGCAGGATGTGGTCGATGCGAAGGCCACGGTTCTTCGGGAACGCGAGCTGCCGGTAGTCCCACCAGCTGAAGGTCTTCTCCGGCTGCTCGAACAGCCGGAAGCTGTCCGCGAGGCCCAGCCCGACCCAGTCGCGGAACACCGCGCGCTCCTCGTCGGTGCACAGCACCTGGCCCCGCCATAGATCGGGATCGTGGACATCCCGGTCCTCCGGCGCGATGTTGAAGTCGCCCGCCACCGCGAGCGCCGGATGGCGCGCCAGTTCACCGGCGAGGAAGGTCGTGGCGGCCCGGCACCAGTCGAGCTTGTACCGGTATTTCTCCGAGTCGACCGCCTGGCCGTTCGGCACGTAAAAATCGACGACCCGGATGTCCGCGACGGTTGCCGCGATCACGCGCTTCTGGGCGTCAGGAAAGTCGGGTAGCGCCGTCACGATGTCGTGTACGGGGCCGATGCCGTCGCGCACGATCAGCGCAACGCCGTTGTACGTGCGCTGTCCGGCAAAGTGCGGCACGTAACCGGCCGCGGCGAAGTCCGCGCGCGGAAACTTGGCGTCCTCCGTCTTGGTTTCCTGCAGGCACACGACGTCCGGCCGCGCGACCGCGAGCCAATCCAGCAGGCGCTGCAGGCGCACGTTGAGCGAGTTGACATTCCAGGTGGCGAGCTTCAAGGCGGATCGCTCCGTTGCTCGGCGGACGAACGAGAACGGCGCATCGGACCCGACGTCGCTGTGCCGCGGATCGCGGGCGCCACCGGTGCCGGCGGGTGGCGGCGCGAATCCGCCGCTATTGCTTCGGGTACCCGCCGCCGGGGATTGCGACCGCCTGCGTCGCCGCCGCGGGCGGTGTGTTCCCGGGCAGTGTGGCCGGCGCGGCGTCGGCAGGCACTTTCACCGCGACGCGGCGCGGCGCGGTTTTCGGGTAACCGGCTTCGTCGAGCATCGCCGACCAGCGCGCTTCGTTGAAGCCCTTGGCAATCAGCTTGTCGCCGATCTGCAGGACCGGGGCCTGTTGCGCGCCGGTCAGCTTCTGCAGCTGGTCCGCGCCCTTGGCGTCCTCGACGTTGACGGTCGTGAACGGAACGCCGCGCCGGTTGAGCAGGGCCTCCGCGTTCTGGCAGACCACGCCGCAGGCAAACGTGTAGAGCGTCACCGGAAAGCGCTCCGTCGCCTGCATCAGCGCGATCGGGACGTCGTTGTTCTCGATGTAATTGGGGGACAGCCGCTTCGCCTGGACGTCCTTCGAATCCGCTGGCGGCGCACGGTCCGAGTAGACCACCTTGCCGTCCTTGTCGACGTAGCGGAACACCTGCTGGGCCTGCGCCGCGGCGCCGGCCGCGATCACGGCGGCGGCGATGCCGAAGAGCAGCGCAACTCGCCTGCATTTGCGTGCCATGCCTTCTCCTTCGCAACCTCTCATAGGGGCGTAGCCATTCCATTATGCCGCAGAAGCGCGTCGAGTTGGGGCGTCCTTCCCCGAAATGCCACGAACGACTCCATCGCGCCCCGGCTGCCGCCGCGCGCGAGCACCTCGTCGCGGAATTTCGCTCCGGCGGCGGGCGACAGCACGCCGGCCTCCTCGAATGCGGAATACGCGTCCGCGGAGAGCACTTCGGCCCATTGATAGCTGTAGAATCCAGCTGCATAGCCGCCGGCGAAGATGTGCGCGAACGAATGCATGAAGCGGTCGTACGAAGCCCGGGGCGCCACCGCGACTTCGCGCCGCACCGCATCGAGCACAGCCTGCGGCGCCTCGCCGCGGGGGTCGTGGGCGGAGTGCAGCAGCATGTCGAACAGGCCGAACTCGAGATAGCGGATCGTCGCCAGGCCGCTCTGAAAATTCTTCGCCGCGAGCATCCGGTCGAACATTGCGCGCGGCAACGGCGCCCCGGTGTCGACGTGCGCCGTCATCTGCTCGAGCACGCTCCATTCCCAGCAGAAATTCTCCATGAACTGGCTGGGGAGCTCGACGGCATCCCATTCGACGCCCTGGATGCCGGAGACCCCCGCCACCTCCACGCGCGTCAGCAGCTGGTGCAGGCCGTGGCCGAATTCGTGGAAGAGCGTGATCACTTCGTCGTGCGTGAACGTCGCGGGGTGGCCGTCGGTCGATGCCGACAGGTCGCAGATGAGGAAGGCGACCGGATGCTGGAGGTGCGCGCCCGCGCGGCGGCGATTGACGGCGTCGTCCTGCCACGCGCCGCCCTGCTTGCCGGGCCGCGCATAGTTGTCGAGGTAGAACTGGCCGATCAGCGTGCCCGACGCGTCGTTGACGTCGAAGAAGCGCACGTCGTCCTGCCACGTCGGCGCCCGGCTTTCGCGGATCGAGATGCCGTAGAGCGTCTGCGCCACGTGGAAGAGCCCGGCAAGCACCTTGTGCTCCGGAAAATAGCGGCGAACTTCCTGTTCGGAGAAGGCAAAGCGTTTCGCCTTGAGTTTCTCCGAGGCGTAGGCGAGGTCCCACGGCGCGAGATCGGCGAGGCCGAGCTCGGTCCGGGCGAATCCCTGGAGTTCCGCGTAGTCGCGCAGGGCGTACGGCCTGGCGCGGCGCACGAGATCGCGCAGGAAGCCGAGCACTTCGTCGACGCTCGTCGCCATCTTGGGCACCAGCGAGACCTCGGCAAAATGTGCGTAGCCGAGCAGCAGCGCTGCCTCGTGGCGCAACTCGAGGAGGCGCCGGATCACTGGACCGTTGTCCCATGCCGGCGACGCGCCCAGGTCCGATGCGCGCGTCGCGTAGGCGCGATGCAGCGTGGCGCGCAGCGCGCGGTTGTCGGCGTAGCTTTGCACCGGCAGGTAGCACGGCATGTGCAGCGTGAGCTTCCAGCCGGCATCGCCATCGGCTTCGGCCGCGGCGCGCGCTTGGGCGAGCACGGTGTCGGGCACGCCGGCCAGTTCGCTCCTGTCGGCGACGTAGAGCGCCCAATCGTTGGTCGCATCGAGCACGTTGTCGTCGAAGCGCGCCGAGAGCTCGGCCAGCTCCTCGTCGACGGCCTTGAGGCGCGCCTTTTCCCGCGCGGGCAACTCGGCGCCGCCCAGCCGGAAGTCGCGCAATTCATTGGCCACGGCTCTTCGTTTCGCCGCCTCGAGCCCGATGAACGATGGCGACGCTTTGATCTCCCGGTAACGGTGAAACAGCCGGAGATTCTGCGCCAGGTCGGTGTGGAATGCGGTGATCCTGGGCAGACTGGCGTGGTAGGTCTCCCGCCATTCGGGTGTGCTCGCGACGGCATTGAGATGCCTGACCACGCCCCACGCGCGATCAAGCCGATCGAGTGGCTCTGCCAGCGGCTCGGCCACGTTGTCCCAGGTTGCAGGGCGGGAATCGGCAGCGACGTCCTCGATGGCGGCGCGCGCCGCCGCTATGAGCTGGTCGATGGCGGGCGGCACGTGTTCGACGCGGATCGCGTCGAAACGGGTCGGACCGGAAAAATCGAGCAGCGGGTTGGTGTTGTCGGCAACGTTCATAGGTTCAAACACTGGTGTCCCAGTCAAAGGGCAGTCAAAGGGGACAATGCGATAGGGGACCACGCTTTTCCGCTGCTCTGCTCATGTCATTGCCGGGGCCCCGGGAGAAAGCGTGGTCTGTCCCCTATCGCACTCTATCGCAACGCGGCATCCAGCTGCGCGAGGTCGTCCGGCGTGCCGACGTTCGCCCAGAAGCCATCGAAAGTCTCGCCCGAGACTCGGCCTTCGGCAATCCACCGTTGGAGGTAGGGCAGCAATTTGAGCTTCGTGCCGCGCGGAAGTTCGCGGAACAGGCGGGTATCGTAGAGGCCGATGTTGGCGAACGTGTGCCGCGGGTTCGCGTCGAGCGCGAGCCTGCCGTCGACCAGCGCGAAATCGCCGCCGCGGTGGTAGGGCGGGTTCGGCACCAGCACGAGATGGGCGCGCGCGGGGTCCGGCTGGTGCATCATCGCGGCGGCTGCGGGAAGCAGCGACGCGTAGTCGAACGTCGTGAAGACGTCGCCGGAGACGATCAACGCGGGTCCGGGCGGGAGCAGCGGCAGTGCCGTGGCGATGCCACCGGCGGCCTCCAGCGGTTCCGGCTCGAGCGACCAGTGCAGCGTCACGCCGAACGCGGCGCCGCTGCCGAGCGCCGCGACGAGGCGCCCCGCGAGATGGGCGGCGTTGATGACGATGTCGCGGCATCCGGCCCGGGCCAGCGCTTCGATCTGCCAGACGACGAGGGGCTTGCCGCCCACCTCGAGCAGGGGCTTGGGCGTTGCATCCGAGAGCGGGCGCATCCGCTCGCCGTAGCCCGCGGCGAGGATCATGGCGCCGATGAACGGTGCGGGCGGGCGCGTCAAGGCGCTTCGGCGCGCGCGCCGCCTTCGATCTCGGCGATGAGCGTCGCCAACGGGCCGAGCGCGCGGTAACGCGCACAGGCGGCGCGCAGATAGCCCATCACGCGCGGCATGTCGGCGAGATAGGCCGCCTTGCCGTCGCGGTGACAAAGGCGCGCGAAGATGCCAAGCACCTTGAGCTGCCGTTGCACCCCCATCCACTCGAAATCGCGCCAGAAGGCGCCGAAGTCGGCGCCGACCGGCAAGCCTGCTGCGCGCGCGCGCTCCCAGTAGCGTACCGCCCAGTCGATCTGTTGCTCCTCGTCCCATGCGACATAGGCATCGCGCAGCAGCGAAACGAGGTCGTACGTGATCGGCCCGATCACGGCATCCTGGAAGTCGAGAATGCCCGGGTTGGGGTCGGCGAGCATCAGATTGCGCGAATGGTAGTCGCGGTGGACGAACACGCGTGGCTGCGCGAGGTTGTTGTCGAGGATGAGCCGGAACGCGCGCGCGAGCGTCTGCTCCTGCGCCGGCGCGAGTGCGACACCGAGGTGTCTGCCGACATACCAGTCGCGAAACAGCGCGAGCTCGCGCGCGAGCAGCGCCTCGTCGTACGGCGGCAGCGCGCCAGCGCGCGTGGCCTTCTGCCAGCGGATCAACGCGCCGGTCGCGTCGGCGTAGAGGGCCGGCGCGGACTTCGCATCGAGTTCCGCGAGGTAGGTCCTGGCGCCGAGATCGGTGAGGAGAAGGAAGCCGCGCGCCGGATCACCCGCCAGCACTGCGGGGGCGTGCAAGCCTGCGCCCGCGAGCAATCCCGCCACGTGGACGAAGGGGCGGCAGTCCTCCATCGGCGGTGGCGCGTCCATGACGATCAGCGTCGCATGTCCCTGCCACGGCAAGTCAGGTGTGATCCGGAAGTAGCGGCGGAAGCTCGCATCGGCCGAGGCGGGCGCGAGGGCGAACGCGCCGGTGCCAAGCGTTGCCGCGGTCCAGGCGGAGAGTTCGTCGCGGCGGACGTCGGCGGTGTCCGTGGCTGCGGTCATTGGGTGGACGCGTTGCCGAAATGGGTGCCAACGTGAACCAGGATGGTCGTTGTCCCCGCGCAGCCTGCCCTCGAGTGGGGTAGTCGGCGGGCGGGGACCCGGCGGCGTTGCGTGGAAAGACGCTGGATTCCCGCGTGCGCGGGAATGACGGTACTCTTGCGACAATTGTCCCTCAATTTCGAAAAGCTCAATAAAATGGAGGATCTTAGCATCGGCGTTTCCGAACACCGGCACGACCTTCAGCGGATGATCCCTCGCTTTGTCCCCATCGCGTTCGCCCTTGCGACGCTCCTCGCGCCGCATGCGGCAGCCGCGCCGGCGGTGACGGCGGCGCCGGAGATCGATGACGCGTTGCCCGAGGCGGGGCTCGTGCCGGCCCCTCGGCTCGTCCCGCCGCGGCCGGTCAATCCGCCGGCGCTGCCGTCCGCCGCCAGACCCTCCCGACCCCCCTCCGTGCCCGCGGCGACGCCCTCGGACGGCGCGATATTTATGCGCGCCGATCGCATCGACGGCAACGCCGATCGCTTTGTCGAGGCCGCCGGCAAGGTCGAATTGCGCACGCGTCGCGAGACCGTGCTCGCGGACTGGCTGCGCTACGATTTCGTCGACGACGAGATCTGGGGCAAGGGTGACGTGCTGATACGCTACGGCATCGACTGGATCACCGGACCCGAGGTTCGCTTCAAGCGCGGCTCGGCAACCGGATTCTTCGCCTCGCCGCATTTTTTTTTCGGCGAGAACGGCTCGCGCGGCAGCGCGGCGGAAATCCGCTTCTCCGGCCCCGACCATTACGAGGCCACCGATGCGCGCTACACGACGTGCGTCGCGCCGCGCGAGGACTGGTACGTCCGGCTGGGCGAGCTCGAGGTCGACAAGACGCGGATGGTTGGTACGGGCCGCGACGCGACGGTGTATTTCTTCGGCGCGCCCGTCATCTATTCACCCTGGTTCGAGTTCCCGCTGTCGAACGAGCGCAAATCGGGTTTTCTGACGCCAACAACGGGATTGACCGGCATTCGCGGCTTCGAGTACTCGCAGCCCTTCTATCTCAATCTCGCACCCAACTACGACGCGACGATCACGCCCCGCCTCATGACCAAGCGCGGCGTGGAGATCGGGGGCCAGGGGCGCTATCTCTTCGCCAACGCCCAGGGCGAGGCCGCCGCGGCGTACCTCCACAACGACCGCGTGACGGACACGAACCGGTACGCCCTTTCCTCCAGGCACACGCAGAACCTGGATTTCCTGCCCGGCCTGGTCGGTTACTGGAACCTCAACAAGGTTTCCGACGACACTTACTTCGCCGACCTCTCGGACCGCGTCGGACTCACGTCGCAGACGACGCTGCCGCGCGAAGGCGGGTTCGCGTACACCAATGGGCCGTGGACGTTTCTTGGCCGGGCGCAGGGTTTCCAGACGCTGCAGGATCCCACGGCGCCACAGCCGATTCCCTACAATCGCGTACCGCAGGCGCTGGTGACGCTGCGGGAGCTCGACTGGAACGGGCTCACCTTCGCCGGCATTGGCGAATACGCAATCTTCCGGCAGCCGACGCTCACCACCGGCCAGCGTGCCTATGTGTGGCCGACCGTGGCGTGGGAACAGCAGGGCGCGGCGTGGTCGGTCGTCGCGCGCACCGGCGCCCATCTGCGCCAGTACGACCTCAACGAGAAGCGGCCGGATGTTCCCGCTTCGTTCGGATACGCCATACCGACATCGTCCGTCGACGCCGGCCTTGTCTTCGAGCGCGACTGGGACGTCGGGGGGCAGCGTTTCGTCCATACGCTCGAGCCGCGCGCTTTCTACGTCTACGTCCCCTACCGCGACCAGAGCAAGGCTCCGGTCTTCGACACGGCGGTCGACGATTTCAATTTCGTCCAGCTGTTCAGCGTCAACCGCTACCTCGGCAACGACCGGATCGGCGATGCCAACCAGCTCACGCTCGCGCTGACGTCGCGGCTGCTCGAAGCGGAGACCGGTGCCGAACGGCTGCGGGTAGCCGTCGGCCAGCGCTTCTACTTTCAGGATCAACGGGTGGTGCTGAACGAGTCGGCACGCTCCGCCGCCACGTCGGACGTGCTGCTCGGCGTCGACGGGCGCCTGTCCGATGCGTGGGCGCTCATCGGGCTGTGGCAATACAATCTGGACGCCTCGCAGACCGAGCGCCTGAATGCGGGCGTCCGGTACACGCCGGCGCCGGGCCGCGTGTTCAACGCCACTTACACCTATAACCGCCAGTACTTCGATCCGATCGGCAAGCAGTCGCAACTCAAGCAATTCGACTTCTCGTGGCAGTTTCCCGTGAATCCGGACTGGACACTGCTCGGACGGTGGAACTACTCGCTGGTCGACAGCAAGACGCTGGAGGCCGTGGCGGGTGTCGAGTACAATGCCGACTGCTGGGCGTTGCGGCTCGTCGGTCAGCGCCTGACGACGACTTCGCAGACGACGACCAATTCGGTCTACCTGCAGATCGAACTGAACGGACTGGCGCGGTTCGGCACCAATCCGCTCGAGCTCCTGCGCCGCAGCGTCCCCGGCTATCAGCAGACCAACGATCCAACCGTGTCGCCGCGCGTTCGCGACGACGCCTTCCAGGAATATTGAGGTCAGCCATGCGCATCTTCCGAACTCCGTCGCCGTTTCTCGCGTGGAGCGCGATGTTGAGCGTTGCCGCCTTCGGCATCGGCGCCGCGACTGCGCTTGCCCAGGTGCCGGTGCCCGGCCGCGGGGGCGTATCGCTCGCCGGCGTCGTCCCGCTCGACCGGGTGATCGCGATCGTTAACGACGAGGCGCTCACGCAGCACGACGTCAACGAGCAGAAGCGGGTCGTGCTGGGCCAGATGAAGTCGCAAAACGTAACGCCGCCCACGGCCGATGTCCTCGAGAAGCAGTTGCTCGAGCGGTTGATCACCGAGCGTGTGCTTATGCAATACGCGAAGGAAACGGGGATTCGCGTCGACGACACGCAGGTGGAGCGCACGCTCGCGCGCATCGCCGAGGACAACAAGCTCTCGGCCGAGGATTTCCGCAAGGCGGTGGAGCGCGAAGGCATACCTTATGCCAAGTACCGCTCCGATATCCGGAACGAAATCCTCATCCAGCGCCTGCGGGAACGCGAGGTCGAGGGCCGCGTCAACGTCAGCGATGCCGAGGTCGACCATCTGCTCGCCACCCTCGAGGCACAAACGGGTGGTCAGGTCGAGTACCGGCTTGCGCACATCCTCGTGCTCGTGCCGGAACAGGCCTCCTCGGAGCAGATCGACGCGCGGCAGCGCCGCGCGGCAGCGGCGCTCCAGCAGCTGCGGACAGGCACCGATTTCGGGCAGGTCGCCGCGAGCTTTTCGGATGCCCCGGATGCCCTGCAGGGCGGCAACCTCGGCTGGCGCGCGCCGGCGCGGCTGCCGACGGTCTTCGCGGAAACGGTGGGCAGGATGAAGCCGGACGAGATTTCCGGTGTGCTCCGCTCGGCGAGCGGCTTTCATATCGTCAAGCTGCTCGAGACGCGCAGCGGCAATGCCCCGACAGTCATCGAGCAGACGCGCCTGCGGCACATTCTGATCAAGGTGAACGAGACCACGTCGAGCGACGAAGCGAAGACCAAGATCGATCGGATCAGGGAACGCATCGAGCTCGGCGCGAAGTTCGAGGATCAGGCCAAGGCGAATTCCGAGGACGCCAGCGCCGCGAAGGGCGGGGACCTGGGCTGGGTCTCGCCCGGCGACACGGTGGCCGACTTCGAGCAGGCGATGAAACGGCTGCAGCCCGGCGAGATTTCAGCAGCGGTGCGCACGCCGTTCGGCTGGCACCTGATCCAGGTGCAGGAGCGGCGCACGCAGGACGTCACGAAGGAGAAGCGGCGCGAGCAGGCCCGGCAGTCGCTGCGGCAGCGCAAATCGGACGAGGCGTTCCAGGAATGGGTGCGACAGACGCGCGACCGTGCCTACGTCGAGATAAAGACCGACGAGCGCTAGGTTCCGCGCGGGCTTCCGGGCGCGGGCTCGTGGGCGCGATACGAGTCCTGACCTTGGTAGACGTACCCCGCCTGGGGGATCCGGCCCTCGTCCATCTGCCTGCGTTCGGCGAGATCGGCTGGGCGCTTGTCCCACCAGAGCGCCCGGCTCTTCTGCTGTTCGCCCTCGAGCTGCGGCTTCCTGTCCTTCATCTCGCGGATGAATCGCGTGTGGTCGGATTCATAGTGGCGCGCGGGAAGCATCGGCATGGCGGCGGGTCGGGACGTGACGGTGGATTGATCGAAGACGCATCTTATCATCGGGCATCTGCCCGGGTCGCGCGCGCGGGCCGCTGTGGCCGCCCGGCCACGATCTCGAACCGGAACAGGCGGCACTCGATGGCGCCGTTGAAAAGCGGCGTTCGCCGCGAGGGCTTGAGGCCGATGAGCTTGGGCAGGCGCGCATCGCCCGTCAGCAGGCACGCGGTCCAGCCGGCGAAGTGCTGCTTCAACGCATCGCCCAGCTTCGGGTAGAACGCGGCGAGGCTGGCTTCGTCGTTCAGCCTGACGCCGTAGGGAGGGTTGGCGACGAGGAGGCCGGAGGGCCCGGGCGCCGGTCGCGACAGCACGTCGGCCTCGGCGGTCTCGATCCATGCGGCGACTCCGGCGGCCGCCGCGTTGCGGCGGCACTGCGCCACGGCGCGCGGGTCGATATCGCTCGCGAAGATCGGGGGCGCTGCCGGCGCCGCCCGCATCCGGTCGCGTGCGCGCTGGCGTATGCGCTGCCACGTCGGGCCGTCGTACCAGGCGAGCTTCTGAAAGCCGAACGTGCGCTGGAGCCCCGGTGCGACGTCGGCAGCCCGGAGCGCCGCCTCGATCGGGATGGTGCCCGAGCCGCACATCGGGTCGAGCAACGGCGTGCCGGGAGCCCATCCGCAAAGCGCGAGCACGCCCGCGGCGAGATTCTCACGCAGCGGCGCGACGTCGGCGTCCCGCCGCCAGCCGCGCTTGAACAGCGCGTCGCCCGACGTGTCGAGATAGAGCGTCGCCTCGCGCTCGGTCAGGTAGGCATGCACGCGCACGTCCGGCCGCTCCTTGTCGATCGAAGGGCGCTGGCCCGAGTCCGCGCGGAAACGGTCGCACACGGCGTCCTTCACTTTCAGCGTCGCGAACTCGATGCTGGAAAGCGGCGAGCGTGTCGCCGCCACATCGACGCGCAAGGTGCGCGCGACCGCGAAGTGCCGTCCCCAGGCAACCCCCTTGGCCAGCGCGTAGAGCTCGTCGGTGTCCCGGTAGCCGCCGTGCGCCACCTGCCAGAGGATCCTGCTCGCGAGACGCGACTCGAGGTTCGCGTGGTACGCGAGCTCGATCGGCCCGGCGAACGCGACGCCGCCGTCCGCCGGCGTGACGAACGTGCCGCCCAGGGCGCAGAGCTCCGCCGCGAGCGCCGTCTCCAGCCCGCGCGGACAAGGGGCGAAGAAGCGCTCGCTCACCGCAGCAGGCGCCGGCGCGTCAGCACCAGCGCGACGCAGAAGGCTGCGCCAGCGTATCCGGCGAGCACGGCGAGATGCAGCAGGATGTCGGGCGGCACGCTGCCCATCAGCAGCGGGCGGGCAAGATCGATGGCGTGCTTCAGCGGGAGCAGATTCGCGACCGCCTGCAGCGCGACCGGCATCTGCGCAACGGGAAAGAAGACGCCCGAGAGCAGCAGTCCCGGTGTGAGCACCAGCGTGAAGAAATACGTGAAGAAGTCATAGCTCGGCGCGACCGCGGTCATCACCAGCCCGAACGCGCCGAACGTGAGCCCGACGAGGAACCCCAGCGGGATGATCCACAATGCGAGCCACGAGTGCCCGTAGCCCAGCCCCACGATCACGGTGAGAACCGCGGCGGTTGACATCACCGCCTTCGACGCGGCCCAGATCCACTCGGCGAACACCACGTCGTCGAGGGAAACCGGCGCGTTGATGATCGCATCCCAGGTTCGCTGCACGTGCATCCGCGAGAAGGCCGAGTACATCGCCTCGAAACTCGCCGTGAACATCGCGGTCTGGCACACCATCCCGGTCCCGAGGAAGGCGATGTATGTCATGCCGCCGACTTCAGGCACGAACGCGCCGATCCCGAAGCCGAGCGCCACCATGTACAGCAGCGGATCCGCGACGTTGCCGAGCAGGCTCGCGAAGGCGAGCTTGCGCCAGACGAGCTGATTGCGGCGCCAGACCGCGGTCCAGGAGAGCGAGAGTTCGGGTGCTCGCAGCAGATTGGAAGGCATCATGTTGCCGGATTTCCCTTTGCCGGGTTACCACGATGAGCGCGCGCGGCCGCGCGCCGCGCCATTCGCAATTCACGGCGGATCTTCAATCGCGCAGCTCGCGGCCGGTGAGCTTGATGAAAAGGTCCTCGAGGTTCGCCGGCCGGTGCAGATAGCGCACGCCGTGCGCATCGCCCAGCGCCGTCAGCAGCGGGCGCGCATCGTGCGCATAGCAGAAGGCGGTCTCGCCGGTCATCTCGAGGCGCGCCGAAAGGCCACGGCCGTGCGCATCGGCCCATGCCCTCGCGTCGTCGCCGTAGACCTCGATCACCTCGGGCTCGACGTGCGCGGCGATCAGCGCGCGCGGAGTGTCGGACGCGATCAGCGTGCCATGGTCGATCACCGCGAGACGCGTGGCAAGGCGCTCGGCCTCGTCCATGAAGTGCGTCGTCAGCAGGATCGTCTTGCCTTGCGACAGCAGCTGCCGAAGGCCGTCCCAGATCAGGTGCCGCGCCTGCGGATCGAGTCCGGTCGTGGGCTCGTCGAGGATGAGGAGTTCGGGGTCGTTGACGAGCGCGCGCGCCAAGGTCAGGCGGCGCTTCATCCCGCCCGACAGCGTGCGCAGGCCCATCGCACCGCGCTTCTCGAGACCTGCGAATTCGAGCAGCGCGGGGATGCGCGCCGCGAGCGTTGCCGGATCGAGCCCGAAGTAGCGGCCGTAGACCTGCAGGTTCTCGGTGACGGTGAAATCGGGGTCGAGGTTGTCCTGCTGGGGCACGACGCCCACACGCAGCCGCGCCTTCCGCGCCGCCTGGGGCACGCGCTCGCCGACCATTTCGATCGTGCCGCCGTCGGGATCGATGAGCCCGAGGCAGCAGCGCAGCGTCGTCGTCTTGCCAGCGCCATTGGGGCCGAGCAGCCCGAAGCACTCGCCGCGTCGGATCGCGAACGACAGGCCGCGCACGACTTCGTTCGCGCCGTAGAACTTCCGTAGCTCCTCGACGCGCAGGACGACATCCGCATCCGGCGCGGGGCGCGGGCGGGCCTCGGGTAGCCGTTGCGCCGCGTCAGGCACCGGGAACCACCGGATGCCCGTGCCACATCCCGGCGATCGTGCGCTGCAGCCGCGGCAGCCGGCCGTGGAAAAAATGGCCGCAACCCGGGAACACGACGACCGGCAACTCGTGCGGCCGCGCCCAGGCAAACACTTCCGCCAACGGCACGACGTCGTCCACTTCGCCGTGGATGACGATCGTGTCGGCGGGCAGGGGAGCGGGGGCGAAGCGCCGCACCGCGGGCCCCACCAGCACCAGTCGCTCGGCGGCGACCGATAGGGCGAGCTCCGTCTGCACGTAGGTTCCGAACGAGAAACCGGCGAGCACGACCGGCAGGGCGTCCGCCCGAGGGTCGAAGCGAGCGCGCGCGTGAGCGAGCGCCGCGAGCGCATCGGCGGTCTCGCCGGCGCCATCGTCGAAGGCGCCCTGGGAACGGCCGACGCCGCGGAAATTGAAGCGCACGGCGATGTAGCCGAGCGCGAAGAACGTCCTCGCCAGCGTCTGCGCCACCTTGTTGTCCAGCGTGCCGCCGGCCAGCGGATGCGGATGCGCGACCAGGGCGATGCCGCGTGGCGCGTGCGCGGGGACGTTCAGCGCGATCTCCAGCGCGCCGGCAGGGCCGTCGATCGTGCCGCGCTCGGTCGACTTCGGCGTCAAATGCGCAGCCTCTCGACGATCTCGCCCTTCAGGACATGCCGGTCGATGATCTCGTCGATGTCGGCGCGATCCACGTACGTGTACCAGACCGCATCGGGGTAGACGACGAGCACCGGGCCCTCGTCGCAGCGATCGAGGCAACCGGCCTGGTTGATCCGCACCTTGCCCTTGCCGTTCAGGTCGAGCGCCTTGATTCGCTCCTTGGCGTAGGCCCGCAGGTCGGCGGCGCCATGGTTGGCGCAGCACGCCTTGGGGGCCTCGCGCTGGTTGCAGCAGAAGAAGATGTGGCGTTGATAGTGGCTCATGGCGGGGTGGAACCGTGGGCGGCGAGGTCCGGGATCGCGGTGGCCGCGCCGAAGGCGGGCAGAAGATTATAGCGGACGATGCCTGCGCGCCCGGGGTGCGCCGCCGTCGCTCCGATATAATCGGCAGGTCCCTTCCCGGGGACGGCACGGCTTCGCTCTCCCTTGAATCACTTTCGCCGGATTCTCCGCTACGTCCGTCCCTACCGGGGGGTGTTCGCGCTCGCGATCGTCGGCATGCTGATCGTCGCGTCGACCGACGTGATGATGCTGCGCATCGTCCAGCCGCTGCTCAACAACATCGGCGCGGTCAGCCCCGAGTCGACGTGGTGGCTGCCGTTCGCGCTCGTCGGCGTGTTCCTCCTGCGCGGCGTCGGCTCCTATGTGAGCGACTACGGGCTCGCGTGGATCGGCTCACGAGTGGTGTTCGACCTGCGCTGCGAGGCGTCGGAGCACCTGCTGCGCCTGCCGACGCCCTACTACGACGCGACCTCGGCCGGCTTCCTGCTCTCCAAGGTCACGTACGACGCGCAGCAGATCGCCGCGACTGCGTCCGACGCGATCACGGTCGCCATCCGCAATACGCTGACGATCGTGTTCATGCTGGCGTACCTGCTGTACATCAACTGGCAGCTCACCCTGATCGCCTTCGCCGCGTTTCCGCTGATCGGCTATGCGCTGAAGAAGATCAGCCGGCGCCTGAAGCGGGTGAGCGTGCTCGTCCAGGAACGCACCGGCGCGCTCACGCATGCGCTGGAGGAGGCGATCGGCGCGCACCGCATCGTCAAGGTGTTCGGCGGCGAGCAGTACGAGAGCGGGCGGCTGCGGCACGCGGCGGACCGCCTGCGGCTTGCGATGGCGAAGCAGGCCGCCACCTCCGCGCTCGGAACCCCGATCAACCAGATCATCGTTTCGGTCGCGGTCGGCGTGATCCTGTGGGTCGCGATACGCAAGAGCGCCGGCGGCGAGTACGGCGCGGGTGACTTCATCGCCTACATGGCCGCGTTGCTGCACCTCCTCAACCAGCTGAAGACGCTGTCCAACGTGAACGCGGTGATCCAGCGCGGGATCACCGCGGCCGAGAGCGTCTTCGCGCTGATCGACGAGACACCGGAACCGGATACCGGCACCGTCGCGCTCGGGCATGCGCGCGGCGGCATCCGCTTCGATCACGTTACAAAGCGGTATGCGGACGACGGCCGACCGGCGCTATCGGACATCAGCCTCGAGATCGTCCCCGGCGAGTCCGTCGCACTGGTCGGACCCTCCGGCGGAGGCAAGACGACGCTCGTCAACCTGATCCCGCGCTTCTACCTGCCGAGCGAAGGGCGCGTGCTGCTCGACGGCCAGGATCTGGCAACGATAAGGCTCGCCGATCTGCGGCGCCAGATCGCGCTGGTGAGCCAGGAGATCGTGCTCTTCAACGACACGATCGCGTCCAACATTGCCTACGGGACGATGACCGGCGCTGCGATGGAGGCGATCGAGCGCGCGGCCGCCGCGGCGAATGCCCTCGAGTTCATCCGGACCCAGCCCGCCGGCTTCGACACGGTCGTCGGCGAGCGCGGCATCCGGCTGTCCGGCGGCCAGCGCCAGCGCATCGCGATCGCACGCGCGATTCTCAAGGACGCGCCGATCCTGATCCTCGACGAGGCAACCTCGGCGCTCGACAACGAGTCCGAGCACTTGATCCAGGCGGCGCTCCAGCAGCTGATGCGCGGGCGCACGACGATCGTCATCGCGCACCGGTTGTCGACGATCGAGCATTGCGACCGCATCGTCGTGCTCGCCGAAGGCCGGATCGCCGAGCAGGGTACGCACGCGGATCTCCTTGCGCAGAAGGGCATTTACGCGCGGCTGCATTCGCGGCAATTCCGCGACGAGTGACGGGAGACGGCCTATCGTGGCCGCGCAAGTCACGGCGTTCTGAAGCGATAGGAATTCTCCGCGGGCACGTAGTCGAGGCATCCGCACGGAATCGACGAATCCAGCCTGCATGTTTGCAGCTTCGCGTTCCCGCCTGCCACGAAGGCGTCGAAGCGCGCCTGCCGGAGGAACGGCTTGCTGAAGACCGGCGGTGCCCTGGACAGGCTCCACGGCGTCGCCCGGGAATGACCGTCGACCGTGCCGCGCATCCGCACGCTCCAGAAATAGGTGGCGGCCGGCTCCAGTGCGACTTCCACCTCGTGTCGCGTCACGGTCAGGCCGATTCGCTCGTAGACGATGTCGCCCGGGGCGTCCTCCAGCGTCTTCCAGATGCGCAGATCGTAGCGGTGGTCCTTTGCCGTGCCCCACGGATCCGGCCCGGACGTCCCCGTCACGATCGGCAGCGCCGACCACGCCAGCGTCGGCGTAAGCGAATCTACCCGCGGCGTCACCAAACGTTGGCGGTTCCGTGGTCCGATCTCGAGTGCCGGTGCGGGATCGATCAACGCCACACCGCAGGTATCGGAGCTCTCGCTGCCATGGCTTCCCGAGGGTTCGGTCGAGAGAACGAAGACGTCGACGACACGCTCGGCCAGCGTTCGCGACGCTCGCTCGAGCTCCGCCCGGGTCAGGGCGGCGTCCTCGCGCATCCAGAGGCTGAAACTGTGCGTGGCGCTTTCGTAGACCAGGCCGCGCACCCACGCCGAACTGTCGGCCGACAGGTCGATCAGGCGTGCTTCCGCCGTGACGAAAAGGGAGATCCCGTCGCCACCCCAACCGGCGAATCCGACGCGCGTGATCCGGATTTCTATCGCGCCCCCGAAACCCCGGTCCCGCAGGGCTCGGTATTCGGGAAGGCCATCCCCGGAGGTCGAGCTTATCTCCTCCGTCACCTCCGCGCGGAGAGGCGTGAATGTCGCGACGCTGCGCACAACCATGCGGCTGGTGATCTCGGGCAGCGGCAGGTTCGACAGCGCGTCGTTCAACATCCGGTCGAGGATCGGACCCTGTTCCGGCGGAACCTCTGTCGGCGCGTCAGGCGGTTGGGCTGGGGAGCCGGCGTATCCGGCAATGGCGCCGCCCGCAGTAAAATAGGGCGTCAAGGCCAAGCCGAGCGGCACGCCGAGTGGCGGAAACACGATGGCGCCCAATCCGACGAGCAGGCCACCGGCAAGGGCGCCGACGCCGGCGCCCTTCAATGCGCCCAAAGCACGGGTCTCGTCGTAGGTTTGCCCACCGAAATCGGA
>Ga0209254_10002353_pt1 | contig 17161 bp, 14 predicted proteins | sample FrelakmetDIP11DI_FD_187148 | JGI IMG/M metagenome (GOLD analysis project Ga0209254, IMG submission 187148) | Freshwater lake sediment microbial communities from the University of Notre Dame, USA, for methane emissions studies - DIP11 DI (SPAdes)... | ecosystem: Environmental > Aquatic >... | reverse complement strand
GTTTCCCAGCTGTTGTTTTCGGTCAGGTCCGTGGAAAAAGGCCCGGATTGATCCTTTGTATCGCGGGTGGCATAGAGATAATCATAATAGCCCTGCTTGAGGAACAAAGTAGTCTCATAGGCTTTAATGTCCGGATTAAAACGCAGTTTGGCACTGTCTGCCTTGCCGTAATTGGTCATCTCGCCAATCAGGTAAAGATCCTTCCCCCGGTAAGGCACACCGCCAACCGGCTGAAACTGGAAATGTACCTGCGCATAATCGGCATTCCAGTAAGGATTGATGTTTTCTATTGTTTCAATGCTGAAAAGGCCATTCTGGTCGTTGAAATAAAAATACTGTTGCCCCTGCCGGGGCTTCTCTTCCTGGACAAAAACAGTAAAACTGCTATCTGTATTTTTCTGGCTGCTTACCCTGTCGCCCAGCAGTCTGAAACTGCGCAGATTGACCCAACGCCATTCTTTTACAGCCGGCATTACCATCTCATTTTCATTATTATATTCCAACTGCTCCAATCTTACAAAAGAAGGGGTGTTTAACTGGAGGCGGTTATCCCAGCGATAATTCTGCAAGATATCCACTTTCAGCTGCTGTTGCGGGTAGCGTACATCAAAACCTTTGGTATTCACCTGTACCTGGAGCCTGTGATGTGTTACAAAATATTGCTGATTGTAAGGCTGGGTAACCTGCGCGCCAATGGAGATACGGTTATCGACCACCAGGAAACGACGGGAAAATGCCAGCTGTGATGTATCCCCGTTGATAAATACTTTCAGCAAATAATTTCCCGACTTAGTGGGATAACAGTTCCTGTCTGGCATTACCGCCTGGTAATGCGTGTAACGTTTAAGCGCAAGCGAAGAATTTCGGTATGTAGTGATCCTGACCCGGGTAAAGCCTTTTACATAGTCGAAGAAACTCATCTGCACAGGGGTCCAATCGGCATTACACAGTTCAAACGTATAATAATAGGCTTTAACATCCGCATCAAGATCATCGAAATTCAACTCCAGTTTATCGTTGCTGTTCAATGCTATGATAGGGTAAGCAAGCTGATTTCCAAAAGGATTGAACTTAACCGTATGGATTGAAGGCATGTAAATCTTATCCGGCTCCCTTTGAGCATAGGTGACAACTCCAGGAAAAAAGAAACATAAAAAAAATATCGTCATCCCACGCATATGCAAAAATTCGGTATACATAAAGCTAAATAAAATCTCAGACCTTTGCCAACTTTGCGGCTCCTATGTTTAAAAACTGAAGTCGAGGTTTTTTATAGAGTACCATGGTTCGTGTCCTCACGAACCATCATCGAAAAAATTTCATATTCCGGTTCGTAAGGACAAGAACCGGGGCATCCGGAGAATTAAGTGACTAACTTCGAATCTCCTATGTAAAAAATGCCCTGTACATTTGTATCTTCATTGAAATCATCTGATTGAATACTCCTTTCTTCATAGCCAAACGGATTGCCCTTAACCGCGAGCAATCATTTTCCCGGTTCATCATTCGATTAGCTATTGCCGCTACTACGATCAGTGTAGCGGCCATGATCCTTTCCCTGGCCTTTATCAATGGATTCCAGAAAGTCATCAGCGAAAAGGTCTTTAGTTTCTGGGGGCATATCCGCGTTCAGCATTTCGAGCCGTTCAAAGTAAGTATAGCCGAAGAAACGCCTATTCTAAAAAACGATACCATAGAAAGAGAGATCAGCCAACTGGAAAACGTGGCCCATATTCAGCCCTTTGCCACCAAATCAGCTATCATAAATGCCAATGCAACGATCGAGGGCGTACTATTCAAAGGTGTTTCACAGGGTTATCCTTTCGAAAAACTGGATGCTTTTTTAAAAAAAGGCAGGTGGGTGCAATTTAACGATACGAGTTACAGCCAGGAAATTGTACTGTCTGAATTTATGGCGCAGGAACTAAGTGTGGATGTGGGTAACGACCTGCTCATTTATTTTATTCAGCCAGGGGAAGAAAAACCCCGCACCAGGAAACTGAAAGTATGTGGTTTATATAAAACAGGCATTGATGTGTATGATAAGACATTTGCGATGGGCGATATGCGACTGATACAAAGGCTTAACGACTGGCAGCCAGGGCAGATCGGTGGTTACGAAGTGGTGCTTAAAGACTACAGCAGCATGAATGAAGTATCAGACAGTATCTACGATAAACTACCTGCCGGATGGAACAGTAAAACCATGAGGGAGATCTATCCTGATATATTCGACTGGCTGAACCTGCAGAACACCAATAAATATATACTCATTGCGGTAATGACAGCCGTGGCACTGATCAATCTCATTACCTGCCTTATCATACTCGTTCTGGAAAGGACCCGGATGATCGGCGTATTGAAAGCCATTGGTACGGCCGATTGGAAGATCCAGCAGATTTTTATGTATTATGGAGCGCTCATAACCCTATGGGGTATCACACTTGGGCTGATACTTGGACTGGGTATCAGTATTCTTCAAAAGAGCACAGGGTTCATAAAACTAAACGAAGAGGCCTATTATATGTCCACAGCACCCGTTGATCTGGTGTGGTGGCAGGTTGGGCTTGTAGTAGCAGGGACGTTCCTTGTTTGCTTCACGGTATTGTTGATCCCATCGCTCATTAGCAGGAAGATAAGCCCGGCAAAAGCGGTGCAGTTTAGGTAAGTGTTGATAGTTGATAGTTGTTGGTTGTTAGTAACAGCCAAAAAAGAGTTGTTAGTTGGTAGTTGTTAGTTGTTGGCAAAGGCATAAATACAGAAGTTGGTTGCTCATTGAATTGGCTTTTACTACCAACTAACAACTACCAACTAACAACTCTTCCTCAGCTGCGCCATCACAATCCCAGCTGCAACTGCAGCATTCAATGACTCTGCGCCGCCAAAACGGGGTATGGTTATTTTTTTTGTTGCGGCCTGCATAACAGACTGACGAACACCTTTTGATTCATTGCCAATGATCAAAAGCCCTTCTTTGACAGGTCCCATTTCATATAAATTCTTTCCATTCAGCGCCGTACAATAAATGGGAAAATCCTTCACTTTTTCAATCCACTGATCAAGATCTGTATAAATAACGGCTACCCGGAGTATGCTGCCCATGGTGGATTGAATCACTTTAGGATTATACAGTTCAGCAGATTCTTTACTGCATACAACCTGGCTGATCCCAAACCAATCGGCCGTACGGATGATCGTACCCATGTTTCCCGGATCCTGAATGTTATCAAGTACAAGGGTGATCCGGTTTCGGAGGTCCGGCACCGTTGGTTGATCAGGTTTCTGCACCAGCGCCAGTACCTGGTTGGGGGTACTGAGTCCGGAGAGTTTTTCCAGCTCAATTTCAGAAACACTAATTACCTTTTCAGGGCTTAAGGAACTTAACAATATTTTAGCGCCTTGTAACCATGTATCAAGTGTAAAAATTTCGTTTATAAGTTCCGGACGGTTCAACAGGAACTCTTCCACTATTTTAGGCCCTTCGATAATAAATTCAGGAGAAGCCTCCCTGAATTTTTTATGGGACAAACTTTGGATATATTTGAGGCGGGATTTAGACAACATTGGCTTTTCTTATTTAAGCCCCATCCGGTACATGAAGCAACCATTTTTTCATTTTCTTATATTTTGTATAGCCGTCACTGCTATATTTTCCTGTACGGTTGTAAAAAAATATAAACCCGGGGAGCCCTTTATTTATGAAAATACGGTAAAATTAAAGGGTAATTTAAAGAAAGAAAAACAAACAGAAATAAAGGAAAGGCTGGAACAGCAGATTGAGGACAGTGTCCTTGTAAATTCAATTTCCAAACTCCCCTGGCCCAAATTCCCCTGGATTATACCTGTACCCGTTATTGACGCCCCTTTGCGGTATGATTCCCTGGCCATTCAGCAGTCGATAGTAAACATGAGATACCTGATGAGCAGCCTGGGGTATAAAAGCAGCGAAGTACGGGCTGACACTTCGCTGAAAATAGTAAAGCAACAGCAGCGGATAAAAGTTAATTACTCGGTTGAAGCAGGCCGGCTATTTGTGATAGATTCCATAGCTTATGATTTTGGAGACAGTGTTTTGCAGACGCTTGCCATATTAACCCGCAAAGAGAGCTCGCTGAAAAAAGGCGATCCCTTTGAAGAAAATTCCATTGACCAGGAAATCATCCGGCTGATCAATGTATTCCAGAACAATGGATACACTAAGTTTTCCCGTGAAGACATCATTGCCCTTGCAGACTCCAGTTATGTGGCATTGATCGATCCTACACTTGATCCCTTCGAATACATCCAGAAACTGGCAGAAAGCAGGGAAAAACGCCTGAATCCTGAAGTGGACATTTATTTTCTGTTCAACAAGATCAGGGATACCAGCCACCTCAGGCAATATACTATTGGTGATTTTATCGTTTATTCAGATGCCAGTGCAGATAAGGTGTTGCCAACAAAAGACACTACCGTAAAAAATAATGAAGGCTTTAAAATTGTATCACTTGAAAATACCTTTGATGCAGCATTCATCGCCAGGCAGATTGAATTAAAGCCCGGCAAGATGTTTAACAGGGAAGACTACAGCAAAACACTCAATAATTTCAACCGGCTTGGCGCCTGGCAAAATATCAATATCCTGTCTGCCACCAACGACAAGTTATCAAAAATAAATTATCTCCTTAGATTAAGCCCCGCCAAAAAGCAGTATTTCAGTGTGGACCTTGAAGGAAGTTCCATTGTTAACAGTGCGCAAACCACACAGGTGGGCAGTGGTAAGGTAGGTCTAGCTGTAAACTTCACGTTACGAAACCGTAACATCGGCCGCAAAGCCATTCAATTAGAAAACACGCTGCGTACCGGTATCGAATTCAATGATTTCAGTAAGATACTTTCCGGTGAGATCACGCTTACCAACAGGCTAACCATTCCCTGGATGGAAACCCCATTCAGCAGTGCATTTGAAAAAAGATTTGATGCAGCCAGAACCATCATATCTGCAGACTTTTCCTATATCGACAGGTTTCAATATTTCCAACTCAGGTCCTTTAATACTTTTCTGGGTTATGAATGGAAAACCAGCAGCGCAACTACCTGGCAGTTCAGACCTCTTAATTTTGAATACACACGCTTCAGGCCCGATAGCCTTTTCATTGAAAGCTTAAAAGATTTTCCATTGCTGTTATACACCTATAATGACGGACTGGTAATAGGAACGAATATTAATTACAGCCACAGTTTTAATCCGCTCCGTTCAAAACATATAAACCTGATACGAATATTTGCCGAGGAATCCGGTTTACTGATCGGTGAAATTTTCAAGAAGCAAACGGCACGAGATAAGTTATTGGAAAACCTATATAGGTTTATCAAACTGGATATTGACTACAGGCATATCATTAATTACAAAAAATCAAGTTTTCATTTCAGGGCTTTCGCAGGGTATGGCCTGGCATTTAGGACTGAAAAAAATAACGGGGACGTCACCCTGCCTTTCTTTAAATCCTACCAGGCAGGTGGTCCTAACAGTATGCGCGGATGGCAGATACGGAAACTTGGTATCGGATCAAATATATTTTTTGATACTGCATTCAATGGAGGCCTGAGTGACAAATATGCAGATATAAAACTCGAAGTGAATTTTGAATACCGCTTCAACCTGTTCCAGTTTTACGGATTCTGGATGCGTGGTGCCGTCTTTACGGACATAGGCAATATCTGGTTTCGCAACGATATTAATGGAAGCCTGCCCTATGCTGATTTTACCCTGAACAGGTTATATAAGGATATAGCGGTAGCCTCCGGTTTTGGCGCCAGGGTTGACTTCAGTTATTTTGTACTTCGTTTTGACCTGGGCTTCCCCTTAAAAGATCCGCGATACAGCCCTTTTAATACCGGAAGTCCAAATGCGGAAAGATTTTATACTCCCAATAAATACAGTTGGTTCGTAAAAGATGTATGGAACAAACCAACCTTTCAGTTTGGTATTGGATATCCCTTCTGATCACGCTTTGCTTATCTTCCTTTGGCCATTATTAATTCCTTTTCAAAATCAACCAGGCTCATGGCATCTTCCAGTTTAAATTCGCCTATACGTGTACGGCAAAGGCTGCTGAGATAAGCTCCGCAACCAAGGGCTTGTCCAAAATCATATGCCAGGCTCCTGATATAGGTACCGGTTGTACAAACAACTTTAAAATGAACCACCGGCAAATCAATGGCGGTAATGTCAAATGAACTGATGGTAACTTTCCTCGGTTCCATTTTTACGTCCTGCCCTTTCCTGGCCATAATATAAGCCGGTTTGCCTTCCATCTTAATAGCAGAGTGAATTGGCGGCACCTGCAGGATTTCACCTGTAAATTGTACGGTGGCCTCCCGTATCTGTTCCGCGGAAAGATGTTCAAATGGCTTGAAATCTGTGGGTTCACTTTCCCGGTCATAGGTTGGTGTGGTAGCCCCCAGGGTGAATGAGCCGGTATACTCTTTTTCACGGGCCATATACTCATTGATTTTTTTGGTAAACTTTCCGGTACAGATGATCAGCAGGCCCGTTGCCAGCGGATCCAGGGTGCCTGCATGCCCGATCTTACTGATCCGGGTGAGGATTCGGATCTTCTTGACCGCATCGAAGGATGTCCATGTCAAAGGTTTATCGATCAATAAAACTTTCCCTTCTGCGTACGGTTCCTGCCAGCTTTCGATCTTCAATGTGTACTTTTGCGCAAATGTACAGGGCTAAAGTTTTACCCTGTCCTTTTCACCGATAATTTTATCTTTTATTATTGATCAGCCATGACTTTAGCACAACACACAGATTACAAGATACGATATCAGCAACAGGTTGATAATGCCAGACAGTATGTACTGCCATTTATCGGACAATCCGTGCCTCTTTCGGCAGCTACAAAAGTCATGGATATTGGTTGCGGTGAGGGAGGTGTTCTGGTTCCCTTTCTTGAACTGGGCTGTAATGCGGTGGGCATTGAATTGGACGAGCTGAAATCCGGTTACGCAAAAAACCTGCTGGCAGAATATATTGGTCGGGGCCAGGTAGAAATTGTAAACCAGGATATTTATGAGGAAGCAGCGCTGGAGAGATTCAGCGGACAATTTGACCTGATCTTACTGAAAGATGTAATTGAACATATTCCCAACCAGGAGAAATTCATCCCTTACCTGAAGAAATTTTTAAAACCCGGCGGCCAGGTTTTCTTTGGCTTTCCCCCCTGGTACATGCCACATGGTGGTCACCAGCAGGTATGCAAAAGCAAGTTTCTTTCATTGTTGCCTTATTTTCATTTGCTGCCGAATACACTTTATAAGGGAATACTCAAATTATCCGGAGAATATGATGCGGTTATTAGGGAATTGATTGAAGTAAAATCTACCGGCATTTCTATTGAACGATTTGAACGTATTGTGAAATCTTCCGGGTATACCATTCCTGCAAAAAAATTTTTCCTTATTAACCCGATCTATCAGTACAAATTTGGTATTAAACCGAGGAAACAATGGAGTGTGATAGCAGGCATCCCGTATGTGCGGGATTTTCTGACAACCTGCGTGTATTATATGATCAAGGCTTAACCGCGAGGATTCGAGGTTAGCTACTTGATACTACGGATGCCCCGGTTCGTGTCCCCACGAACCGGAAAACGAATTCTCGATGATGGTTCGTGAGGACACGAACCATTGCACCCTAATAAAAAACCGACTTCAGTTTATAAACATAAGAGAAACAAAGCAAGGAAAGATCAGATTGCCTGCCGGGCTTTTAGCTCCAGGTATTTATTGACGGTATTAACGGTAAGTTCTTCCGGTGGAGTCAAAATAGAGATTATACCATAATGCTGCAGTTCGCTGACAATTAATTTTTTCTCATAAGCGAATTTGGCTGCAATGGTTTGCGTATAAACTTCCTCCAGATCATCAGCAGGTTGCCTGAGCCTTTCGGTAAGTTCTGTATTTTCAAAAAATACCACCATCAGCAAATGATTACGCGCGATTTTGCGGAGGTAGATCATTTGCCTGTGAAGTGCCGTAAGCGATTCAAAATTGGTGAACAGTACCACAAGGCTCCGCTGGGTTATCCGCTGACGTACCAGCGTGTACAGTTTTTCAAAATCACTTTCCAGGTATCGGGTTTTCTGCCGGTAGAGGATCTCCAGGATGCTGTTCATCTGGGTTGCTTTGCCGGAAGCAGGCAGGAAATTACCGATTTCTTCCGCGAAACTGATGAGCCCTGCTTTATCCTGTTTGAGCAATGCAACATTACTTAGTACAAGTGATGCATTGATAGCATAATCCAAAAGACTAAGGTTATTAAAAGGCATCTTCATAACCCTGCTTTTGTCAATCACACAATAAACCTGCTGGCTCTTTTCATCCGTATAACTGTTCACCATCATCTGGTTGCGGCGGGCCGTTGCTTTCCAGTTAAGGGTGCGGATATCATCCCCCTGGACATATTCCCTGATCTGCTCAAATTCCATGCTGTGCCCAATGCGCCGGATCTTCTTCACCCCAATCTCGCTCAGCCGGTTGCTGATGGCCAGCAACTGGTAACGGCGCATCTGCAGGTACGAAGGATAAACAGGTACCATCTGCTGCTTTCCAAAACGATAGCGCCGGATAACCAGCCCAAGCGGGCTTCTCGCGTAAATATTCAACTGTCCGAAATCATATTCCCCGCGCTTCACCGGCCGCAGCTGGTAGCTGATCGTTTTAGGAACCCCGGGGGAAAGAATTGCCGGAAATGATATGTCCCGCAACTGAAACTGAAAGGGAACTTCATCTATCACTTCAATAGATAACGTAAATGAATAGCTGCTTTTAGCCCGGATAAAAACTTCATTTTCATCACCGTTACTGAAACGTTCAGGCAATATACGTTCCGTCCAAAGCCCTTCCCGCTTACCAAACAGTAAGGCATAATCGATAATAAGCAGTACCGCAATAGCAATCGTTACGATCCCTGGCAGCGCACCTATCCAGGAAATGAAAAATGAAACCACATACAGCATTGCGGCCGCACTGAGTAAATAGAATAACCTGTTGTTCAGGTATAAAGGGGCGATATAGGTGGTATGGATTTTTTTCACTTAACGGGGAATTTCCGTGGCGTTGATCAACTGGGCGATCACTTCATCTGTAGTAATGCCTTCCATTTCTTTTTCGGGTGTTAAGATGATCCGGTGCCGCAAAACAGGAGGTAAAATGTAAATGATATCATCCGGGGTAACAAAATCACGGCCCTGCATAGCCGCAAATGCTTTGGAGGCCTGCAACACAGCAACAGATGCCCTTGGGGAAGCACCCAGGAAGATCGACCTGTTATCACGTGTGGAGGTGATGATATCGGCAATAAATCGGATCAGTTTTTCCTCCACATGCAAGCCCCGGATGAGTTCCTGCAGATATACGATCTGCCCGCTGTCCAGGACCTGCTGTATATTATCCATTAAATTACCTGATCTCATCCGGTGATGCTCTTCCAGTATTTTCACCTCTTCTTCCAATGTGGGATATGGCACATTGATCTTGAACAGAAAACGGTCGAGCTGGGCCTCAGGCAGTCGGTATGTTCCTTCGTGCTCGATCGGGTTTTGCGTGGCCAATACCATAAATGGCCGGTGCATCGGGTAAGTATTTCCGTCGATGGTCACCTGCCTCTCTTCCATTACTTCAAACAGCGCTGATTGGGTTTTAGCCGGCGAGCGGTTGATCTCATCAATCAGCACAATACCACTGAAGATGGGTCCCTGCCGGAAATCAAAACGCAGGTCACGCGGATTGAAAACAGAAGTACCCAAAACATCACTGGGCATAAGGTCTGGTGTAAACTGGATGCGGGAGAAAGGAATGGCCATACAACGGGCCATAAGTTTTGCAGTGAGTGTCTTGGCTACACCAGGTACCCCTTCGATCAGTACATGGCCATTACTAAGCAATGCTGCAATGAGCTGATCAACCATCGCGGTTTGTCCCACAATTACTTTGCCGATCTCTGCTTTAATACGGGCCACCGCTTCACTTAAGGCCGTAAGATCCGTCCTGTTCTGAAATACTGATTCAGGTTGTTGTTCACTCATTATACACGCGATTTATTAAATTCATCAATCAGCCGGCTGAAATGCATCAGTTCCGGCGCTAAAACGGTTTCATTGCTGCGTACCCTGTGAATCATGCTTACAAGGTCCCTTATCACATTTATCGAAACACCCGATTTATGCGAAAGCCGGTTTTCAAATGCTTCGTCCAGCAATTGCGTTTGTAAGCCGTAACTGGTACGTACCTGGTCCAGCAGGTAAGTTACTTTTTTAAGTGCAATATTCCGATGGTTCTGCTGGTTATAATAAACCCGGCTGACAGTCTCTACAAAATCCATGGTTGCATTACGGGGTTTCTCCAGGATAGGTATCACGCGCTGTTTTCGTTTAGACTGAAAAACAATGAAAAGAATAATGCTTGCCAGTGCCAGGAAATAAGCTGCTTTCAGCGGTGGTTTCGAAAGAATTACCCGCAATGGCGTGGAGGGGCCTCCCCTGCCGATCTTATAATATTCATCCCAGTAAACTGCCTTAGCGTTTCGGGGGAGGTATGAAAGCGCCTGTTCTATGTAACGACTATTGTTATCCGTTAGTGTAAAATAATTTGTAAATGCCATTGGCGCCGCATGCAGCAACAGATGTCCTTTTCCAATATCGTAGCGGATAAAATTAATCTTCTCCATATTGTTCATCCCCAGTATGGTGGTTCTGGCAGTATCAAATTTTTTGAAATAACCATCAACGGTATGTTTCTGCATGCGGTAAGAGACCTTTATTCCAAATACAGGATTCACCAGGTACAGGGAAACTGAATCGGCTTCATTATCCGGATAAAAGGTTGATTCAATTTCGAATCCCAAGGTATCCCGCAGATTTTTACTGAAATTTTCTGCAGCCATGAAAACGGTATTTCCCAGCGAGATATACCGAAGCAACTCGTCATCATCGGTGCCCGTAGTATTTATTTCCCCGGCAATAAGAATATAAGCCTCTCCGCTGTCTTTGCGATTGTTAACCTGGTCGTAAACAGGTATCCTGAGGACTTCCGGCTTTTCAGTGAAAAGCTCTTTTAACTGGTTGTAAACAATATAAGTGCCATAAGGGATTTTATCCATGTAGCTCAACGTCGGAGTCCAGTCGATCACCGGGGGCCGCTTGTATTCTGCATAGAGATAAGCACACAGAATGAGCAACATGATCACAATATATCCCCTCATCCACTTCATGCCCCAACCTGTTTTTCAAACTGATTAAAATGTTCCCGCACCAGTTTATATTCCTGTTCGCTTACCGGGAACTCGCCGTACCAGGCATATTCATATATCCTGGTGATATCCCCAAAGCCATACGACAAATTCGTACCTGCAAGGTCCTGGGCATAATCGATATTTGTTTTATGCTTTGTCCAGTTTATCCGGCCCAAATCAGACAGTATCCTGAGCGTTTTAAGATAATGAAGACGGGTGGCCTCGCGGAAATGTCCCTGTGCGACCGCTTCTTCAAGGGCCTGAGTGAAGTCTACCCCGTAGATATTATCCTCTTTAATATCAAAAGCCGGGTTTACGGTTTTATTACCAGTTATCCAGAGCATTACTTTTTCCATCCCCATCAACCGGAGGATGGCATAGATCAATATTAGCGCCGACACCACGTACATGAGTACCTTCATACCCGTCTTAACGCCTTTCCTTTGCATTAATGCGTCAACTTTGTTCCAGAACCATCGCCAAAACCTGTCCCAGACATTCATGCCTTCGGTTATATGTTGCCGGTACTGAAAATCTTTGTCTGATTTATAGGTACTGATATTTTTGGCGGGTATTGACCTGACTTCTACGCGGCTGCTGTCTTTCTTCAGATCAGGCAATGCACCCGCCTGCAGGCAAAAAATGCCTGCAAAAAGTAACCATAATGCATACCTGAATAAAATGCGCAGCGCCACTTATAATTTTTTAATACTGTTCTTCAATATGTCCGTGCTGACTCCCGCCTGAGCCCAATTGATCCAGCCTGTCTTCCAGGCCACTGCCGTCTTTCTGTTCACGGAGTGAAAAATAATGAATACCCAAACCAATGTAAACAACCTGCATAAATATTTGCTGGACAATGGAAGAAAAACCCATTACCAGGAAATATTTTTTAGACATACCGGACATCCCCGATTTTGTGTCCAAAAAATTAATGGAACTGATCCCAAAGACCAAATTGAATACCAATCCGATGACCGCCGCAAAAAAATAATAGATCAGTCCAAGAATAATAAAAACACCTAATGTATATAGCCAGTTATTCCTGATCAGGTAGAACATCCGGGAAAATGATTGCATGAATGGATTATTCTCGATCGTATTGATAGGAAAAAGAATGGAGGTGGAGACCATCAGGTAGACAATGCCAAATATAAAAAGCAATATACCCAGAATAGGAACGATGGCAAGCATAGCCATCAGGATAAACCCAACGAATAAAACAAGCATATAACCGGTATTTGACATGAACCGATTAAAAAAGAGCGCACCCACATCAGAGATTGTTGGTGACTCACCTCCCCTTTCTTCAAATAAACGCATATAGAGATATGTTACCGTTGAATAAGAAACGGCTGAAATAAAATACATCAGCAGCGCGATCATGAATTGCGGGGTAAAAATGGTAAAAATGTTGTCTAATCCGGTCATGCCTGTGTCCGTTGCCATTAATTTAACAAAGCCGGAAAGGCTGTTCGCACCCAGCAATGTGGCTGTCAACAAAAACGGAACTACAAAAACAAGGTATAGTATAACCAGGTTTTTCCAATGGTCTTTTAAAAACTGAATAGTATCACTGATCGTTTGACCGAAATCCCTTGTCCTGCGTAATGGGTGTAAGGTTTGCATGATAATTATAGTTGATCGATTTTAGCAGCTGACTCAGTCACTTCTCCGTTGTTGCCTGTTGATGATATCTTTCGTAACAGTGTGCGTGGGTATACAATAAAATAATATATGATGAATGCCAGCGATGCCAGTAAAATAAATGAACTCATCCAAACAGGCATATCCGTATGCCGGGTAATAAATCCTTCAAAGAAAGCGGCCAGTAAAAATACCGGCAACAAACCGATTATGATCTTTAACCCGTCCTTTGCTCCCCTTACGACAGACTGCATGCGGGTGAGGGTTTTGGGAAATAAAATGCTGTTGCCCAGCACCAATCCGGCGGCTCCGGCAATAATGATCGCAGATATCTCCAGTGTACCATGGATGAATACCACCAGTATGGAATCGAAGCCGATGCCCTTAGAAAAGAAATAATATTCAAAAGAGCCCAGCATGATGCCATTATAAAACAATCCGTACACAGTACCCACGCCCAGCATCAGGCCCATCACAAAAACACGAAACGACACATAAATATTATTGAAGGCAATGGTCAGGAACATGGTCATAGGGTCCCTGCTTTTATAGACACCAAAGGGATCGCCTTTTTCAATATTCTCATTGGTCATATTCACGTAGCCGTCGCCCAGGATTAGGCGAATAAAATTTTCATCGTAATGTGCAGATAATACCCCGATAAGTACAAAGCAGGTAAAAAACAGGAAGGCATATAACAAGGCTCGCTGGTTGCGGGCCATGACCAACGGTACTTCGTATTTCCAGAATTCGATGAGGCGGTTTTGTTTTTCTTTTTTATTCTTATAGATCGCCAGGTGAATGCTGCCTGCCAACCCATTCAGGTACTGTACTGTTTTACTTTTTGGATAGAATGTGCGGGCATAGGCGAGGTCATCCGTGAGTTGAATGAAACGTTCTGCCAGTTCATCCGGATCATTGGATGGTTCCCTTTCGTATGACGACCACCGATCTTTATTTTGTTTGAGGAAAAGCGCTTCACGCATAAAGTACGAATGTAATAAAAACTGCCTAATTGTCATAAAACAAGACTGTCAAAGCCGTCGTTATACCCAATAAGGGGTATAAAAATACCAAAGCCTTAGAACCTTACAGCAAAACATATAAATTGCAGCATGCCAACGATAAAAATTCAAACTTCACAAAATATTGAACTGGAATACGAACTGGCCGGTATTGGCGACCGATTGGTGGCATATATCATTGATTTACTCATTTATGCTGCTTATGGAATCACTGTTTTCCTGATCGCCGATGCCATGGGTGGGATAAACGGAGCAGGATGGTCTCCCCTTTTATTGATCCTTCCCATTTTCTTTTACCAGCTTTTATGTGAAATTTTCCTGAACGGACAAAGCCTGGGCAAAAAAGCCAAACAAATAAAAGTGATCAGCCTCAATGGCAATCAGCCTAATATCGGACAATACCTTATCCGTTGGATTTTTCGCATTGTAGATGATATGATCGGCAGTGGAGTAATCGCTATACTCACCATCGCCCTAACAGATAAAACTCAGCGTGTAGGTGATTTACTGGCAGGCACAACTGTTGTCAGAACAAATCCGCATACAGCTTTCCAGGATACTTTATTCAGTGAAACCCAGGAAGATTATGTACCCCAATTCAAATTGGTTTACCTGCTCAATGATGGCGATATCTCCCTGCTTAAAGAAGTAATAAACCGGTATTCAAAAGATCCCTATAATAACAATGCCATACTGCAGAAAGCATATGACAAGACAAGAACCTTACTTGCCGTTACGGAAACGCATGAGGCATTGTCTTTTTTACAAACAGTCATCAAAGACTACAACCATGTTACCGGCAAAGGGTAATTAAGTCCAGCGCATAGAAATATAAAACAGGGACTACCTCCATTCAGGTAGTTTTTTTTACTAAAATTCCTTTATATCAGGTATGGTAATAGCTGCATGAAGAATTCATCTTTATGGCTGAAATATTTACCATGCAGCGCATTGTTTTTTCTCTTTTAATCTCCCTTACTGTCAGCACCCTTCTGGCACAGGACAACAACGGCCCCGCCACCAGGATAACACCTAAGGAGTTTGCGATACCTGCATCTCCTGTTTTTGATATGATGGGGGTAACGCCATCTCAAATCAACCGTACGGCAGATATCAAAGATTTCAAAGTGGACTGGTCTCTTAAATCCTGGCGCATCAGCCCCAACCTGGCCTTGCAGTCGCAACCCTTTTGGGAATTATTTTATCACCGCAAAGACCTCACCAAATACCAGGCAGCATCCGGCTTTATGCGCAAGCTGGCTTCTGTTGATGTTTCACTTGGTACCGTACAGGATGAAAACAGTGACCGGCGCATAGGCTTTGCCGTGAAGACCAACATTTTCCGCGAGGTAGACCCGCTGATGGAGCGTGAACTATACGCAGATATCGGTGCACGCTTTCAGGAAGAGAAGATCGAACTTCAAAACAAGCTCAAAGACCTGAAAAGAGAACTGGACAGTACCAGCAATATTTTACTGAAACCGGAACTCCGTAACCAGATCAGGGAAACGGAAGAATTATTAACGACCATTAATGTACGCCGCAATACAGAAATAAACGAAAGAGCCAAAATCTTCATTGCAGAAAACTGGAATGCCTCTTCTTTAGATATGGCCATTGGCCAGGTGTATTCATACAAAACAGATACCAGTGGTTCGTTTAAAACACTTCGCTTAAACCGAAATACTGCTTTTGCCGGTTGGATAAACGGAAGCCTGGGCATAGGGAAAAAACTTTTGTTGTCCGGATTATTGCGGGGCAGCTGGTACGAGGAAGAGTTGAATTTTTTGATGCAGAATACCTCATCCGGCGAAACTGTTAACCAGGTGGCTATAGCAGATAACACTTTATTTACAATGGGTATGAACCTGCGGTATGGGGGACCCTATTTTACCTTTTTCATGGAATTCCTCTATGAAAAAAAAGGGCTGAAAACCCCCACTGAAGCATTGGATAAAGTATTTACAACGCCTCCGGGTTTTGAAGTGGTAGATAATACAGTGAAGTGGGATGTGGTGAACCCCAATACGATCAGCATAGGTGGCGACTGGCGAATGAGCAGAAGTGTGGTGCTTAATTATGGGATGCGATGCATATTTGACCAGAACTGGAAATTCAAAGCATTTGTACCTGTGGCTTCCATAGCCTGCATGATGCGCTAAAAAAACTAAATGATCGTGAAATTTACCGGTAAAGTATACCCGAAAAAACCAGTCATTCATTATTTACATAAAAAAACAAAATCAAGATGAAGAAGCTTTTATTAATGTCTGCCATAGTCTTTACTGCTTTCAGCGTAAAGGCACAGATCCCTAAACTTACCAGTACACAATTTACCACGCTGAGCTCAAGCATCAAAAAAATCAATCTGGATTGTTACAGCCTGGTAAAACCAGAGTACCGGTACATTTTTGATTATATCAAAAACAAGCCCGGAGGCAACTGCGAAATATACACGGCTATGGCAACACTGACTATGGTTGTACATGAAACCGTTTCAGATGGAATCACCACCTATACGGCCACTCCGATCTTACCAAACATGATCTCATGCTCAAAAATTGATCTTACGGATATGAAAATGAAATCCAGTACCGGGCTGGACATTATGTTTGGCGGATTTCTGAATCCTTCAACCGGCGTACTGGCAACAAGTCTCTATCTGAAATCAACAACGCTTACAACGAACATGACCATGAGGGAAATATCCGCTACCATTCCCAATGGAGGAAAAGTATTTACAGGGAGTGTTAAAAGCGGCAACTACCAGGTCAGCGCTGTTCTGACCATCAGAAATCAATGTTTGAATATTGGTGGTTAATTTTTAAAAAGAATTAATCATTATGAAACTTAAATCAATCATCATGAAACTTAAATCAATCCTTTTTTTACTGATTTTTTCATCTGCCGGATCAGTTTATGCGCAGAAAATTATTTCCCGGCTGGCTTTTGGCAATCAGGATTATGACTATTTTCAATTAATTAGCAGGAATTATTATCACCCGGATGGCAGCACCGTTGGCCCTTTTATAGAAAAATATCCTATACAGGGAAGGAATTCTAACACGGCCCTGGTTTATACCCCATTTGGCAGGGATGAAACCATATCAATGATCATTGGCCAAAAGGACTGGCTTGACCTTACTAATTCCATAGCGGTTAGTGGAACCGGCATTGCTAATCCCAGGATCATTAGAAAAGGTGTGGA
>Ga0209254_10002352_pt1 | contig 17165 bp, 19 predicted proteins | sample FrelakmetDIP11DI_FD_187148 | JGI IMG/M metagenome (GOLD analysis project Ga0209254, IMG submission 187148) | Freshwater lake sediment microbial communities from the University of Notre Dame, USA, for methane emissions studies - DIP11 DI (SPAdes)... | ecosystem: Environmental > Aquatic >... | reverse complement strand
TGCCAGAATCCCGGATGGGCAGCGCGTTCGAGCAGCAACACCTCGAGCGCCGGAGTATGAATGACGACCAGAACCGAAAGCGGCTGCTTGAAGACTGTCATGCCTCGGGTAGCTCAGGGATGCCGGTGGCAGGGCTGTCGAGCAACACCCATAACGGGGTGCCGCTTTGGCCGGGTTCGCCGGCGACGGCCTGAAAGACCTCGATCAGCGTGGCAAGTCCGTCCGGATCGCTCTTGTGCAGGCTTGCCGTTCCAGTCAGGAACAAGACAAGGCCCTTGCCGGTCGCCCAGTCCGGGTCGGTCAGGCAATCATGGAGCGCATCGAAATTTGCGCCGTACCAGTCAGGAAAATTCAGCGTCTCACCAAGTTGTTTCAGCAACGCAGCGGAATGCATTCCCCGTGAAATTTTTACCAGCGTTGGAAAAAGATGCGCCTTCTCGGCAGCCGCTTCGGCTGCGGCGCGGCGGGTGCCTGGCAGGTAATAGACACCGGCCTGGTCAGCCTTGCGGATGAAATTTTCGCTCATGCCCTATTCCCGAATGCGTTTGAAGGAGCGGTAGTGGTCATCGGTGTAGTAATACTCGTCGCCACGGCCGGTGACGATACGCCGCGCCCCGCGGTCGCGGCGGCCCGGGGTCTTTACCGTGTACTCGCGGTAATAACCGCGCTGATGAAGCGGCAGGCGTTTTTCGTAATTTCCGAAAACGACGCCATCGCGCGCGTAGGGGAACGGTCCGCCGTCCTTGATAAGCGCCAGCGTCTGGTGCGCCTCGCGCGGCAGATCGGCCAGCAAAACCCAGCCGGCCGCGCCCTGCTGCAAGTCTACTTGGGGGGCGGAATTTTCGCGCGCCAGCCCCAGCGCGCTCCAAATCACCAGCCAGGCGACGATCAGGACGCGCAGCCGGATTTGCATGCCCGATCAGGCCTTTTCGACTTCGACCTGGGTTTCCACCTTCTGCCGCAGGCGGATGTGCAATTCGCGCAGCTGCTTTTCGTCGACGCCCGAGGGAGCGTCGGTCAGCAGGCACTGGGCACGCTGCGTCTTGGGGAAGGCGATCACGTCGCGGATCGATTCGGCGCCGGTCATCATGGTGACGATGCGGTCGAGACCAAAAGCCAGTCCGCCGTGCGGCGGGGCGCCGTACTTCAGCGCGTCGAGCAGGAAGCCGAACTTGGCCTGCTGCTCTTCGGGGCCGATGTTGAGCGCCCGGAAGACGGTTTCCTGGACCTCGGCGCGGTGGATACGCACCGAGCCGCCGCCGATTTCCCAGCCGTTCAGCGCCAAGTCGTAGGCCTTGGCGAGGCACTTGCCCGGGTCGGTCTTGAGCAGTGCCACATGCTCGTCCTTGGGGCTGGTGAAGGGGTGGTGGCAGGCGGTCCAGCGCTTGTCGTCCTCGTCGTATTCGAACATCGGGAAATCGACGACCCACAGCGGCTCCCAGGCCTTGCCGTTGAGGAAACCCTTTTCGTGACCGATTTTGGTACGCAGGGCGCCCAGCGCATCGTTGACCACCTTGGCCTTGTCGGCGCCGAAGAAGATCAGGTCGCCGGATTGCGCATTGCTGCGGTCGACGATGATTTTCAGGGCATTTTCATGGATGTTCTTGACGATCGGACTCTGCAGGCCGCTTTCGTTCAGCTGCGTGACGTCATTGACCTTGATGTAGGCCAGGCCCTTGGCGCCGTAGATGGCGACGAACTTGGTGTATTCGTCGATCTCGCCGCGCGTAAGGCTGGCGCCGCCGGGGATGCGCAGTGCGGCAACGCGGCCGCCCTCACTATTGGCGGTGCCGGAAAACACCTTGAAGGCGACATCCTTGACGGCATCGGTGACGTCGGCGATTTCGAGCGTGACGCGCAGGTCGGGCTTGTCCGAGCCGAAACGGCTCATCGCCTCGGCGTAGCTCATGCGCGGGAAGGGATCAGGCAGGTCGACGCCGATCGCATCCTTGAAGACGTAGCGAATCAGCTGCTCGATCAGGCCGGTAATCTCCTCCTCGGACATGAACGAGGTTTCGATATCGACCTGGGTGAATTCCGGCTGGCGGTCGGCACGCAGGTCCTCGTCGCGGAAGCACTTGACGATCTGGTAGTAGCGGTCGTAACCGGCGACCATCAGCAGCTGCTTGAACAGCTGCGGCGATTGCGGCAGGGCGAAGAACTGGCCCGGATGGACGCGTGACGGAACGAGGTAGTCGCGGGCGCCTTCCGGGGTCGATTTGGTCAACATCGGCGTTTCGATGTCGATGAAGCCGTGGTCGTCGAGGAAGCGGCGGAAGGCGCGTGCCGTCTTGTAGCGCAGCATCAGGTTGTTCTGCATCTGCGGGCGACGGAGGTCGATGACGCGGTGCAGCAGACGGACGTTTTCGGAGAGGTTGTCCTCGTCGAGTTGGAACGGCGGTGTGACGGCGGGGTTCAGGACTTCGATTTCGTGGCAGAGGATCTCGATTTCGCCGGAAGCCAGGTTGGCGTTGGTCGTGCCGGCCGGGCGCGGGCGGACCTTGCCGGTGATCTTCAGACAAAACTCGTTGCGCACGGACTCGGCAATCGCGAACATTGCCGGACGGTCAGGATCGCAAACGATTTGCGCCAGACCTTCGCGGTCGCGCAGATCGATGAAGATGACGCCGCCATGGTCACGGCGACGGTGAGCCCAGCCGCACAGGGTGACGATCTGCCCGTCGAGGGCGGCGTTGAGTTGTCCGCAATAATGGGTACGCATGAAGCTTTCCGGTTGATTCAGGTTTTGGTGATGACCCGGGTGTGCGGTGGCGGGGCCACGACGCCCATCGAGATGATGTATTTGAGCGCTGCGTCGACGGTCATGTCGAGTTCGACGATGTCCTGCTTGGGCATCATCAGGAAAAATCCCGAGGTCGGGTTAGGGGTGGTCGGCACGTAAACGCTGACGTATTCGCCTTCCAGATGATTCAGGACATCGCCGCCGGGCTTTCCGGTCAGGAAGGCAATGGTCCAGCAACCTTCACGCGGGTACTGGACCAGCAGGGCCTTGCGAAAGGCGTTGCCGCTCGAGGAAAAGAGGGTATCGGAAACCTGTTTGACGCTGTGGTAGACCGAATTGACGAACGGAATGCGCGCCAGCAGAAGTTCCCACCAGACCACCAGCTTCTGGCCGATGAAGTTGGTGGCCAGCAAGCCGGTCAGCAGAATCATGGCCAGCGTCAGTAGCGCACCCACCCCGGGGATCGCGAAACCGATCAGGGTTTGCGGATGTATGGCTTCGGGCAGCAGGCGCAGCGATTGATCGAGGGTGCTGACGATAAACGACAGGACCCAGCCGGTAATGACCAGCGGAACCCAGATCAGGAGTCCGGTAAGGAAGTAGCGCTTGATCAACTGGCCGCGCACGGAGTACAGGCTCCCGAGCCACCCTGGCACGGCGGGGCGCTGTCGGCTTTCGCCGCGGGTTTGCTGCCACCCTTGAAATCCGTGGCATACCAGCCGTTACCCTTGAGTTGGAAACCGGCTGCCGAAAGCAGCTTGCTGTAGCTTTCCTTGCCACAATCCGGGCAGGTTGTTAGCTGCGGGTCACTCATCTTTTGCAGATGTTCTTTCTGGAAGCCGCAGGCGTCACAGCGATATTCGTAAATCGGCATGGGAATCCTCCAAAACCTTGAATTATAAACGAGAAATTACCTGAGCCAAGATTGCGACGCCAACGCGAATTTTCAAGCCATCAGCCCGAGATAACTGCGTGTCAGTTGCGCGCCCCAGAACAGTGCGATGACGCCGGCAGCCGCCAGATAAGGGCCGAACGGGATAGGCGTATTCCGGCCATGGCGACTGAGGACGATCAGGCCGATACCGACGATGGCGCCGACGACCGACGACAGCAGGATGATGACCGGCAGCATCTGCCAGCCGAGCCAGGCGCCGAGCGCGGCAAGGAGCTTGAAATCCCCGTAACCCATGCCTTCCTTGCCGGTCGCCAGCTTGAACAGCCAGAAAACGGACCACAGGGTCAGATAGCCAAGCATCGCGCCGATCACGGCCGAAGGCAGGTCGGCGTAGGTATTGACCAGATTGAATGCCAGCCCGAACCAGAGGAGCGGCAGGGTGATCGAGTCCGGAAGCAACTGCGTGTCGTAATCGATCGCGGTCAGCGCGATCAGCGCCCAGAGCAGGATCAGGGCGCCGGCGGCCTGCAGCGTCGGTCCGAAGTGCCAGGCGGCATAAGCCGACAGCAGGGCGGTAATCGCCTCGATGACGGGATAGCGTGGCGAGATTGGTGCCGCGCAATTGGAACATTTTCCGCGCAACAACAGGTAGCTGAGGAGCGGAATGTTTTCGAGCGCGGTGATCTGATGTCCGCAGGACGGGCAGCGCGAACGCGGCCTGGCCAGCGAGAGGATTGCTGGCTCTGCACTCCCTGCGGTCGCGGTCGACGGCGTTTCGCCGCGCAAATCTGCGCATTGCGCTTGCCATTCCTGCTCCATCATTTTGGGCAGGCGGTGAATCACGACGTTGAGAAAACTCCCGACGCACAAGCCGAGCAGCCCGGCAACGGCAGCCAGGCCGCCCAGTGACTCGAAAGGCATCAGATCACGGCGCCCAGCTTGAAGATCGGCAGATACATGGCGACGACCATGCCGCCGATCAGGGTGCCGAGGACCACCATGATGATCGGTTCCATCAGGCTGGACATCGCTTCGACGGCGTCATCGACTTCCTGCTCGAAGAAGTCGGCGACCTTGGACAGCATCGAGTCAAGCGCGCCGGACTCTTCGCCGATGGCGACCATCTGCGTGACCATGTTGGGGAACAGATTGACGTTCGTCATGGCATTCGTCAGACTCGTTCCGGTCGAGACCTCGCCCTGGATCTGCTTGGTCGCGGCCTTGTAGACATAGTTGCCGGCGGCGCCGCCAACCGAATCCAGCGACTCGACCAGCGGCACGCCGGCCGCGAACATGGTGGACAGCGTGCGTGACCAGCGCGCGATGACTGCCTTGCGGATGATGTCGCCGAAAATGGGCAGGCGGAGCAGCAGGCGATCCATCGCCATCTGCACTTTTTCCGAGCGTTTCCATGCCTCGAAAAAGGCGTACAGGCCGCCGAAAATTATGCCGAATATGGCCCACCAATAGGCAACAAAAAAGTCGGAGATGGCCATCACCAGAAGGGTCGGTGCGGGCAGGTCGGCGCCGAAGCTCTTGAACACTTCCTTGAATGCCGGAATGACAAAAATCATGATCACCGCGGTGATGACGAATGCGACGACGATGATAGAGATCGGGTAGAAAAGCGCGGCCTTGATCTTGCTCTTGATCGCGATAATCTTTTCCTTGTAGGTTGCAAGGCGTTCGAGCAGGGTGTCCAGGATGCCGGCCTGTTCGCCGGCGGCAACGAGGTTGCAGTAGAGCGCGTCGAAATACAGCGGATACTTGCGGAATGCCTGCGACAGCGAGCTGCCCGTCTCGACGTCGGCCTTGATGTCGAGCAGGAGCTTGGCGACCGCCGGGTTGGCGTGTCCGCGGCCAACAATGTCGAAAGCCTGAAGCAGGGGTACGCCAGATTTCATCATCGTCGCGAGTTGGCGAGTGAAAAGGGAAATATCCTTTTCCGTAACCCTTCCGCCCATCTTGAAGCGGGCCTTCTTGACTTTGGCATTGAGAATGCCCTGACGGCGCAGGCTGGTCTGAACGACAGCTTCGCTCGCCGCGCGCATCTCCCCGCGAACGGGTTTACCGTCCCGGCTTTTGCCTTCCCAGAGATACGTGTTCTCCTTGATTGCAAGGGACCTTGCTTTTGCGGCGGTAGCCATCCGTTATCCTTCCCCGTTAGACATTCGTTGTGCTCAAAACCTCGTCGAGCGAGGTCAGGCCTTGTTTTACTTTCAACAAGCCGGATTCACGCAAGTTCTTGACGCCTTCGCGCTTTGCCTGTTCAGCGAGATCCATTTCGCCGGCGCCACTCATGATCAGGCGTTGTGTGGCCTCGGAAATCGGCATGACCTGATAGATGCCGACCCGCCCTTTGTAGCCGGTGCCCTTGCAACGCTCGCAACTGTCGGGGCCGAACAGCGTCCATGAACCGTCGAGATCGGCTTCGGTAAAACCGGCCTCGATCAGCGTCTTTTCCGGAACGTCCATCGGTTTCTTGCAGGTGCAGAGACGGCGCGCCAGGCGCTGCGCGGTAATCAGCAGGATGCTGGATGCGATGTTGAAAGTCGGCACGCCCATGTTCATCAGGCGGGTCAGCGTCGCCGGCGCATCGTTGGTGTGCAGTGTGGACATGACCATGTGGCCGGTCTGGGCGGCCTTGATGGCGATTTCCGCGGTTTCAAGATCGCGAATTTCGCCGACCATGATGATGTCAGGATCCTGCCGCAGGAAGGCGCGCAGGGCGACCGCGAAGGTCAGTCCCGCCTTGTCGTCGACGTTGACCTGATTGATGCCGGCCAGGTTGATTTCCGCCGGGTCCTCGGCGGTCGAGATATTGACGCCGTCCTTGTTCAGGATGTTCAGGCAAGTGTAGAGCGAAACCGTCTTGCCGGAACCGGTCGGGCCGGTGACCAGCACCATGCCGTACGGGCGGCTGATCGCATCAAGCATGACTGCCTTCTGCTCCGGCTCATAGCCGAGGGCTTCGATGCCGAGCGTCGCCGAGGTCGGGTCGAGAATCCGCATGACGATCTTCTCGCCTTGCAGCGTGGGCAGCGTACTGACCCGAAAATCGATCGTGCGGTTTTTCGAGAGGATCAGTTTCATCCGGCCGTCCTGCGGTACCCGTTTTTCGGCGATGTTCAGACGGGAAATAACCTTGATCCGCGAGGCGATCTTGTCCTTGATGGCCAATGGGGGCGTAGCGACCTCACGCAGCACCCCATCGACGCGGACGCGAATGCGGTAGAACTTTTCGTAGGGTTCGAAATGGACGTCGGAGGCGCCGTCATTGATGGCGTCGAGCAACATTTTCTGGATGAATTTGACCACCGGCGCGTCGTCGATTTCCTGCGACGCCGCTTCATCTGCCTTGCCCGCCGACTCCTCATCGAGAAAGTCCAGATTGATGTCGTCGGAGGTCAGGTTCTTTAAGGTTTCCTCTGCCGATTCGGCATATTTTGCGACCAGCGGCATCAGCTTCGGATGCTCGACGACGATAGGGTCGACACCCAGCCCGGTCTGGAAGCGTATCTCATCCAGGGCGCGCAGATTGGTCGGGTCGGCAATCGCCACGGACAGCCTGTTCCCCCTGTGATTGAGGGGGATTACGCGGTGCGTGGAAATTAACTTGCGATCGATGGCATTGGTGGGGATGTGCGCTTCATCGAAAACCGCCAGATCGAGTAACGGATAACCGAAGGTATCCGCCACGAAACGGGCGAGGTCGAGCGAGGAGATCTTCTGACTGGCGATGATCTGCTCGATCATCGAGCGCCTTTCGTGATTCGCCTGGGTCAGCAAATGTTCCGCTTCGGATTCCTTGAGCCGTCCCGCCTGGACCAGGGCGCGGGCGAGACCGCTGAGAGGGCTTCCTTGTGGTGTAGCGGACATTGGTTATGCGTCAGATGCCGTTTAGATTAAGCGATGATGCTACGGAGGTCGGGGTTTGTAAAGACTGCCCCAAGCGGCGTCATTGACTGGCGGGCCTGAAAATGCGTGCGGTGACGACGCTGCGGTCCTGAGTTTGAAGAATTTCCACCGCTACGCCTACCAGTTTGATACTGACCCCGGCCTCCGGAATATCCTGGAAGTGTTCGAGAATGAGTCCGTTGAGTGTTTTCGGACCATCGAGCGGGAGTTGCAGGTTGAGCATGCGGTTGATGTCGCGCAGTTGCCGTGATCCTTCGACGATTACGCTATCGTCGCTCCCCCAGACCAGAGATTTGTCCAAGCCGGGCATCGACGTCGTGAACTCGCCGACAAACTCTTCGATGATGTCCTCGAGTGTCAGCAAACCCAGGATTTCACCGTATTCGTCGACGACAAAACCGATCCGCTGACGGTTCTCCTGAAAGAACGCGAGTTGGGAAAAGGCGGCGTTTCCCGAAGGAATGTAGTAGGCAGGCTGAATGTGTTCGAGCAGGGATTTTTCATCGAACTCGCTATCGCCGAGGCTTCCCAGCAGTCGGCGGACCGGCAATATTCCGAGAAGCTGATCCAGCGATTCACGGCATACCGGGAGGCGGCTATGGTGGCTGGTGGCCAGTTGACTCTTGACTTCTTCCCAAGGCAGGTCGAGGTCAAGTATCTCGATGCTGCCGCGCGGGGTCATTACATCCTCGACGGTGATGTTGTTGAGTTCGAACAGGCTGGAAAGTATGGTTCGATGTTTTTTCGGGATCAGGTGGGAAGATTCGAGTACCAGGCTGCGCAGTTCTTCCGGGGAGAGACGAGCGGCCTCGGCGTTCGGTTCGGGTGACAGGCGGAGCAGTTTTAGAAGACCGCTGGCGAAGAGATCGATGAACCAGACAACCGGGTAAAAAAGGCGCAACAAGGGGGTCAGGATATAACCGAGAAACAGGGCGAGACGGTCCGCATGCGTGGCGCCGATGATTTTTGGCGTGATTTCGGCAAAGACCAGAATGGCAAAGGTGACGGCCAGCGTTCCGGCGCCCAGCGCCCACTCTTCTTCGCCGAACATCTCGATTGCAATCACGCTGACCAGGGTTGCGGCAGCGGAATTGATCAGGTTGTTGCCGAGCAGGATGACACCCAGCATCTTGTCCGTGCGCCCCAGCAAGTCAAGTGCTTTCTGTGCCCCGTGATGGCCGGATTGGGCCAGGTGGCGCAGGCGGAAACGGCTGGAGGCCATCATCGCCGTCTCGCTGAGCGAAAAAAAAGCTGACATGGCCAGCAAGGCGACCAGCGTTAGGGAAAGCGTTGACAGGGGGAAATCGTTCACTGCCTTAAGAGCGTCCAAGTATGACTTCGGCCACGAAGCGGCTGCCCACGTAGGCGAGGATCAGCAGAGAAAACCCGGACAGTGTCCAGCGCAGTGCACGCTTTCCGCGCCAGCCCCAGGCGTGGCGTCCGACCAGCAGGGTCGCGAAAATGCCCCACGAAGCAAAAGCGAACAGCGTCTTGTGATCCAGTGAGAAGGGCTTGCCGAACAGTGTTTCGGAGAACAGGAGGCCGCTGCCAACGGTCAGGGTCAGCAGAATGAAACCGAGCAGCAGCATGCGAAAAAGCAGCGATTCCATGGTCAGGAGCGGTGGCAGGCTGGCCAGGCTGCGTTTCATCTGGCGCTTGTGCAGGGCGCTTTCGCTGAAACCCATGAAAATCGCGTGCAATGCCGAAAGCGTGAGCAGGCTGTAGGCCAGCATGGCGGCCAGGAAATGCAGTTTGAAACCAGTCGCGCTGGCATTGGCAACGAGATGCACCTGCGGGAATATGACCGGCAGCAAGGTGCAAATTGCTGCTAACGGCAGAACCAGCGGTTGCATGCCCTCCATGCGTGCCATGAAGCTTTCCAGCCAGTAGATCAGGACGGCAAGCCACATCATCAGCGACAGTGCGAAGCTGAACGAGAAGCGCATGCCGGCTTCGGTGAACAAGGCGCCGTAGAGTCCGTAGGCGTGAATGAGCAGGGCCGAGGCAATGGCTACGCGCTCCCAAACCTGCATCGGGCAGGCGACGCACTGGTTTTCCTGTTCGCGCCAGCGGGTGCTCCAGAAATGGAACCCGAGGGCGCCGTATAGAAGGGCGGCGGCGATGTGGGGCAGAAGCTGAATTACAATGTCGGCCATTCGCAGATTCTACTAGAAGCCTATTCGCCATGCTTGATAACCTGACCAATCGCCTTGCCCGCGTCATGAAGACGATCAAGGGCGAAGCACGCCTGACTGAATCCAATATCTCCGACGCCTTGCGTGAGGTTCGCATGGCCTTGCTCGAGGCCGACGTCGCCTTGCCGGTGATCAAGGAATTCATTGCGGCGGTCAAGGAAAAGGCGGTCGGCGAGGAAGTCATCGGCTCGCTGAGCCCGGGTCAGGCGCTGGTTGGCGTCGTCCATCGCGAACTGACCCGGATCATGGGCGATGCCCATGAGGGCATCAACTTCAACACCCAGCCGCCCGCCATCGTGCTGATGGCAGGTTTGCAGGGCGCCGGCAAGACGACCACGGTCGGCAAGCTGGGCAAGTTCCTCAAGGAAAACCACAAGAAAAAGGTGCTGGTGGTTTCCTGCGACGTCTACCGTCCGGCCGCCATCGAGCAGTTGAAGTCGGTTGCCGGCCAGGCCGGGGTCGATTTCTTCCCGTCTACTTCCGGCGAAAAGCCGGAGGCGATCGCCCTGGCGGCAGTCGACTGGGCCAAACGTCACTATCATGACGTGCTGCTGGTCGATACTGCCGGTCGTCTTGCGGTCGACGAGGAAATGATGGCGGAAATCAAGCGCCTGCATGCGGCGCTCAATCCGATCGAAACGCTATTCGTCGTTGATGCCATGCTCGGTCAGGATGCCGTCAATACGGCCAAGGCGTTCAGTGAAGCCTTGGCGCTGACCGGCGTCGTGCTGACCAAGCTGGACGGCGATGCGCGGGGCGGTGCGGCGTTGTCGGTGCGCCATATTACGGGCAAGCCGATCAAGTTTTCCGGTGTCGGCGAGAAGTTGTCGGGTCTGGAAGCTTTCCATCCGGAGCGGATGGCTTCACGGATTCTCGGGATGGGCGACGTATTGTCGTTGATCGAAGAGGCCAAGAAGGGGCTCGACGAAGAAAAGGCCGTCGCTTTCGCCAAGAAGCTGAAATCAGGCAAGGGCTTCGACCTCAATGACTTCAAGGAACAGATTGCCCAGATGCGCAATATGGGCGGGCTGTCGGCGCTGATGGACAAGATGCCGGCGCAGATTGCCCAGGCCGCCGGACAGTTGCCGGCCGGCGCGGAAAACAAGATGGTCGGCCGGGTCGAGGGGATCATCAATTCGATGACGCCGGCCGAGCGCGCCAAACCGGAAATCATCAAGGCCAGCCGCAAGCGCCGAATCGCGATGGGTGCCGGCGTCCAGGTACAGGAAGTCAACCGCTTGCTCAATCAGTTCGAGCAGTCGCAGAAGATGATGAAGATGATGTCCAAGGGTGGCATGGGCAAGCTCATGCGCGGCATGAAGGGCATGATGCCCGGCATGGGGCGTTGATCAGTTGCCGGCCTGGGCAAGCTTGGCCGGCTTCTGGTAGCTCCACTGTTTCTGCCAGGCGGCGCGAACCATATTCGGATATTCCGCCTTGCCGAGGCTCCCGTTATAGCGGCCAAGGGCGCGGAAAACGTCACCCTTCTCGATGTCGAGATAGTGACGAAGGATGGTGCAGCCGTAGCGCAGGTTGGTGCGCAGGTCGAACAGCTTGTCGTCCGGTCGACCGATCAATTTGACCCAGAATGGCATGACCTGCATGTAGCCGCGGGCGCCGGCCGACGAAACGGCGTACTTCCGGAAACCGGATTCGACCTGCATCAGACCAAGCACCAGTTGCGGGTCCAGTCCGGCGCGCGTCGCTTCGTAATGGATGCTGCGCAACAGATCGAGACGATACTCCTGGTTGGGAATCCGCTTTTCCAGGCGCGGCGACATCTCGGCCAGCCATTCGACCGCCTCCAGCGGATTGCTGAACGAGGAAGAGGGCGGGCGCGTGTCGGAAACAGCCTTGTGCAGGGCGGCCTGGACGCTCGTCGAGAGCGGCTGGTAAATCTGGGCGCCGGCAAATGCAGCGGACGCGCTCAACGACAGGAGGATGGCAATCAGCCGGCGCACAATTTCCCCGTGATCAGTTCAATGATGTCGCCTTGGTCGACCAGGGTCGGTTCGGCGTCACGGCGACTTTTGTATTCTAGCTTGCCTTCGTTCAAACCGCGCTCTCCGATTACGATCCGGTGCGGGATGCCGATCAGTTCCATGTCGGCGAACATTACACCGGGGCGTTCGTTACGGTCATCGAGCAGGACATCGACACCCTGCTGCTTGAGTTCGGCATACAGGCCATCAGCGGCAAGCTTGACGGCTGTGCTCTTGTGATAGCCCATCGGCACGATACAGACTGCAAAAGGCGCAATGGCGGGGGGGAGGATAATGCCCTTGGCGTCATTGCCCTGCTCGATGGCGGCGCCGACGATACGTGAAACGCCGATGCCGTAACAGCCCATTTCCATGATCTGGCTCTTGCCGTTCTCGTCGAGATAGGCGCAGTTCAGCGCCTTGGCGTATTTCTGGCGCAACTGGAAAATGTGGCCGACCTCGATGCCGCGACAGATTTCCAGCTTGCCCTTGCCATCCGGCGACGGGTCGCCGGCGACGACGTTGCGGATGTCGGCGACTTCCGGTTCCGGCAGATCGCGGCCGAAATTGACCCCGGTCAGGTGAAAGCCGGCTTCGTTGGCGCCACAGACGAAATCGCTCAGGGCGGCAGCCGCGCGGTCGGCGAAAATGGCCACTTTTTCGGCGTCGACCGCAACCGGCCCGATATAGCCCGGTTTGCAGCCAAGATATTCCTCGACTTCGCCTTCGGCGGCGAAACGGAACGGCGAAAGCCCGGCGATCTTGCCGGCCTTGATTTCGTTCAGCTCGTGGTCGCCGCGCAGCAGAAGTAAAGAGAAACGCTTCTCGCCATCTTCCGGTTCGCTGACGACGGCGATGGCTTTGAGCACTTTCCCGAGGTCGACGGACAGAAATTCGGCCACATCGGCACAGGCCATCTTGCCTGGCGTGGCGATCTTGTGCATTGCCGTCGTCGCGACGGTACGCGGGGTGGCGGGGGCCAGTGCTTCGGCCAGTTCGACGTTAGCGGCGTAATCGGAATCCGGGCAGAAGGCGATGTCGTCTTCGCCGGAATCGGCCAGCACATGGAATTCATGCGAACCGGTGCCGCCAATCGAACCGGTGTCGGCCGCCACGGCACGGAATTTCAGGCCCAGGCGCGTGAAGATGCGGCTGTAGGTTTCGTACATGTTCCGGTATTCGCGCTGCAAGTCCAGGAATGAGGTATGAAAGGAGTAGCCGTCCTTCATCAGGAACTCGCGGCCGCGCATGACGCCGAAGCGGGGACGGATCTCGTCGCGGAACTTGGTCTGGATCTGGTACAGATGAATCGGCAACTGGCGATAGCTCTTCACATCGCGACGCACGGCGTCCGTAATGACTTCTTCGTGGGTCGGGCCAATGACGAATTCGCGCTGGTGGCGATCCTTGAAACGCAGCAGTTCCGGACCATATTGTTCCCAGCGGCCGGATTCCTGCCAAAGTTCGGCCGGCTGCACGGCCGGCATCAGCAACTCCAGCGCGCCAGCATTGTCCATTTCTTCACGAACGATGTTTTCAACCTTGCGCAGTACGCGCAAGCCCAGCGGCATCCAGGTGTAAATACCGGCAGCGGCGCGCTTGATGTAGCCGGCGCGCAGCATCATTTTCTGGCTGATGACCTCGGCGTCTGCCGGGGCTTCCTTCAGAGTGGTGAAAAAGAACTGCGAAGTGCGCATGGGATGCTCTTGAATTTGTTGCAAAAGAAAGATTTTACACGCTGCTCCGGCTTTGCATGCGGGCTGTCTTTGTGAAAGAATCAGGGTAACTTTTAATTTTGCAGGATTAATATGCTCGACCGTGAAGGCTATCGCCCGAACGTCGGCATTATTCTTTGTAACGCCAAAAACGAGGTCTTCTGGGGCAAGCGCATACGTGAACATTCCTGGCAGTTTCCGCAAGGTGGCATCAAGCGTGGCGAAACGCCCGAGCAGGCCATGTACCGCGAACTGCATGAGGAAGTCGGGCTGCAGCCCGAGCATGTGTGCATCCTGGGGCGAACCAAGGGCTGGCTACGTTACGAAGTGCCGACACACTGGATAAAGCGCGAGTGGCGCGGCTCATACAAGGGGCAGAAGCAGATCTGGTTTCTGCTGCGCCTTGTCGGACGGGACAATGACGTCTCCCTGCGGGCAACCAGCAAGCCCGAGTTCGACGCCTGGCGCTGGAATGAGTTCTGGGTCCCACTCGATGCGGTGATCGAGTTCAAGCGCAGTGTCTACGAACAGGCGCTTAGTGAATTGGTGCGCTTTCTCGATCTTGACCGGCGAGGCCGGCAGCGGCGCCAGACTGGCTTGTCAGCGGCAAGCAGCGAACTTGTCGAGGAATAGGTGTGCGCCAGAACCGTTTCAACGCGTTGAGTCTTCCGGTTGCCTTTGTCTTGCTTGGCTTCCTTTTCGTGCAACCGGCGTTTGCCGAAGTTGAGGAAGATGAGGACAGGGGTACAAAAAGATGGCAAGAGAAGGCGGTCGATCTGCCTGCAGCACCCTTGCCGGAAAATCTGTTGCCGCTTTATGTCAGCGCGGCGACCGATAACGACTTCTTCGTCGACGTCGTATCGCTGACGGTCGGTCCGGATGGCGTGGTTCGCTACGTGCTGGTCATTCAGTCGGCAGGCGGCGCAAGGAATGTCAGTTTCGAGGGATTGCGCTGCGAGACGAGGGAGCGGCGTGTCTACGCCTTGGGCAGACTTGACGGCACTTGGTCGAGATCGCGAAACGAAAGTTGGCAACGGATTCGTGATGTTCCGGCAAATCGCCATCACGCTGCACTTTTTTATGATTACTTCTGTCCCGGCGGCGTCATTGTTCTGGGTGTCGATGAGGCTCGTGATGCACTGCGGCGGGGTGGGCACCCGGAAAGCAATCGACGGTAAAACATGTCAGTTGAACAGCTTATTCTTGAATTCGACCGCGCATTGCGCACCGTTTTCTCTACGGCGCGGGGTCAGCGCCCTACCCCCGGAGCGGGGCTTCCCGAGGCGGGGATGAGCGAGCAGGAACGGGCCCACGCCTGTGGGCTGATGCGCGTCAATCATGTGGGCGAAATTTGTGCCCAGGCGCTGTATCAGGGGCAGGCGCTTACCTCGCGCGATCCGGCGCTGCGTGACGCCTTGCGCGGCGCAGCCGACGAGGAAACCGATCATCTGGCGTGGACCGAACAGCGCATCGCCGAATTGGGTGGGCGCAAGAGTCTCCTGAATCCTCTCTGGTATGTCGGCGCATTGTCGATGGGCCTGGTCGCCGGCCGAATTGGGGACAAGTGGAATCTTGGGTTTCTTGTCGAAACCGAGCGTCAGGTGGAGGCGCATCTGAACGGCCATCTGCAGGAACTGCCCGAGCAGGACTTGCGCTCAAGGGAAATCGTCGAGCAAATGCGTATCGATGAAATTCGGCACGCTGAAACAGCGGTTAATCTGGGAGCTTCAGATTTGCCCGAACCGGTCAAGGCGGGCATGAAGATTGCCGCCAAGGTGATGACCGGAACGGCCTATCGGGTCTGAAATTTGCCGTTTGGCAACGGCGACTCAGGATTCGTCGATGATTTCGAAGTCGTGGGTGATCTCGGCGGTCTTGCCAATCATGATCGACGCGGAACAGTATTTTTCCTTCGATAGCTCGATCGCCCTCGCGACGGCTTCCGGCTTGAGTTGACGCCCTTTGACCCGATAGTGAAAGTGAATGTGCGTGAACACCTTGGGGTCGGCCTCGGCGCGCTCGGCAGTCAGTCGCACCTCGCATCCGCTGATGGCGTGCCTTCCACGTTTCAGAATCAGCACAATGTCGAAAGCCGTGCATCCGCCCGTTCCCGCAAGAACCATTTCCATCGGGCGCGGCCCCAGATTGCGTCCGCCGGCATCGGCGGCGCCATCCATCACGATCGCGTGCCCGCTTCCACTTTCGGCAACGAACGACATTCCGGCATCGCTTCCGGTCCATCTTATTGTGCATTCCATACCAGTTCCCTTTCTTTGAGCGGCTCGATTCTATAGGAGTTTTCCGAGGATGATGGCTGACAAGCAAAATTGCTGCAATGCAGCAAGCGCGTCTAATGGATGGGCGAAATTGTTTAAATTGTTTGCTTAAACATTGTGAAAAGAATAATCAAAATAATTCAATTTGTATTTATAAACAGAACGTTCAATCGCATACATTAAAATTATTTATGTATAACAATAAAAATGCTGCAACGCACTAAAAGCGCTTGCGGCAATCCTTCGGCTTGTCCATAATGCAAAGCGTACGAACCAAGGTGGTCGGGCATCAGCGGGTTGCCAAGGTTCAGGATTGTCTCCTCCACCCTCCTCCTTTGGTGTGGATTTTACGCGGCTCCCAGAGCCGCGTTTTTTTTGCCTGCAAGGTCGCCGCGGATTGTTTTTTCATTTGACAGTCACATTGAACGTCGACTAGAATCGTCGGCTTTCCCCAATCCGCGCCCAATTTTTCAGGACGGCACATACATGAAAACGTTTTCCGCCAAGCCACATGAGGTGAAGCGCGAGTGGTTTGTGGTAGACGCCACAGACAAGGTGCTCGGCCGCCTCGCCACAGAAATCGCCCGCCGCCTGCGCGGCAAGCACAAGGCTATCTATACACCGCATGTCGATACCGGCGATTTCATCGTCGTGACCAATGTCGAACGCCTGGTTGTCACCGGCAACAAGGCCGAAGACAAGAAGTATTACCGCCACTCAGGCTATCCTGGCGGCATTTCCGAAACCAATTTCAAGAAGATGCAGCAACGTTTCCCGGGCCGTGCCCTGGAAACCGCCGTCAAGGGCATGTTGCCGAAGGGTCCGCTGGGCTACGCCATGCTCAAGAAGCTGAAGTGCTACGCTGGCGAACAGCATCCTCACACCGCCCAGCAGCCCAGGGCTCTGGAAATCTAAGGGGGTCGTCATGGCTGAAGGTTATTTCTACGGTACCGGTCGTCGCAAGAGCGCCGTCGCTCGTGTTTTCATGAAACGTGGTTCTGGCGCCATTGTCGTCAATGGCAAGCCGATCGATCAGTTTTTCTCCCGCGAAACCGGACGCATGATCGTTCGTCAGCCGCTTGAACTGGTTGAGCAGCTCAAGGGGTTCGATATCAAGGTCAATGTGGCTGGTGGTGGTGAATCCGGACAGGCTGGTGCTGTCCGTCACGGCATTACCCGTGCCCTGATCGAATACGATGCAATGCTGAAGCCTGCACTGTCCAAGGCCGGCTTTGTCACCCGTGATGCACGCGAAGTGGAACGCAAGAAGGTTGGTTTCCACAAGGCGCGTCGCCGCAAGCAATTCTCCAAGCGTTAATTCGCCCGGGATCAACGAAAGGCCGCCTGTTTGGCGGCTTTTTTGTTTTTATGGTGCGGGGTATGATTGCCGCTCGATTCGGAGACGTATGATGATCAAGATTGGTATTGTTGGCGGCACGGG
>Ga0209254_10002350_pt1 | contig 17171 bp, 12 predicted proteins | sample FrelakmetDIP11DI_FD_187148 | JGI IMG/M metagenome (GOLD analysis project Ga0209254, IMG submission 187148) | Freshwater lake sediment microbial communities from the University of Notre Dame, USA, for methane emissions studies - DIP11 DI (SPAdes)... | ecosystem: Environmental > Aquatic >... | reverse complement strand
GTCAGCCCACCGCCCCACATCCCCCCGCCCGGGGTGAGCTTGCGCTCGAAGATGACGGTGTGGAGCCCTCCCTTGGCCAGATACCGCGCGGCGGTGAGCGAGGCCGGACCGGCGCCAGCGATGACCACGTCGACGTCCAGGTTGCTAAGGAACTCCCTGGCGTAGCGTTCTATGATCTTGCGCGAAACCATTACCTCATCGATGGGCATCTTGACACACTCCCGCCGGTTATCCACAATTCAGGATTTAGGGATGCTGTAAACGATTGTGAAATAAATATCTTCTGAGCGTCCGTCTGCATGCTCCAACTCGCGGCCCTGGGACGATAGACGCATCTGGGCAGGCGCATCTCGAAGTGAGTGCCCTCGCCAAAGGTCCCGATCTCGCTGATGCCTATGCTCGAGACGGCAAGGACGTCGCGCACCACGCGCAGGCCATGAGCATGCGTCGACTCGAAGACGGCGGCCTTCCTCTATGGGGCGACCCCAGCCTCATGCTGGCTCGATTCTTGGGGGGGAAAAATCGAATAGTCTTAAATATCGTTAACTGTATGTTGGGGAGCATGAAGATCCCGTGCGAGCTGATCGTTTGGTACGTCCTGCCTTCCATACGCAGGGAGTTGGCCCGGGAGCTCGTGGACAAGCACCACCTCAGCCAAGCGGAGGTGGCCAGGCGCTTCGGGGTCACCGACGCCGCGATCTCCCAGTACCTCAAGGCCAAGAGGGGGACCAGCAAGGAGATCGAGAACAGCGGCAAGTACGAGGATTTCAGAAAGGAAGTGGAGACGGCGGCCGTGCGCATGATGAACGGCTCCGACATCGTGACAGAGACATGCCGCATCTGCCAGATGGTCAAGAAGAGTGGTATGCTCGTGAAGGTCTACGAGGCGCACACCGGCGTGAACGCGCCCCAGTGCGTCAGCTGCCAGATCGACTGAGCCGCATCATCGGTCCAAGTTCTTCCTGTCCTCAGCGTAATAGATATACTCCTGGGAATATCCCGCGAAGCGCCCGAAATGCTGGCGTGCGAAGGCGCTCATTCTGGCATAGCTTCCGCTCGATCCATAGCGCTCCTTCAGCACCCTTCCGATGCGCACGTCCACCGGGAACGCCTCCAGGTGGTCCAGTGAGAAGACCGCGATGCAGTCGGCGACCTTGTCGCCGACGCCCTCCAGCTTGACGAGATCCCGGTGCGCCTCCTCGTACCCTGCCCTCCTCAGCGAGGGGAAGTCCACCTCACCCCGGTCCACGCGCCGGGCGAACTCCAGGAAGCGCGCGCAGCGGAACCCCAGGCCGCAGGTCCCAGCCCCCGCCTCGTCCCTCAGGATGTCCTTGGGACGTGGGAAGGCGTGCCTCCCTGGCGCCACCTCCTCCCCGTACAGGGCGCAGATGCGCTCGATCATCCCCTTGATGCGTGGGATGTTGGAGAAGGTGGCGAGGATGTAAGAGGCGGAGCATTCCCAGGGGTCCTGGCGTAAAAGGCGGAGGCCAGGGAAGCGGCGCACCAGCGTCGCCACGTACTCCTCCCTCGATATCTCCTCCATCATCGCCTCGTGGTCGTCGTCGGCGCGGAAGTACGCCTCCAAGCGTCGGTCGGACAGGTCGCTCTCCACGTCCACGCGGCGGCCCCTCTGCCTCAATCGCACCAGAGAGCCCCCGACCACGCCCTCCCACATGTCATCCTGTCTCCACCAGCGGAAGGCCTGTCCGCAGGAGAGCGTATGCTCCAGGTCCATGGGGCCGAGGTCCATCACAGCTTCCTTGCCACTATTGCCATGATCTCGCTGTTCTTGCGGTAGGGGGAGAAGGTGTAGTCCCCGTACGTCGCCTGCACGGCGAACCCGCAACGGTCCAGCAGGTCCATCATCTCATGATGCGTCACCAGCTTCAGGGTCATGCTGGTGGTGACCCGGCGGAATTCTTTGTCCTGGCGCGAGATGTCGTAGAAGAAATGCACGGTGGTGGTCATGGTGCTCATGTCGAAGGTCTGCGCCTCGAACTTGGAGATTATCTCCCCTTTCGAGGTCACCTTGGTCCCGCGATGGCGCACCAGGTTCTCTGGCCGGTCGAAGCGGGGGTTGAAGGTGCTGAGGGAGATGATCCCGTCCTTCTCCAACTGCGCGGAGATGTTGCCCAGCGCGTCCTCCTGGTCCTTCCTGGTCAGCAGGTGGAGGAAGGAGTTGAAGGGCACGAAGGCGAAGCGGAACTTCTTGTCCGTGCGGAAGGAGCGGATGTCCCCTTGCACGATGTCGATGTTGCGCTCCACCCTTCCCCCTATCAGCTCCAGCTTGGCGGAGAACATGTCCAGCATGGCCGAGCTCAGGTCGACGCCGGTCACCTCGAACCCCGCGTCCGCCAGGGGGATCATGATGCGGCCGGTGCCGCACATGCACTCCAGCACGGGACCGCCCGAGCGCTCTGCCAGCGAGCGGTAGAACTCTATGTCCTCGGTGAAGTCCTCGTACCACACGTCGTAGTACTTGGCCATGACCTCGTACTCGTCGAGCTCGTCTCGGATGCGCTCAACGCTTGTAACCGATCTTGCGGAGGAACTCCTTCCTTTCTTTGGCATCGCTATCCGTCTCCACTCCGAGGGGCGGCTGCCCATCGATGACCCCGATTATCCCTCTCCCTCTTGACGATTCCGCCACCGCTATCTCCACCTCATTGGCGGTGGCGCAGAAGATGGTGCACACCTCTGGCACCTGCTTGATCCGGTACAGGACGTTCACCGGGTAGGCGTTCCGCATGACCACGAAGAAGGTGTGCCCCGCCCCCACGCGCATGGCGTTCTCGGCGGCGCATGCCATCAGCTCCTGGTCGTTGCCCTCCACCCGCACCAGCCGGGGACCGGAGGCCTCGCAGAACGCGACCCCGAACCTCGCCCCGGGCACGGAGTTGACCATCGCCTCGTACAGGTCCTCCGCGCTCTTGATGAAGTGCGTCTGCCCGATGACGATGTTGGCGTCCTCGGGCTTGTGGATGGGCACGATCTCGGTCCTTACTGCCTCGCCCTTCATTCCCTGTCCCCGGACGCAAGAGAGCGCCCTCCCCATTTATTCTTTCCGGGCGCCAGCGCGGCCCGGGACCAACGATTAATACGATGAGGGGGATGGAAGCCCCATGATCCATGTGGGGCCGGCAGGCTACCCCGCGGGGAGCAAGGGGCCATTGGATGCGGTGGAGCGTGCCTCGGCCTCGGGGTTCGGAGCCCTCGAGTTCCAGTTCGTGCGGCAGGCGCGGATGGAGGAGGGGAACGCCCGGGCCGCCGGTCGCCGCGCCCAGGAACTTGGCGTGCTGCTCAGCGCCCATGCCCCCTACTACATCAACTTCAATTCGCCCCGGGCGGAGACGAGGGAGAAGAGCCTGGAATGGGTGCTGAAGAGCGCCCGCATCTGCCATCAGCTGGGGGCGTGGGTCCTGGTGCTCCATGCCGCCTCCTACTCCCGCACCGATCCGGAGGAGTGCACCCAGGCCGTGGTCGGCGCCCTCCTCGAATGTCGGAGGCGCATGGGGGAGGAGGACATCGGGAACGTCCTACTGGGGCTCGAGACCATGGGCAAGAAGGGTTCCTGGGGCACCATCGAGGAGGTGGGCGAGGCGGTCCGCCTCGTCCCTGGGGTCGTTCCGGTGCTGGACTTCGCCCACGTGCACGCCCGGTCCGGCGGCGGCCTCCGCTCCCGTCGGGACTTCGAGAGGACCTTGGACGCCGTGCGCGCCTTCTACCATGGGGATATGCACTGCCACTTCTCCTGCATAGAGTTCACGGCGCAGGGGGAGAGGAGGCACCTGCCATTGGAGGCGAGGTCGCCCGACTACGCTCCCTTGGTCCCGCTCCTCCGGCGCCATGATGGAAGGATCACCCTCATCAGCGAGACCCCTCCACCGGAGGAGGGGGCCGCTGGCATGTTGGCCCTCCTGGGCAAGGGTTCAAAATGAAACCACATGCCGCCAGCCACGACGACAATTATTTATTCACTTAGCGTCGTTAGAGCACGCAGCGCTGGAGTGGTCTATTGGCTAGCGAGGACGAGGCTTTCGAGTTCGACTGCCCTGAATGCGGTCATCACATCAAGGGAGAGATCTCCAAATGCCCCAAGTGTGGCGTCGAGTTCGTGATCGAGGAGGTCTCGGAGTTCGAATGCCCCAATTGCAACACCATGGTCAACTCCGACTCCACCATATGCCCCAAGTGTGGCGTCGAGTTCGTGATCGAGGAGGTCGAGGTGGAGGTAGAGGAGCCGGCCAAGGAGGAGCGCAAGCCCGAGCCTCCCGCCCCCAAGACGGAGGCCAAGGCCGACGATTCCGTGCTGAGGAAGCAGTTCCCCGAGCTGGTGGCGGAGGTCAAGCCCCTGCTGGCATTGGCCAAGGACTACGGCATCGACACCGCGGAGGGGCGCAGGCTCATAGACAAGGCCGTGAGGTCGGGCAAGGGCAATGACGTGGCCGCCGCCGTGGAGTACGTCAAGGAGTGCCGGCGTAGCATCAAGGCCGGGATAGATGAGCGACTGGATAGGGACGTGGAGCACCTTGAGCGATTGGTCCAGGTGGCCAAGTCCATGAACTCCAATCCCTCGAGCATCAGCGACGCCATCAGGGCGGTGAACGAGCGCCGTGCCGTCGGGGACCTGAAGGGGGCGCTCGAGGAGGCGCTCAAGGGCAAGAAGCAGGCGGAGAAGCTCACGGGCAAGTACATCGAGGCGCACGAGCTGACCGACGAGCTGGAGAAGCTCATCGGCTCCTGCGAGCGCTTCTATGTGGACGTTCGGGAGGCCAAGAAGCTCCTGGGCGAGGCCAAGGACGCCGGGGAGCACGGCGACTGGAGCATGATGGGAATACTGGCCCGCAAAGGGCGCGAGGAGGTCATGAAGAGCCTCCCGGAGCTCATGGGCAGCGAGCTCAAGAAGGCCAAGAGCCAGCTACTGGAGGCCAAGGCCGAGGGCAAGGACGTCAACACCCTGGTCAAGCTGCTCAAGGAGGCGGGCACCGCCGCCAAGATGCAGAAGTACGAAGAGGCGCTGGAGCGCCTCATCGAGTTCAAGTCCGAGGTCAAGCACCTCTGATCATTTTCTTTTCCGGCTCACTCCGGCCTTCCGGGGCGGAGCACTTCCATCTCCCTCTCCAGGATGGACCTCTCCTGCGGCCTCAGGCTCTCCGGGCTCAGGGAGACCATGAACACGGCGTTGCGCTCGGAGATGCTGTCCACGATGTTGCGCAGGAAGCGCACCACGCCCTCGAAGTTGGTGTTCGACACCAGGTACTGGATGTCATCGAGGAGGATCACGGCGCGCTTCTTCTCCTCCACGAAGGAATCGATGATGCTGACTATCCTCTCCAGGGACGGGGGAACGGTCCTCTCCTGCGAGGTCTCGCGGTCCGTGAGCCACAGCAAGGTCACGTCCATGTTCTTCGCCTTGGCCTGCAGGGACTTGGGGTGCCCGCGCAAGATCCCCAGCGCGGAATATCCCTCCCGGGCCTTGGCCAGGAGGAGGCGCTGCGCCAAGTCCGGCCTCTCCTCCTCCACCAGGTAGGAGTGGCCGTTCACCAGCTCCAGCTTGGTCGAGGCCTTGCGCGTGGCCTTGGGCGTCTCCATGCCCAGGATCTCCTGCGCCCTCTCCAGGGTGATGTCCGCCTTGAGCAGCGAGGAGAAGGCGACCACGCGGTTCAGCCCCCCCTCCAGCTGCCGTACGTTGTCCCTGCACGCCTCGGCGATGAGGGCGAGAACCTCGGGAGGTACCTGCAGCTTATCGGCCTTGACCCTCCGGTCCAGGATGGCCAGGCGCGTCTCCAGCTCCGGGGGCTGCATGTCCGCGATGAGCCCCGACTCGAACCGGGTCACCAGGCGCTCGCTCAACGAGGGGATCTCCTTCGGAGGGCGGTCCGAGGCCAGCACGACCTGGCCACCACGCTCCATGATGGAATTGAAGGTCTGGAACAGCTCTTCCTGCATGCGCTCCTTCCCGGCCAGGAACTGTACGTCGTCGATGAGCAGCACATCCACTCCCCGATAGGTCGCCCTCATCTGGTCCAGCCTCCGGTCCTGGATGGCCGCGATGAGCTCCGATTCCAGCGCATCCGTCGGTGCCATGATGATGACCTTGGAGGGCGAGGCCTTGGCGGTGTAGTTGCCTATCGCATGGAGGAGATGCGTCTTGCCCAGGCCGGACCGGGAATAGATGAACAGGGGGTTGTATGACTCTCCAGGCGACTCGGCGGCGGCCTTGGCCGCGGCCTCCGCGAAGCGCGAGTTGGGCCCGACCACGAAGTTCTCGAAGGTGAAGCGGGAGTTCAAGGGGCGACCGTAGACCAGCTTCAGGGCGGTGGGCGGGCAGGTGGCGCAGGCCCCGTTGGCGTCCAGGGCGCCCCCGCACTGCGGGCACTTCGTGACCGCGGGCTCCTGGCTGGTGAGCTGCTTGTGGTACTGCAGGATGAGGTCGTAGACCCCATCGATCTTCTCGTCCACCTTCTTTCGCTCCATCTCACGTTGGATCTGCTCCCTGGCGTTCTCCTCTGGCAGCTCCTCTAGACCCTCGATGCGCCGTCGCAGGGACTCCAGCTCCGTCTCGACGTCGAGGAGGCGCTCCGGGTCGCGCATCTTGCGCAGGAGGGACTCCGCCTCCCTCTCATAGCCCTGCGTGTCCAGGAAGCGGAGGATCTCCTCCAGGCCCTCTAAACGCTGTATGTTAGATTCGAAATAGGGCAGGGAGCGCGCCGCGGCCGGAGGGTCGGAGACATAGAGGCGGATGAGGTTGCTGACGTTGTACCCCTCCCTGGCCCAGTCGTTGATGTGGAGAGCGACCTCGTCCCCCTTTCCCACCAGCTTCTGCACGTCCCCCACGTTCCTGGGGTTCGTGAGGTTGGTAGGGGGCATGAGCTCCACCTTGCCCACCTTGGCGTCGGGGTGCGCCTTCTCCATCTCCGTGGTGCTGACGCGGCTGTGCAGCGATATGGACGACTCGGGGAGCAGGGAGTCCTCCCAGATGAACTCCACGGCCTTCCCGCCCTTGTAGATGCGCTCGGAGCGCGACGCCCCTCCCTTCTTGTACACATAAAGGGCCAGCAGCGGCTCGCCGGAGTTGAAGGCCACGGCCCCTTCGGCCTTGTCCACGTTGAGCTCGAAGGCCAGTCTCACGTATCCAGAGAAGGCGTACTTCTTCACGTCGTCAAGGACCCTCTTGAGCACGCCCTCTCCGCCGCGGTAGCGATCCACCACCTGACCCTCGGGTATGCCCAGTTCTGCCAGCAAAGTTACCGCGTGAAAATCACCGAGCGCCGATATATCTCTATTGGTCGTCTGGCCGTCTCAGAGGGGGTTATTGGTCACGAGGGCGCCCTCTCCGGGGCACGGAAAAGGTTTAAATGAGGTGGGTTTGTTGGAGGAGTCCGTGCCACTGTAGCTCAGCGGCAGCCCCCGAGACCGCTCGGAGGCCGCTATAGAGCGACGGTTTCGTAAACCGTAGGCCGGGGGTTCGAAACCCTCCAGTGGCTCCATTCTCCCCCACCTGCTCCTCGACGCGGTCATGAGTTCCTGCATCCAGTTCTGCAGGGAGCGGAGAGCTGGAAACAGTTGAGGCACGACCGCCAGCTCATTCCTTCTTGAGGTACTCCTTGACGATCTTGATGGCGCACACGTCCCCGCACATGGAGCAGCCCTCGACGTCCTCGTTGTGCCCTCTGGACCGATAGGCGCGCGCCTTCTCCGGGTCCAGGGCCTGGGCGAACATGCCCTCCCAGTCCAGGTTCTTGCGCGCCAGGGCCATGGCGTCGTCGCGCTGCCGCCCCTTACCTCTGGCGACATCGGCGGCGTGCGCCGCGATCTTCGAGGCGATCAGGCCCTCCTTGACGTCCTCGGGCGTGGGCAGCGAGAGATGCTCGGACGGGGTGACGTAGCAGAGGAAGTCCGCGCCGGCCTGGGCGGCGATCGCGCCCCCGATGGCGGCGGTGATGTGGTCGTAGCCCGGGGCGATGTCCGTCACCAAGGGCCCGAGCACGTAGAAGGGGGCGCCGTCGCAGGCCGCCTTTTCGATGCGCACGTTCGCCTCGATCTGGTCCATGGGCACGTGGCCTGGCCCCTCCACCATGGACTGCACCCCCGCCTCTCGCGCCCTCTTGACCAATTCGCCCAGGATGAAAAGTTCCTGCAATTGCGCCGCATCCGTGGCGTCGTGGATGCAGCCAGGCCGCAGGCCGTCCCCCAGGGACAAGGTGAAATCATACTTCCTGGCCATCTCCAGGAGATAGTCGAACTCCCGGTACAGGGGGTTCTCCTCGTCGTTGTGCAGGATCCAAGCCACCAGGAAGGACCCGCCCCGGGAGACCACGTCCGTGAGGCGCCCCGAGCGCTTCAGCCAGGAGATGCTCTCCTTGGTGATGCCGCAGTGCACGGTCATGAAGTCCACGCCGTCCTTGGCGTGCAGCTCGATGCCGTTGAAGATGTCGTCCTCGTCCATGTCCACTATGGCGCTCTGGCGCGCCATGCGCAGCCCGGTCTGGTATATGGGGACCGTACCAACAGGCAGGTCCACCTCCTTCAGCACCGCGCGCCGGATGGCGTCGATGTCCCCCCCGGTGCTCAGGTCCATGATGGCATCCGCGCCGTAGCGCACGGCGATGCGCGCCTTCTCCAGCTCCTCCTCCACCACCATGTGGTCCTTGGAGGTTCCGATGTTGACGTTGACCTTGACGGTCAGACCTTCCCCGATGCCGCAGACCTTGGGGGCATGGATGGGATTGCGCGGGATGACGATCCGCCCCTCGGCGACGCCCCTGCGCACCACCTGAGCGTCCACCCTCTCCCTCCTGGCGACCTGCTCTATCTCCTCGGTCAGGCCGTTCCGGGCACGGTCCATGAGCGTCATTGCGCCCCCTTAGCCCTCACCGTCCTATTTGAACATTGACACCCTTGCCCGGATGTCGGGGCGAAGGCTGCGTGCAATGGCGGACGATATGTTCCCGAAGGGCGCTAATAAGGGTAGGTAAAAAAGGGGTGACCAAGTATATATATCCAGATTCAACTCGAAGGGTATAAATATATTCACGCCTTTAGGATTCATGGTCAGAGGGATGGGAATTAGTGACCTTGCTCGCCAGTTCGCAAGACTACCGCTGACCGCAGGTAGGAATCACATTCACAGGTGATCACGATGGAGGACTCAAGCTACACGGCCGACCGTATCCAGGTCCTGGAGGGGCTGCAGGCCGTGCGGAAGCGCCCGAGCATGTACATAGGCTCCACGGACGCGAGGGGATTGCATCATCTCGTCTACGAGGTCGTGGACAACAGCATCGATGAGGCGATGGGGGGCTTCTGCTCCCGCATCGACGTCACGGTCAACCAGGACGGGAGCGTCACCGTGGTAGACGACGGTAGGGGCATTCCCACGGGCATGATCGAGAAGTACGGCAAGCCCGCGGTCGAGGTCGTTATGACCCACCTGCACGCGGGGGGCAAGTTCGACCGCAAGTCGTACAAGGTCTCAGGGGGCCTGCACGGGGTAGGCCTGACCGTGGTCAACTCCCTCTCCATTTTACTCGAGGTGCGCATCCGCCATGACGGGATGGAGCGCGCCATCAAGTTCGAGCGCGGGGAGCTGCTGGAAGGTTTGCATGACATCGGTCCCGCGGAGGGCACTGGGACGACGATCACGTTCAAGCCCGACCCGGAGATCTTCCCGGACACCAACTTCGACGATGAGACGCTGGCGCACCGGCTCCGTGACCTGGCCTTCCTCAACAAGAACGTGGTCATAAACTTCCGTGACCTGCGCAACGGGAGGGACGAGCACTTCCATTACGAGGGGGGCATCAACGAGTTCGTGACCTCCCTCAACAAGACCAAGGCCGTCCTGCACGAGAAGCCCATCTACATCTACGCCGAGCCGGAGGGCACGGTGGTGGAGCTCTCCATGCAGTACACGGACGCCTTCAACGAGTCCATCTTCACCTACGTCAACAACATCAACACCATCGAGGGCGGGACGCACCTGGTGGGGTTCAGGTCCGCGCTGACCAGGACCATCAACGATTACGCGCGCAAGTACAAATTCTTGAAAGAGAACGACGAGCCCCTCACCGGCGAGGACGTGCGCGAGGGCGTCACCGCGATACTGTCGATCAAGGTGGCGGAGCCGCAGTTCGAGGGCCAGACGAAGACCAAGCTGGGCAACTCGGAGGTCAAGGGCATCGTAGAGAGCACCTTGAATTCGAAGCTCTACGAGTACCTGGAGGAGAACCCCAAGGTGGCGGAGGCGGTCGTGAAGCGCTGCTTGCTGGCCGCGCAGGCGAGGGAGGCCGCGAGGAAGGCGCGGGACCTGACCAGGCGCAAGGGGTACCTGGAGTCCACATCTCTTCCTGGGAAATTGGCCGACTGCTCGGAGAAGGACCCATCGAAGTGCGAGATTTATATAGTCGAGGGCTCGAGTGCAGGCGGTAGCGCGAAACAAGGCCGCAACCGCGAATTCCAGGCAATTCTTCCTCTAAGAGGAAAAATCCTGAATGTCGAGAAGGCGCGAATGGATAAGATTCTCAAGAACCAGGAGATCAGAAACCTCATCACGGCCCTAGGGTGTGGAATCGGACAGGATTTCAACATAGCCAACGCCCGATATCATAGGATTGTCATCATGACCGATGCTGATGTTGACGGTGCGCACATCCGTACGCTGCTCCTCACTCTCTTCTTCCGTTACATGCGACCGCTGATCGAGAGCGGCTATATCTACGCCGCGCAACCCCCCCTCTATCGTGTGGCGAAAGGCCAGAAAGAAGCCTATGTCTACACGGAGAAGGAAATGCTCGACACGGTCAATGAAATGGGGAAAGGCGCGGCCATCCAGAGATACAAGGGGCTGGGGGAGATGAACCCAACCCAGCTTTGGGAGACCACCATGGACCCGGCCAGACGAATAATGAAGCAGATCTCGATCGAGGACGCGGTTAGGGCGGACGAGCTCTTCACGATTCTGATGGGCGACGAGGTACAGCCCAGGCGTGAGTTCATCATTACACATGCGAAAGAAGTAGAAAACCTGGACGTGTAGGTGACAACAATGGAAGGCTCACAATCCTCCGATAATGGTTCCCCTCCGCCGCAGGAGACCCATAAGGTCGTCAATCGTTCCATCGAGAAGGAAATGGAGAAATGCTACATCGATTACGCCATGAGCGTCATCGTGTCCCGGGCGCTGCCAGATGTTCGTGATGGCTTGAAACCCGTGCATCGGCGCATTCTCTATTCCATGTATGATATGGGCTTATCCTCCAACAAGGCTTACAAGAAGAGTGCTAGAGTCGTGGGAGATACCCTCGGACGCTATCATCCTCATGGTGACAGCGCGGTTTACGATGCCCTAGTCCGGATGGCCCAGACGTTTTCCCTGCGGTATACCCTTGTTGATGGCCAAGGGAACTTCGGCTCTGTGGATGGTGACGAGGCGGCGGCCATGAGATATACTGAATGCCGTCTCCGAAAGATTGCCGAGGAGATGCTGGCCGATATCGAGAAGGATACGATTGAATGGGCGGACAATTTCGATGGCAGCCTCAAGGAGCCGACGGTCTTGCCGGCGAAGCTGCCTAACCTCCTAGTAAATGGGACCTCCGGGATCGCTGTGGGCATGGCCACTAACATCCCTCCCCATAATATCGGAGAGGTAGTGGATGCGCTGGTTGCGCTCATCGAACAGCCCGACATGGAGACTCTGGACCTGATGAGGTATATCAAAGGTCCAGACTTCCCCACCGGGGGCACGATCTACGGGATGAATGGAATAGTAGAGGCCTACCTCACAGGGAAGGGAAAGCTCAAGGTCAGGGCCAAGGCCCACGTGGAGGAGAAGGCTGGGAAGAAGGCGATTATTGTAGATGAGATCCCATATCAGGTGAACAAATCGAACCTCTTGGAATCCATCGCAGAGCTGGTCAAGGACAAGCGAATCGAGGGAATAACCGACCTGCGCGATGAGAGCGACCGAGACGGGATGCGCATCGTGATTGAGTTGCGCCGCGACATCATGGAGGAGATCGTTCTCAACAATCTTTTCCAGCACACCCAGATGGAGGTCACCTTCGGTGTCATCAACCTCGCCTTGGTTAACAACGAGCCCAAGATACTGACTCTGAAGGAAACGCTACAGCACTACCTCTCCTATCGCGAAGAGGTCGTGACCCGTCGGACCAGATATGAACTGAACGAAGCGAAGAAGCGCCACCATATCATTGAAGGTCTGATCAAAGCCGTCGACGCCTTGGATGAGACCATAGCCCTAATCCGCGCTGCCAAGAGCACGGAGGACGCCCGTGATGCTCTCATGGCCCGATTCTCCATCGATGGGGAGCAAGCCAAGGCCATATTGGAGATGCGGCTGCAAAAGCTCACCGGGCTCGAACTGGAAGGATTGAGGAAGGATTTCCAGGAAGTCATTGATCTGATGATTAGACTGGAAGAGATCCTTGCCTCCGAGCAGAGGATCATGGGCATCATCCGCTCCGAGCTGCTCGAGCTCAGGGAGAAGTACGGGGACGAGCGCAAGACCGTGATCGTGGCCAACGCCCTGGACCTGGACGAGGAGGACCTCATCCCGGTGGAGGACATGGTGGTCATGATCACCTCGGACGGGTACGTCAAGCGCATCCCCCTTTCGACGTATAAGGAGCAGAGGCGCGGGGGCATGGGCCTCATCGGCATGGAGACCAAGGAGGAGGACCATGTGACGGACCTGTTCGTCTCCAGCACGCACGACAACATCATGTTCTTCACCAACAAGGGCAAGATGTTCCTGCTCAAGACCTTCAGGATACCCGTCGGCCAGCGTCATTCCAAGGGCAAGCCCATCGTCAACCTCCTGCCCCGCCTGGAGGAGGGGGAGAAGGTCATCAACAAGGCGGCCATCAAGGAGTTCTCCGAGGATCTGTACGTGGTGTTCGCCACCAAGCAGGGAGTGGTGAAGAAGACCCGCCTGGACGCCTATAAGAACGTCCGCGTCAACGGCATCATCGCCCTGGGCATGAACGAGGGCGACGAGCTCATCGACACCAAGATAACCGACGATGAGAAGGAGGTCATCCTGGCTACCCGCCGGGGCCGGGCGATCCGCTTCGAGCTCAAGTACGACCAGGACAAGGGGACGGGAGTCCGGCCCACGGGAAGGCCGGCCACGGGGGTCATAGGGCTCCGCCTCAAGGAGGGGGACGAGGTGGTCAGCATGGCCATCGTCACGCCCGAGTCCAAGCTCCTCACCATCACCGAGAAGGGATACGGGAAGGTGTCAGTGGTGGGGAAGCCCATCCCGCTCGAGGAGCCCGAGGAGGAAGAGGAAGAGCTCGAGGAAGAGGAGATCGGCCCCGAGAACGGCAAGGAGGAGAGGGACATGTTCCGCAAGACCCGGCGCGGGGGACGGGGCGTCAAGGCCATACGGGTCACGGAGAAGAACGGGAAGGTGGTGGCGGTGCTCTCCGTCGACGACGAGGACGGCATCATCATCGCCTCGGACCATGGCAACGTCATGAGGACCAGCGTCTCCGAGTTCCGCGTTACCGGGAGGGTGACCATGGGCGTGCGGGCCAAGCGCCTGGACGAGGGCGAGAAGGTCATCGCCGTGGAGCGCCTGGTGGGAGAGCACGAGCGCGCCACGGTCGCCGCCACGGAGGCGCACGAGGACGACAGCATGCTGCCCAAGGAGCCCTCCGCCGAGAACGACCGCCCCGAGGGCGACGAGGGCAGGGAGGAGTGATTATCACCAGAAGGCGAGCGCTCCAAAAAGTATTATTATGCGGGATTTGATTGAATTCCGTCCATCTGAAAGGTGCATCATGTTCAGGAACTCGGTACCAGGTCTCGACAAGGTCTTCAGGACCGACATCGAGGCCCCCAAGGTCGTGCTCATAACCGGTCCCCCCGGATCCATGAAGACCAGCTTCTGCTACTCCCTCATGTCCTCGTACCTGGAGAAGACCAAGGAGTTCGGCCTCTACGTCACCTTGGAGGAGAGCGGCGACTCGCACCTGCGCAACATGCGCTCCCTGGGCATGAAGGTCTCCCCCAACCTGGAGATATCGGACTTCACCGACCTCCGGGAGCTGGACGACATAATCGAGGTGGACAATCCCACGGACTACGTCCAGTTCGTGGAGCAGATGCTCACCTATTACAAGAAGAAGCACGGGGACCGCTTCACCGTGTTCACCCTCGACTCCCTGGGAGCGCTGTACTCGCTGATGGAGGACTCCGCGGGCATGCGTAAGAAGATGTTCTACTTCTTCAAGACCCTGAGGGACCTGAACCTGGTGTCCTTCATCGTCATGGAGAGGGCGCCAGGCTCGCCGTCCGACCTGCTCGGCAACGAGGGATTCCTCGTGGACGGCATAATCGAGATGGGCCTGGACCGCTCCAAGGGCAAGATGGTCCGATACGTGAGGGTAGAGAAGATGCGCGCCTGCGAACACTCCATGGAAAGGCACTCCGTGGAAGTGACCCAAGTGGGCGGGCTGACCGTCCTCGGCCCCTCCCTGGCGTGATTTCCCTGGACTGGAACCAGCTGGAAAAGGATTATAGAGTGATTCGTCAATCTAGCGGCGCTCATAGAGCCATCCGTTCATAATCATGGAGGTATCAATCTGTCTGGCGACGGCGTTCCCATATGGCAAGTCATCGAGGAGTTCAAGGACAAGATCAAGGCGCAGGAAAGCGAGATAAAGAAGCGCAAGGACGAGCTCGACGAGGTGGAGGTGGCCCTGAGGCAGCGCGCTGACTCCATGGACAAGCGCGAGGAGAAGCTCATCTCCCGGGAGAAGGACATCGAGGAGAAGGAGACGGAGCTGCGGCCAAGGGAGACCACGGTCGTGAAGAAGGAGAAGGAGCTCGCCAACTTGGACGCGACCCTGAGGGAGCTGCAGGACGAGCTCAACTCGGCCCGGGTCATCATCGAGAAGCGGGACAAGGAGCAGACGGACAAGGAGGCGGAGATACTCGGCCTGGCGGAGCGCTCCATGGAGTACGAGGCCGCCATCAAGGAATACGCCACCAAGTACCTGGCCCTGGAGGACAAGATGCTCTCCGAGGAGAGGGCCACGGGCAAGCTCATGGATGAGATATCGGCCCGACGCGAGGAGGTCCTGGCCAAGATCAAGGTCCTGCACGAGCAGGAGACCCTGCTGGCGGAGAGCAAGCGCCTGGTGATGGAGGAGCAGCGCCGTTTCGTGGAATGGGAGCGGACCCTGAACGACCGAGAGGCCGACCTCGGGAAGAGAGAGAGGTCTCTGGAGCGGTCGGCCTCCCTGCCCAAGGCCGAGGCCGCCCCGGAACCGGTGAGGGAGCGTCCGAGGGAGCATGTTCCCGAGTGGAAGAGAGAACCTGAGCACGTGCCTGAGCCAGAGCCCGAGTCCGTGATAAAGGAATCCGAGCCTGCCGTGGTCGAGAGCGAGGAGGCGGGCCTGGCGGAGGCCTTCTGCCCCGAGTGCCGCACCATCGTGAGCGCCTCGGCGGACAGCTGCTACGCCTGCGGCGCGGACCTCAAGAACCCTCGGCCTGAGACCTCGAAGCATGTCGATGAGGCCTCGAAGGCGGAGGGGAAGGGGTCCGAGGAGCACAAGCCCGAGGAGAAGCACACCGAGGAAGAGAGGAAGGAGAGCGAGGCCAAGAAGTCCGTCTCCATCCGCAAGATCATCAAACGCAAGTGAGCCAGGAGCTCGAAAACACCTTCTTTTTCCTCACATTTGCCTCAGCCAGATGGTCTGCGGAGACGTCGACGCGCCGCTCGTCCGCCTCGAGCCAGCATCGCTCTGAGCAATTCGCAAAATGTGACTTGTAAAGGAACCTATTTATAACCAGATACAGCTTATTTCTGACGGTGGAACTCCGAGTCAGGTGGGTCTTATATGAATAGTTCCATAAAGAACCGAATAGCTAGCTTTGCAATCGTATGGTGCCTGGTCTTCTCTTTGTTCGCCGGCCTCCTAGTGGTCGTGCCCAGCGAAGGGAAGGCGTTATTACCGTCCATATTGCCTAACGGCGATGTGGTAATTGGGTCCGACTACGAGTTCAGCTCGTGGCCCGTCAACCCCGACCTCAACGGCGCGGAGATCAAGATGAGGGGCAACCTCACCGTCCGCGCCGGGGGGACCGTCACCATCGTCGACGGTACCCTGAGCTTCGCCCAGGATATTGGGCTAGACAGGGTCCCGGACACTGGGGACGAGCATATCTACACCCTGATCGTAGAGGACGGCGGACGGTTTGTGCTCGACCAAGCCAAGCTGACGACCCACCTGGACACACTCGCCAACTATCCTAGCCTCGGCGTCCTGGTCCAGAACGGGGGCATATTCCAGGCCACAGATTCGGTCCTGATGTTCCCCGGTCTGATGCTGGTCGACTCGTCGCAGTTGCTGCTGACCGATACATTGGTCACTGGCCACTCTGCGGTATTAATCGATCAATATTGCATTCCTGACTACTTCCCATCTGATTCCTTTGAATGTTCTGCGGTAATCCTAGCAATTTCCAGCACCTGCAAGCTCATCGGCTCCCAGGTGGACAGTCTTTACGAAGGATCTGGAGGGCCTGCTCAAGTCTACAATCATAACTACGCCTTCGCCTCCGATGACGAGACCAGGAACCTGGTACGTTACACCGTCGCGAGGCACGTGAGCGGGTTCAGGGCGACCAACACCGCCGTTGGCCCGATAGCCAACCTGACCATGGACGACACCAAGTACGTGAGCGTCGCCCCTGGGCAGACCTTGGCCTTGGGTACTGTGGCCATCGACGGACTGGTCTTCCCGTCCTCGGCGAGCTACAGCATCACCATGAACGTGAAGTACCTGACGGACCTGGGCTACGATGGCACCAACCCGGTCCAATGGAGCTTCGAGAATGGGGGCGTTTCTTCCACCACCATCGTACCATCTGACACCCATTTATCGTATAACCCATCGATCAACATAGAGAGGACGGAGAGCTTCGCCATGCCCTCCATGACCTCGGCGGACCTGAGGAACCTCAACGTCAGCTTCGCCAACAACGCCGTTAGCTCCCCCGGCGTCATTTACATGAACAAGATATGGTTCGACATCTCCTTCGAGCTGCCGACCTACAAGAACATCACCTTTGCTGGAACCACCAGCCTAACGGCCATCGATACCTATCTGGACGTGGACTTCAGCAATGATACGTCG
>Ga0209254_10002349_pt1 | contig 17174 bp, 12 predicted proteins | sample FrelakmetDIP11DI_FD_187148 | JGI IMG/M metagenome (GOLD analysis project Ga0209254, IMG submission 187148) | Freshwater lake sediment microbial communities from the University of Notre Dame, USA, for methane emissions studies - DIP11 DI (SPAdes)... | ecosystem: Environmental > Aquatic >... | reverse complement strand
GCGAGGGGCGCCTGCTGGTGGTGCCGGTCAGGGATACCGGCACTGCGCCGTATGCGGCGCTGCCGATCCGCAACCAGGATGACGTCGCTGCGCGGAGATGGTCTATCGTCGTGATGCAGGACCTGCGCGTACTGGCTGACAGCGAAAACGGCAGCGGTTTTGACATGGCCAACGTCAATCTCTCGAAGTCGGTCATCGTCGGCGATCCTGAAGACATGCGCGACGTGAAATACAGTTTTCCGGCGTTACCCGGCGCGAGAAAAGAGGCGCTGGCTATCGCCGGAGAGCTCGGCGTCGACGAGCGGAATGTGCTGATCGGCTCGAGCGCGACCCGGAAGAATGTCGTCAGTGCCATCGATCGCAGCGCCGGCGAGGGTGTGATTTACATGGCGACACATGCCGTCGCCGATCCCAGCAATCCACTGACACGCGGCTTCGTCGTCCTCAGCCAGGAAAATCTGTTCGCTGGCGAGCTTCGAACCAAGACGTTCACCGGATGGAGCAAGCGCCAGCCTCTGGTCGTAATGAGCGCCTGCCAGACAGCGCTAGGCCGCGTCTTCGAGGGTGGAACGTTTGGTGTCGCGCGCACCTGGACCAATGCCGGGGCCGGTCAGGTCGTCGCCAGCCTGTGGAATGTGAGCGATCTCGCCACGTACCGATTGATGACGCGCTTCGTTGCCGGGCTGAAGCAAGGTAAGGTACCGGAGCTGGCCATGCAGGCCGCGCAGCTCGAGACGATCAAGAATTATCCGAACGATCCGAAGATGTGGGCGAGCTTTACGATCATCGGCAAGCCATCGATCGACAGCCGCACTCACGGCGCCGCACCGTGAGCAGCAGGCGGAGCGAACCTGTACCTGGGGCTACAGCGGCGCTAGAATGAAATAGCAGGTTGGGGGCGCAGCTCACGGAGGAAGCACGACCATGGAATTCAACCTATTGTCCTGGTGGCAGCGCAAGCGCATTCAGGCGACGGTGCAATTGTCCGGTCGCCCGATGCAATTCCACCACGTCACCAACCCCTATCACGCCGTTAGCGTCAAGGCGGGTTCAGGCTGTAAACAGACGGCGCAGAGGTACGGTCGTCAGCGGTTTCTCTCCGGTGAAGCGCCGCCGCTGCCGCAACCAACGTGCGACGCCCGGGCGTGCGAATGCCGATACGTTCATCACGAGGACCGTCGCGAAGGATTCGACCGCCGCCAACGGGATGTGTGGGCTCTGGATTCCCAGTTGGCGACGGGCGGCGGTCGGCGTGCGAGCCACGGGCGCAGAGTGACGGATCACTGATTCATTTGGGCGGCGGCATATAAAACGCAGATGACGAACAACGCCTGCAAGGGCGGGCCGTGCGAGGCACAGCGACTACGATAATTCCGAGCGTCCCGGCGTTCACGGAACGTAGTTCGCGGCCCTGTTCGAGGAATAAGTTCAATCTGCACCAATTCAGATTCGACCCGGTGTAGAAGTGCTTACGGCCTGAAGATTGGCTGAACGAATAGGCACACCTGTCGCGAGGCAGGGCCGCAAAGCCACGGTTCTCCCGGAAAAGGGACGAAAGCCGGGCTCCCGAAACAACCACCGTCGTCTCAGGTTGCGTGCGAGGGCACGCCTGCCAACGCGGTGGTCGTTGATCTCGACGACAGCGCCGCGTGCAGTGAGCGCCGCCGATACGCAATGATTGCTGTCGCTAAGAAGAAGACGAAGTCGACCTTACCGGTCATTTCGAGAGGGGCAGGGAATCCTGCCTCTTTTTTTTCGCCGTTCAGCGCAAGCGCCGTCCGCAGTGACGGCACCTCGATGGTCGAATAACCGATATTTCTCGCACGCGTGCCGATCGTGCACCGTGCCGACTGGCTCGACTTGCTGCGACAGTTGGCCAATGAACTGAGAGGGCTGGCACCTGCGTGGTTGGCGTAAGTCGCGCATGTGACATAAGTCGGAGAGGCGTCGGTGAGATTTCGGCTGCACGTCACTGATAGGGCTTGAGTTCATTGCCGGTCCCAATTGCGCCCAACGAATTATGTCGGCGATGTGCGACAAATTCACACTTGTTCTCATCGTGTGTGTGTCGATACTCCTCTCACGCCGCAAAGGCCTGCGCTGACTCCGGGAAGGGGAGATACAACGCAGGACACACTCGCGGTGTCGGTCCAACTCGCATGAGTGGATCGCGGCCTTCGGGCCAAACGCTGACAAAGGCAAACCTGCCGTAAGGCAGGGTCGCAAAACCTCCGGTCCTCGGGAATTTTCTGAGGATAGCGGGGCTGCCGGCAGTCGATAGCTCCCCAAGGTCTGTTCGACCTCTGGAGCATCAGCCCGCGCATCCCACTTTGGTACTGCCTCACTACGGCAGGCGCCAGGTTGCGTCATCCCTGAGTCAGGACCGAGAAGCGCCACGAGCGCAGGTACTGAAAAAATTTGGGGTTGACGGATGTGCGCAATCGCCAGGTGTGATTGCGCGAGAGAGGCCGCAATAGTGAATCGGATACTGTTTTCTGGAGGCAAGTCTCCAGTCGTCGCCATCCTGTGCCTGGTGCTGTATTTTTCGCAACCAGCGATCGCGTCTGCGGCCAATCGAGCGCCGTTCATCTCTGGCAGCCCGGCCACCACCGCGTACGTTGGGAAGATCTACTCCTTCCAGCCGACCGCGTCGGACCCGGACGGCAACAAGCTGACATTCAAGATCAGTAAGAAGCCTGCCTGGGCCACGTTCAGCAGCACCACTGGCAGGCTGACGGGTACGCCATCCTCGTCGCAGACCGGGACCTATTCGAACATCATCCTCAGCGTCAGCGATGGCATCGCGACAAAGTCGCTGCCGGCGTTCTCGCTCAGGGTAGTGCAGGCGACGTCGACCGTGTCACCTGTGACGTTGTCGTGGGTGCGCCCAACACAGAATGTCGACGGCACCCAGCTCAGCAACCTGGCCGGGTACCGGATCCACTACGGCCAGGTGTCCGGCCAGTACGATTATTCGGTGTCCGTCGGCAGTCCGAGCATCACGTCGGCCACTATCGAGAATCTGGGGCCGGCCCGGTGGTATTTTGCAGTCACGGCCGTCACGACTTCCGGGACTCAAAGCGACTTCTCCGCGCAACTCAGCAAAATTGTGCTCTGAGGTGTGTGCCGGTACTCTGTTCGCGTTCAGTCGTCGACGCCAAGCACGAAGCCTGGGCTGATAACCTGCCGCGTCATGAACATCCGCCTTCGATGGTTGGCGCTGGTCCTGGGCGCCACTGTCCTGCTCACGCTGCCGGCCCGCGCCGACGATGCGCTGGAAGAGGTTCTGGTCACCGGCCAGCAACCTGGGCCGGGATTATGGAAAGTGACTCGCGCGGGCGATCCGCACGGACACGTGCTGTGGATCCTCGGCAACTGCAGTCCGTTGCCAAAGAAAATGACGTGGCGCTCGAGCGAGCTGGCAGCCGTGCTGGCGGTGGCTCAAGCGGTGCTCGCGCCCGTGTCGGTCAGTGCCTCCGCGGGACCGTTGGGCGGCATTACCTTGCTGCCTTCGTTGATCGGCGTGCGCCGCAATCCCGGCGACAAGCGATTGCAGGAGGTCGTGCCTGCCGATCTCTATGCGCGCTGGCTGCCGCTCAAGGCACGCTACCTGGGCAATGACGACGACGTCGAAGACTGGCGTCCGATCTTCGCCGCGCAGGAGTTGTATCGCGCTGCGCTGAAGAAGAACGACCTGGTGCCGTACGACGGTGTCTGGCCCGCAGTCGAAAAGCTCGCCCGCAAAGCACGGGTGCCGATCACGGAACCCGGGATCGAGCTCAAGGTGGAGAAGGCAAGGGCTGCGATCAAGGAGTTCAAGTCGACACCGTTCGCCGATGTCGAGTGCTTCTCGCGCACTCTGCAGCGGCTCGAGTCCGACGTTGACCTGATGCGCGAGCGTGCGAATGCGTGGGCCGTAGGCGACGTCGCACGCTTGAAGAAACTCGCGCCCGTCGAGCGGGCGAGCGCGTGCATCGGTGTGATGCTGGAGTCGTCGTTCATGCAGGAACGGGGTTACGGCGACGTGCTGGAGCGCGTCAGGAATGCATGGGTGGCTGCGGCCGAGAAGTCGCTCGCGAGCAATGAATCCACGGTGGCCGTGTTGTCCGTGGACGAGATCCTGAAGCCGGACGGCTACGTCGCCCAGTTGAAAAACAGGGGCTACGTCGTTACGGACCCTTGAGCCCGGAGGTTGGCCGGGCTCCGGCCCGCGGATCTGACCTGGAGGTAACTGCAACCGCAGGGCGGCACCGCTGCCGCCCTGCGCTACGTCACTCGTTTACTTCGGCGCAACCTTGTCGCCACCGGCCCGCTCGGTATCGTCACCTGCGGCCGCGGCATCCGTCGCCGGCTCTTCGCCCATGGGTGCGGCTTCGACCGGCGCGGCTTCGACTGGTGCGGCCTCGGCCGGAGCCGCTTCGACCGGTGCGCTGGCCGCGGGCTCGGGCATCGGCGCTGCGGCTTCCTCTTTCTTTGCGCACGCTGCCAGCAGCAGGGCGGCCGCAATGACGGCACTGATCTTGATTGCTTCCTTCATGTCCCTTCCCCAATAGAGTTTAGTGAATGGAAGCCCGGCGTCCCAGTCGCGAGGCTGCCCGGAGACTATTCGAAGCCAATGCTCGTCAGCAACCCGGCGAAGCGGGAGTCGCCGCGCAGGGGATCCAGCCAGGGGTCATTGCGCGCGTACACGAGCCCTGAATCACCGATGGCACGCGCTTGCTGCAGGCGTGCGATCGCGGCGTCCAGCTGACCCCACTGCGACAGGATCTGTGCCTGCTGGTAGCGCAACCGGGCGCCTTCCTGCTCGATCTTGGCAAATGCGTCGCGCGCCGATTTAACATGGCCGAGCCGGTGCTCGACCACGGCCAGGCCGGTCAGGCCGAAATCACTGGCGGGCTCCGCCAGGTACTCGGTGCGCGCCTCTTCATGGTGGCCGAGCATGAACAGGGCATCGCCGATCGCTGCGTGGGTACGCGACATGCGCGGGTTCATCTGCAGCGCCTGCCGCGCCGGAGGGATCGAGGCCCGATAGTTGCGCGCCGCGTATTCGATGGCGCCTGCTGCGCGATGAATGAGTGGATTCAGCTTGTCGAGCAACAGTGCCCGCTGGATGGCTGTGGTGGCGTCCTGTTTGCGACCGACGCGCGCACAGTACTGCGCATACCGCGCGAGCACGGTGGCTTCGCCCGCGCCGAGTTCCCTTGATTGCTCGAACGGTTCGCGCGCGCCGCGGGCATCGAGTCTGCCCTGGAATAAAGTGAATCCGAGCGTCGAGTAGGCATCGGCGAGTCCGGGAGCAATTTCGATCGCGCGCTGCGCCGACTCGATCGCCGACTCGTACAACTCCTGCAGTTGCCCGGCCTTGCCGTACTGGTTCGCAATGGCGGTCAACGAGCGGGCGCGTGCGGCATGGGCAGGCGCGTAGTCCGGGTCTGCCGCGATGGCCGCATCGAACTGCGCGAGCGCTGCACGTTCGGACGCCTCGTCGGCGCTCAGGTCGTACAGCGCGCGGCCCTTGAGATAGGCGTCGTAAGCCTGGGCACTGCGAGTTCCGCCTTCGGCGGCGAGCGCACCTGCGCTGCCGGCGGGCACGTTCGGGTCGGGTATCATCTCGGCTGCGAGCGCGCTGGCGACGGTACGCGCAATTTCGCTCTGCACGGCGAAGATGTCGTGCAGCGAACGGTCGAAGCTCTGCGACCACCGGCTGAATCCGGTGTGTCCGTCGATCAGGTCCGCGGTGATGCGCGCGATTTCGCCCGACTTGCGGACCGTGCCGTCGAGCAGATAACCCACGCCGAGGCGCGACGCGATCGTTACCGCATCCTCGGCGTGGTCGCGGAACTTGGCGGACGACGTCTGGGCCATTACCTGCAGTTTCAGGTTGCGGGCGAGGGTCGAGCGCAGCTCTTCGGAAAGACCGTCCGAGAAGTAATCCTGGCTGTGGTCACCGCTGATGTTCTTGAACGGCAGCACAGCAACCTTGTTGCTCGTCGATGCGATTGAGCCTCCACCGAGACGACCACTGCGCCACGCGAAGATTCCAACCGCTCCGGCGAGCGCCGTGGCGCTGGTAGCCAGCAGCATCGTGCGGCGCGTCAGGCGAGCAGGTGGCGGGGAACTCGGTGCGTGCAGGCTGCCCTGATAGGCGGCAGCGTCCGTTGGCCGACCCGCGACAGCTTCGACGCCACGCACGATCGTCGCGATCTGCGCTGCGCTGACATCGCCGCGCCAGTCCAGCAGGTCGACCGAGAGGTATTGTCGGAACCCCAGGGGTGGCATCGTGCCGTCGAGCGAGACCGGCACCAGTTTGCGCATGTCGCGTCCCTGCGAGGCTTCGTCGAGCACCCAGTCGGACGACACCGAGACTGTCGACCAGGCGACGATCACCGCGTCGCAGCGGGCGAGGGCGACCTCGACGGACTTCGCGAAGACCGCGCCACCCTCGATCTGCGTGTCCCACCAGACGTTGATGCCGGCCTGTTCGAGCGCGCTGGCGAGCAGGCGAACCCGGTCCTGGTCCGCGTGTGAATAGCTGAGGAATGCCGTCGGACGCGTTCCTGCGCCCTGCATGCCCGCGTCCTTGGACATCGTTCTCGACCCCTCCTGCGGCTCAGGGAACCAGCGCAAGGAACAGGAACGCAGCGAAGATCACGACCTGCACGGCGCCCTGCATCATGTTAGTGCGGCCGTTGCCGAGTCCGATCGAACACACGCTCAGGCTCAGCACCAGCAGGATCATGTCCTTGGACGCGAGGCCGAGCACGAGTGGCAGGTCGAGCAGGATTGCGGTCGCGACGACCACCGGGATGGTGAGGCCGATGCTGGCCAGTGCCGAGCCGAACGCGAGGTTCATGCTGGTCTGCAAGCGGTTGTTGAGCGCTGCGCGAATGGCGGACACGCCCTCGGGCAGCAGCACGACGATTGCGATGATGATGCCGACGATGGCGCGCGGAGCGCCTGCCGCGACGACCGCGGCTTCGATCGCCGGCGAGATCAGCTTGGCGAGACCCACGACAGCGACCAGGGCGATGACCAGCAGCACGAAGCTGAACCAGGTCTCGCGCGTCGAAGGCGGCGCCGCATGCACCGCTTCGTTCGATGGATCGGTCGTCGGCAGGAAATAGTCGCGATGCCGCACCGTCTGGAAGAAAACGAATGCACACCACACCAGCAGCGAACTCGAGGCCACGAACACGAGTTGTGTCGTCGTGTAACTGGCGCCCGGCGCGCTCACCGTGAACGCGGGAAGGATCAGCACCAGCGTCGCCAATGCAGTCAGTGCAGCGAGCGCCGGCCCTGCGCCTTCGATCCGGAACGACTGTTCACGATGACGCAGGCCGCCGAGCAGCACGCAGATGCCGATCACGCCGCTGCTGATGATCATGACCGTGGCATAAATCGTGTCACGGGCGAGGGGAGCTTTTGCCTCGCCACCCGCCATCATCAGCGACACGATCAGGGCCACTTCGATCGCAGTGATCGCGAGTGCCAGCACCAGCGTCCCGAACGGTTCGCCGACCCGGTGTGCGACGACTTCGGCGTGATGCACCGCCGAGACCACGGCGGCCAGGAGCATCACGGCGGTTGCGGTCGTCAGCAGCGGCCCGCCGGGCAGCCACCAGGCGGCCAGCAGCAGGACTCCCGCGGCGACGGGGATGATTTTGGGCCAGAAGGACATGACGGATTCCAGGGTGGGCAGGGCCGCCTGCGACGGCGGCTTGCTGGTGTTGGATCGACCCGAACTGTAACCCAGCGCTGCTTCTGGCGTAATGAGTCCCGCCGGCGGACATTGGTTTACTGCCCCGGTCTCCCGATTTCGTTAAACTACCCGACCATTTTTTCCTGAACCGAATGCCTGGATCCGGCCCCCGGCCGGATGCGAACGGGACGTGATGACCGAACCCAAACCGATGCTGACGGCCACGCCGCTGGCGGCCGGAAACGATGCCTACGTCGAGGCGATGTATGAACGCTATCTCGCGCATCCGGACTCGGTCGACGCACGCTGGCGTGAATATTTTGCGAGCCTGGGTCCATCGGGCCAGGACGTTGCCCACGGCCCGTTGATCGAGGAACTGGCGCGACGCGCCAAGGCGCCGCGTGGGCCCCTGCCTGCCGCACCCGTCACGGCGGCTCCCGCGGGCTCGCCCCCGCCGGGCGATTCAGCCGCAGCCAAGCAGGGCGCCGTCTCGCGGCTCATCCAGATCTACGCCAACCGCGGTCACCTGATCGCGGACATTGATCCGCTCGGTCTCACCGTTCGTCCGGTGCCAAAGGTGCTCGGGCTCAACTACCTCGGACTCACCGAGGCCGACCTCGACACCGCGTTCCTGACGGGCAGCCGCAACGGGGCGATCAAGCCACGGCTCAAGCTGCGCGACATCATCGCCCAACTGCAGCACATCTACTGCGGCACCATCGGTGCCGAGTTCGCGCACGTATCGGATGAAACCGAGCGCCTCTGGCTGCAGGACCGCTTCCAGGTCGGCCGCATGCACCAGGCGCTGCCCGCCGAATCGCGCCAGGAAATCCTGCGTCACCTGACCATGGCCGAAGGTCTCGAGCGCTATCTGGCGACGCGCTATCCCGCGCAGAAGCGGTTCGCGCTCGAAGGCGGCGACAGCCTGATCCCACTGCTCGAGGAAGTCCTCCAGAGTGGCGGCTCGAGCGGAGTCGAGGACATCGTCTTCGGCATGGCCCACCGCGGTCGGCTCAACGTGCTGGTCAATGTCCTTGGCAAGTCACCCGAGGCGCTGTTCTCGGAGTTCGAGGGCAAGTACGACCTCAAGCAGCTCAAGGGCTCGGGCGACGTGAAGTACCACAAGGGCTTCTCGTGCGACGTGAAGACGCCGTCAGGCAATGTCCACGTCGCGCTCGCGTTCAACCCGTCGCACCTCGAGGTCGTCAACCCCGTCGTCGAAGGCTCGGTGCGTGCGCGCCAGGAGCGGCGTGGCGACGAGCGCGGCGACAAGGTGATGCCCGTGCTGATCCATGGGGATTCCGCGTTCTCCGGCCAGGGCGTGATCCAGGAAACCCTGCAGATGTCGCAGACCCGCGCGTTTTACACGGGCGGCACCCTGCATCTCATCATCAACAACCAGGTCGGCTTCACCACGCACGACCCGCGCGATACACGCTCGACGCTTTATTGCAGCGACGTCGCGAAGATGATCGAAGCGCCGATCCTGCACGTGAATGGCGACGATCCCGAAGCGGTGGTATTCGCGGCGCGCTTCGCCGTCGACTACCGCATGAAGTTCCACAAGGACGTCGTGATCGACCTGGTCTGCTACCGCCGGCTCGGGCACAACGAGGCTGACGAGCCCGCAGCGACGCAGCCGGTCATGTACGCAACGATCCGCAAGAAACCGACCACCCGCCAGCTGTACGCCGACAAGCTGGTGGCCGCAGGCGTGATCGCCGCCGGGGAGGCCGAAGCGCTCGTCGAGCAGTACCGACGCGGCCTCGACGAAGGCAAGCCGCAGACGAAGAACGTGCTCGGCCTCATCGGCAACAAGCACACCGTAGACTGGACCAAGTACCACGACGTCGACTGGTTCGAGGAAATCCGTTCCGGCGTGAAGCCGGCCCTGTTGAAGGACCTCGCGGCCAGGGTCACGACGTTCCCCGAAGGCTTCACGCTGCATCGCCAGGTGCAGAAGATTGTCGACGACAGGCGCAAGATGGCGGCGGGCCAGCTGATGGTGGACTGGGGTTTCGCGGAGACGCTCGCCTATGCGAGCCTGCTCGAGGAAGGCTACGAGATTCGCCTGACGGGCCAGGACAGCGGCCGCGGCACGTTTTTCCACCGGCACGCGGTGGGCCATGACCAGGGCACGGGCGCGACGCACATCCCGCTCAAGCACCTTAAGCCCGGGCAGCCGCGCTTCCGCGTCACCGATTCGCTGTTGTCCGAAGAAGCCGTGCTCGGCTTCGAGTACGGCTACGCGATCACTGATCCCAACTGCCTGGTCATCTGGGAAGGCCAGTTCGGCGACTTCGCGAACGGGGCGCAGGTGATCATCGACCAGTTCATTTCGTCGGGCGAAGCGAAGTGGGGTCGTTACTGCGGGCTCACGCTGTTCCTGCCGCACGGGTACGAAGGGCAGGGGCCGGAGCACTCGTCCGCGCGCCTTGAGCGCTTCCTGCAACTCTGCGCCGAGAACAACATGCAGGTGTGCGTGCCGTCCACGCCCGCGCAGATGTTCCACATGCTGCGCCGGCAGATGGTGCGTTCGTTCCGCAAGCCGCTGATCGTCATGACGCCGAAGAGCCTGCTGCGGCACAAGCTGTCGGTGTCGGCGTTCGACGAACTCACCAAGGGTGCGTTCCAGTGCGTCGTAAACGAGATTGACGAGCTGCCGCCCCAGGACGTCACGCGCGTCGTGTTCTGCTCTGGCAAGGTCTACTTCGACCTGCTCGAGGCGCGCCGTGCCGACGAAGCGCGCAACGTCGCGATCGTGCGCATCGAGCAGCTCTATCCGTTCCCGTCCGAGGATTACGCCGCGGCACTCGCGCACTACCCGAACGCACGTGAGATCGTCTGGTGCCAGGAAGAGCCGCAGAACCAGGGCGCCTGGTACCAGATCCGCCACCGGCTGCAGGATTCGCTCAAAGGTAACCAGGAACTGCTGTACTCGGGCCGCCGTCCGGCCGCCGCGCCGGCTACCGGTATCCCGCAGCTGCATTCGACGGAGCAGCACGGCCTCGTTGCCGCGGCGATCACCGCCTCCACGCAAGTACAGCCCTCGAGCGCAACCACACGTCTGCGCGCCACGGCCAGCACCAGGAAGAAGTCATGAGCACGATTGAAGTCCGCGTCCCGCAACTGCCCGAGTCGGTGGCCGATGCCACGCTCGTCGCGTGGCGCAAGCAGCCCGGCGACGCCGTCAACCGCGACGAGAACCTGGTTGACCTCGAGACGGACAAGGTGGTGCTGGAAGTGCCGGCGCCGGTGAGCGGCGTGCTCACGGCAATCAAGGTGCAGAACGGCACGACCGTCACGGGCGGGCAGATTCTGGCCGTGATCGAGGAGGGCGCCGTCGCTCTTACCTCTCCCGCGCAGGGCGCGACCTCTCCCACTACCGTGGGCGAGGTCAAGAAAGACTCCGACAAGCTTGCGCCTTCGGTACGACGCCTGGTGGAAGAGCACAAGCTCGCACCAGCCGACATCGCAGGCTCGGGTCGCGATGGCCGCATCACCAAGGGCGACGTGCTGACTCACCTCGCCGACAAGACTGCGGTACCGGTTGCCACCCGCACGCTCACACCGGCCGCGCAGCCGGCAGCAGCGCCGGCACCTTCGCTGCCTGCGGGTGAGCGAGGCGAGCGTCGCGTGCCCATGACGCGGTTACGTGCGCGCATCGCGGAGCGTTTGATCCAGGCGCAGTCGACGGCAGCGATGCTGACGACGTTCAACGAGGTCGACCTGAAGGCCGTCAACGAGTTGCGCGCGCGTTACAAGGACAAGTTTGAGAAGGAGCACGGCGCGCGACTTGGCTTCATGTCGTTCTTCGTCAAGGCGTGCGTCGAGGCACTCAAGCGTTTCCCGGTCGTCAATGCGTCAGTCGACGGTAACGACATCGTCTATCACGAGTTCTACGACGTTGGGGTCGCCGTCTCGACGGAGCGCGGACTCATCGTGCCGGTGCTGCGCAATGCGGACCAGATGGGTTTCGGCGAGATCGAGAAGTCGGTCGTCGGGTACGCGACGCGCGCCCGCGAAGGCCAGTTGACGCTCGAAGAACTCACCGGCGGCACGTTCACGATCACCAACGGCGGTGTGTTCGGCTCGTTGCTCTCGACCCCGATCCTCAACATGCCGCAGAGCGCGATCCTCGGCATGCACAAGATCCAGGAGCGACCCGTCGTCGTCGATGGCCAGATCGTCGTGCGGCCGATGATGTACCTCGCGCTCTCCTACGATCACCGTCTCATCGATGGCAAGGCGGCCGTGCAGTTCCTGGTGTCGGTGAAGGAGTCGCTCGAGGATCCCTCACGCTTGCTGCTGCAGATCTGATTCGGAGTGCCCATGTCTGATACTTCCTTCGATGTCATCGTGATCGGCGCCGGCCCTGCCGGCTATCCCTGCGCAATCCGCGCGACGCAGAACAAGCTCAAGGTCGCCTGCATCGACGAGTGGAAGAACTACGACGGCACCTATGCGTTCGGCGGTACCTGCCTGAATGCCGGTTGCATTCCGTCGAAAGCACTGCTCGAATCGACCGAGCTGTATCACCGCGCGCACTCGGAATTCTCGGCGCACGGCATTTCCGCGACCGGCCTCGCGTTTGACGTCGCCACGATGCAGCAACGCAAGGCGGGCATCGTCAAGGCGTCCACGCAGGGCATCACCGGCCTGTTCAAGGCCGCGGGCGTCACGGCGCTGCAGGGCCACGGCAAGCTGCTGGCCGGCAACCGCGTCGAATACACCGGGCCCGATGGCAGCAAGAAGGAGCTCGTCGCTAAGCACGTTGTGCTGGCTTCTGGCTCGCAGCCGATGGCGCTCAAGTCGCTGCCATTCGACGGCAGGCAGGTGGTTGATTCCTGGGGCGCGCTCGAGTTCGGAGCGGTGCCGAAACGCCTTGGCGTCATCGGCGCCGGCGTGATCGGGCTCGAGCTCGGCAGTGTCTGGCGCCGTCTCGGCGCCGAAGTCGTCGTGCTCGAGGCGATGGATCAGTTCCTCGCCATTGCCGACCAGGCCGTCGCCAAGGAAGCGCAGAAGCACTTCAAGAAACAGGGCCTCGATATCCGCCTCGGCGCGAAAGTCAGCGGCGCGGACGTCAAGAAGGACGGCGTGACGCTCAAGTACACGGACGCCAAGGGCGAGCAGACGGTGACGGTCGACAAGGTCGTGGTCGCGATCGGCCGTCGTCCGTTCACGGACGGACTGCTCGGTGAAGGCACTGGCGTGCAGCTCGACGAGCGCGGGTTCATCCAGGTTGACGACGAGTGCCACACGGGCGCTGGCAACGTCTGGGCGGTGGGTGACGTCGTGCGCGGCCCGATGCTGGCGCACAAAGGCAAGGAGGAGGGCGTCATGGTCGGCGACCTCATCGCGGGACTGCACTCCGAAGTGAACTACAAGGCGGTGCCGTCGGTGATCTACACGGCACCGGAAATCGCCTGGGTCGGCCAGACCGAGGAGCAGGTCAAGGCGAGCGGCCGCGACTACAAGGTCGGCTCGTTCCCGTTCATGGCGAGCGGCCGCGCCCGTGCGATGGAAGCACCGGCTGGATTCTGCAAAGTCATCGCGGCGAAGGATGACGACGAGATTCTCGGCGTGCACATCATCGGCCCAATGGCGGGCGAGCTGATCGCTGAAGCCGTGCTCGCGATGGAGTACTCGGCCAGCACGGAAGACCTGCAGCGCACGATGCATGCACATCCGACGCTCAGCGAAGCGCTGCATGAAGCCGCGCTCGGAGCCGACAAGCGCGCGATCGATTTCCCCAATCGCTGACCAGCCGCTGCTGCTCCGGCTGCACTGCTGGTTCGCGCGCCGCCGCGCGGGAATCCGGGGTTGACAAAGCTCACTGCCGGCGGCGGGCCCGGATCACGTTCGGCAGCGACGAAAAACGCGCGAGCAGGCGGCTCAGTTCCTCGAGCCCATGCACTTTCACGGTCACGTCCACCGACGCCGTGTTTTCCGCCGCGTCCGTCACCGTGTTCATCGCCTCGATGCTGATGTGCTCGTCCGCGAGCACGCCCGAAATGTCGCGCACGAGTCCGCGCCGGTCGTACGCGTCGATCACGATGCCGACCGGGAAGGTCCGTTCTGCCGACGGCTGGCCCCAGTCCACGGTCAGCACGCGTTCGGGATTCACCTCGCGCAGTCGCCGCAGGTTTGAACACGTCGCGCGATGGATGCTCACGCCGCGGCCGATCGTGATGTAGCCGAGGATTTCCTCGGGTGGCACGGGCCGGCAGCAGCGCGCAATCGTGCTGAGCAGGTCGCCGACTCCGTCGATGACCATGCCTGTAGAGCCGCCATTCGCGGCGGGCTTGGCGAGTCGCGGGCCGCGCTGCACCTCCTGGTGCTCATGCAACCGGCGATGCACCGCACCGGCCACCTGTGCCAGCGTGATGTCGCCTTCGCCGAGGCCCTGGTACAGCGCATCGGCAGTGTCGAGACCGAGGTCACCCAGGATTTCTGGCAACGGTGGGGCGCGCACGCCGAGGCGGTCCAGTTCGCGCTCGAGCATCTGCCGGCCCTGCTCACGGTTCTGGCTTTCGTCCTGCTTGCGGAACCAGCCACGGACTTTGGCGCGGCTGCGCGGTGACGCCAGGAAGCCGAGCTGCGGCAGCAGCCAGTCACGGCTCGGGTGCGGCTGCTTGGATGGAATGATTTCGACCGTGTCGCCGTTCGACAACTTGAAGTCGAGCGTGACCATGCGGCCGTTGACCCGGGCGCCGCGGCAGCGATGACCCAGGTTGGTGTGCACCTGGTAGGCGAAATCGAGCGGCGTTGCGCCCTTGGGCAGGTCCACGACCTCGCCCTTGGGGCTCAACGCAAACACGCGGTCCTCGAACACTTCGGCCTGCAGTCCGGCCAGCAGATCGGGCTCGGCGCCTTCCCGCTGCGCAGGCTCGAGCAGTTGCCGCAGCCAGACCATCTTCTGCTGGAAACTGGCTTCGACTTTGCGGCCTTCCTTGTATTGCCAGTGCGCCGCGACGCCGAGTTCGGCGTGCTCATGCATCTCGCGCGTGCGGATCTGCACTTCGAGCGGCAGCCTGCCGGGCCCGATGACCGCCGTGTGCAGCGAGCGGTAATGGTTGCCCTTGGGGGTCGCGATGTAGTCGTCGAACTCGCCCGGAACGTAGTTCCAGAGGCCGTGGACGATGCCGAGCGCCGCGTAGCATTCGGAGACCGTATCGACCATGACGCGGACCGCGAGCACGTCCATGACCTGGTCGAACTGCAGCGACTTGCGCTGCATCTTGCGCCAGATGCTGTAGATATGCTTTGGTCGGCCCGTGACCTCGCCGCGGATGCTGAGCTGGTCGAGTTCGCGGCGCAGCTCGCGCTTCACGTCCTCGATGTATTGCTCGCGCTCGGCGCGCTTGGTCTTGAGCCACCCGGCGATGCGCTTGTAGTCCTCGGGGGCGCTGAAGCGGAAGGCCAGGTCCTCGAGCTCCCACTTGAACTGCCAGATGCCGAGGCGATTCGCGAGCGGCGCGTAGATTTCCTGCGTCTCGAGCGCGGCCCGGCGCAGCTCGGCCTCGGGTGCGGATTTCATGCCGCGCATGCGCACGAGCTGCAGGGCCAGCCGGATCAGGACCAGGCGGACGTCGGACGCGAGCGCGAGCAGTAGCTTGCGCAGCCCCTCGGCCTGTTCGGGACGCAGGTGCTGGCCCGGGTTCCATTCAGTCGGAATACCGCTGTCGCCGACGCGTTCGAGTTCCCCTGCCAGGTGCACGGCCGGTTCACCGAAGAGTTCGAGTGCCCCGGCATCGTCGACGAGACCCCCTTGGCGCAGGGGCACGAGCAGCGCCGCGAGTAGCACGTCGTCGTCCGCCTGCAATTGCGCGAGCGCCGCCATCAGCTCGACACTGCGCAGGGTGTGTTCATTCGGCGCGAGGACGCTCACCGCCTCGAGCGCGGTGCGCACCTTCGGTGCCAGCGAACGGATGTCGATCTCGGCGGGCTTCAAGAGGGACTGCTCGGCGGGACTCGCGGGCGTGCGGCGCCCGGCAGAAAAACGCTATCATACGACGACCGATTTTCAGGCTCAGTGCCGGGTGGTTATTTGCCGAGAATCAACCGCGGCGGACGGCGCTGGACGCTCGCATCGGGCGCGACCGGGATTGCCGGCGAGACGATTCGCATCCTCGGCATCGATCCGGGTTCCCAGGCGACCGGCTTCGGCATCATCGACTGGCGGGACGGCGACGCCCGCTACGTGGCGAGCGGGGCCATCCGCACGCGCGGTGAGGCGTTTCCGCCCCGGTTACGCCAGATCTTCGACGGCGTCCAGGAGCTCGTCCGGCAGTACGGCCCGCAGGAGGTCGCCATCGAGCGTGTTTTTATGCACCGTAACGCGGACAGTGCCCTGAAGCTGGGGCAGGCGCGGGGTGCGGCCATCTGCGGTGTGTTTTCAGGAATCGCAACCGTGCATGAATATGCGCCGCGCGCAGTGAAGCTGGCGATTGTCGGGCAGGGCGGCGCGCAGAAGGAACAAGTTCAGCTCATGGTGATGTCGCTCCTGAAACTGCAGGGTGAACTCGGTCCCGATGCCGCCGACGCGATCGGTCTCGCACTGTGCCATGCGTACTCACGCGGCGCGCGGCAGGCCGTAGACACCTCCATCGCGCTGCTCGGAGCCCAGCCTTGATCGGCTTCCTGCGCGGGCGAATCGCAGCGAAGCATCCGCCCGTGCTGCTCATGGACGTCGGCGGTGTCGGCTACGAGATCGAGGCCCCGATGTCGACGTTCTACGGCCTGCCGGCCGTCGGCGCGGACGTGACGCTGCACACGCACCTCGTCGTGCGCGAAGACGCCCACATCCTGTTCGGTTTCGGCACGGAGCGTGAACGGAGCCTCTTCCGCGAACTCATCAGGATTTCAGGCGTGGGCCCGCGCATCGCGCTCGGAATTCTCTCGGGCGCAAGCGTGGACGAGTTCCACCGTTGCGTCGAAGCGCAGGATGCCGCATCGCTCACCCGCATTCCCGGCATTGGCCGCAAGACGGCGGAGCGCCTCATCATCGAGATGCGCGATCGCCTTAAGGCACTGGCCACGGGTCAGTCGTTCGAAATTCGCGGCCCGGCCGGCACTGGGGCGCCCGCGCCCAGTCCGCAGGCCGAAGCCTTCAGTGCGTTGGTCGCGCTGGGTTACAAACCCCCAGAAGTCACGCGCCTGCTGCAGAAGGTCGACCCGTCCGTGACCACCACCGAAGAACTCATCCGCCACGCCCTGCGCGCGGCCAACAGCTGATGCCGCAGCGAGCCAGGACAGGCCTGTGACGATCGAACCCGACCGCGTCGTCTCCGCCACCGGCCAGCGCGAGGAAGAGGTCTACGACCGCGCTGTGCGGCCGAAAACACTCGCCGATTACGTCGGCCAGCCGGCCATGAAGGCGCAGATGGAGATCTTCATCGCTGCGGCCCGCAACCGTGGCGAATCGCTCGATCACACTCTGATCTTCGGCCCGCCGGGCCTCGGCAAGACGACG
>Ga0209254_10002348_pt1 | contig 17177 bp, 18 predicted proteins | sample FrelakmetDIP11DI_FD_187148 | JGI IMG/M metagenome (GOLD analysis project Ga0209254, IMG submission 187148) | Freshwater lake sediment microbial communities from the University of Notre Dame, USA, for methane emissions studies - DIP11 DI (SPAdes)... | ecosystem: Environmental > Aquatic >... | reverse complement strand
GCACGCCGCGTACTTCCGCGCGATCCGCATCGAGAAGACCATGATGAGCCTGATCCTGATGCTGGTCGTGGCGGTGGCGGCCTTCAACATCGTGGCGGCGCTCGTCATGGTGGTGAACGAGAAGCGCTCGGACATCGCGATCCTGCGCACGCTCGGCCTGCCGCGCGGCGGCGTGGTCAGCGCATTTTTCACGCAGGGCCTCGTCATCGGCGCCGTGGGCACGCTGCTCGGCGTGGTGCTCGGCGTGCTCCTGGCGTCGAACGTGGGCCACGTCGTGCCGTTGCTCGAGCGCCTGTTCGGCTTCCACGTCATGGACCCCACCGTCTACTACATCACAGCGATCCCCTCCGACGTGCGCACCGGCCAGGTGGCGGCGATCGGCATCGCCGCCTTCCTGCTCACCGTGCTCGCCACGATCTATCCGGCGTTGCGCGGTGCGGCCACCGAGCCCGCCGAGGCGCTGCGGTACGAATGATGAGTGGCATGCCCTACGAGCTGCGGATCGGGCGGCGCTACCTGCGCTCCACCGGCAATCGATTCCTGTCGTTCATCTCGCTCATGTCCATGGTGGGCGTGGCGATCGGGGTCGCCGTGCTGATCGTCGTGCTGTCGGTGATGAACGGCTTCGAGCAGGAACTGCGCAGCCGCATCCTGAGCGTGGCCTCGCATGCCACGGTGACGGCCTTCTCGGCCGGGCTCGCGGACTGGCCCCGGCTGCGCGAGCAGGCGCTGCGGCACCCCGGTGTCCTGGCCGTGGCGCCGTACGTCGAGGGGGAGGCGCTCGCGATCGGCGAGCGCTCCGACGGCGCCTCGAGTGCGGTCGTGGTGCGCGGCGTCGACCCGGCGCTCGAGACGCAGGTGTCCGCGATCGGCGAGCGCATGCAGAGCGGCTCGCTCGCCGCGCTCGAGCCCGGCGCCTACCGGGTGCTGCTCGGGTCCGAGGTGGCGAAGCGGCTCGACGCCGCGACCGGCGACACGGTGGTGCTCGCGATCGCCCAGGGCAACGTGACGCCGGCGGGCGTGGTCCCGCGCATGCGCCGCTTCACGGTGGGCGGCGTGTTCTACTCGGGCATGTACGAGATCGACAACGGCCTCGCGCTGGTGCACATGGCGGACGCGGGGCGGCTGCTGCGCACGGGATCCGACGCCACCGGCCTGCGGCTCGCCGTGCGCGACCCGCTGCGGGCGCCGTCGGTGGCGCGCGAGGTCGCCCTCGATCTCGGCGGGGGGCTGTACGTCGAGGACTGGACCCAGCGCCACGCCAACTTCTTCCGTTCCATCGAGCTCACCAAGCGGATGATGTTCTTCATCCTGCTGCTGGTGGTGGCGGTGGCGGCCTTCAACATCATCTCGACGCTGGTGATGGCCGTGAAGGACAAGCAGCCCGACATCGCGATCCTGCGCACGCTCGGCGCGCGGCCGGGCAGCGTGCTCGCGGTGTTTGCCACCCAGGGCACGGTGATCGGCCTGCTGGGCACGCTCGGCGGCGTGCTGCTCGGCGTCGGGCTGTCGCTCAACCTCGAGCGGCTGGTGCACGGGCTCGAGCGACTGCTCGGCACGCGATTCATGGACGCGAGCGTGTACCTCATGAGCGACCTCCCCGCGCGCGTGCTGCCCGCCGACGTGGCGCTGATCGCGGCCACGGCGTTCGCGCTGTGCTGCCTCTCGACGCTCTATCCCGCCTGGCGGGCGGCGCGCACCCACCCGGCGAGGGCCCTGCGACATGACTGATCACGCGACGCTCCGCTGCGAGCACGTGAGCAAGCACTTCGATGAGGCCGGCCACCGCCTCGAGGTGCTGCGCGACGTCGACCTGGTCGTCGGGCGCGGCGAGACCGTCGCGATCGTCGGCGCCTCGGGCTCGGGCAAGACGACGCTGCTGCAGATCCTCGGGGGGCTGGACCTGCCGTCCAGCGGCACGGTGCAGATCAATGGCCGCTCCTTCGCCGAGCTGACGGACTCGGCCCGCGGCCGGCTGCGCAACGAGGCGCTCGGGTTCATCTACCAGTTCCACCACCTGCTGCCCGAGTTCTCGGCGCTCGAGAACGTCGCGATGCCGCTCATGGTGCGGCGGCGGCCCGTCGCGGAGGCCGAGGGCGAGGCCCGCGCCTTCCTCGAGCGCGTCGGCCTCCGCCAGCGACTGATGCACCGCCCGGCGCAGCTGTCCGGCGGGGAGCGGCAGCGGGCCGCCGTCGCGCGCGCGCTGGTCACCCGGCCCCAGCTGGTGCTGGCGGACGAACCGACCGGCAACCTCGACGGCGCCAATGCACGCGGCGTGCTCGAGCTGATGCTCGAGCTCAACCGCGAGCTCGGCACGAGCCTGGTCATCGTGACGCACGCCCCGGAGATCGCCGCGCGCATGCAGCGGGTGCTGGTGCTGGAGGACGGCCGGCTGGCGCGCGGCTGAATCCGCGCGAACCCGAGAGATAGGCGGCTCGCCGCGTCTGGCCGCCCTCGGGCACGCTCTGCGGCGGGCAGGGCATGCGGGGGAGCGGCGGTGGTCTTCACGGCGATGGCGTGGCTGCTGGGGGCCTGCGTGCTGCTGCTGCAGCGCGAACTGCCGTCCGGCCGCGCGGTCCTGCTGGTCGTCGTTGCCTGCCTGCTGGCCGCCGCATTCGCCCGGCGCTGGGCGATCCTCGGCTTCGCATTCGGCCTCGGTCTCGCCTGGCAGCAATGCAGCGAGCGGCTCGACGCGAGGCTCGATCCCGCGCTCGAAGGCGCATCGCTCACCCTGGCCGGACATGTCGCCTCGGTGCCGCAGGCGACGGGCGAGGGGCTGCGATTCCGATTCGCGACGCAGGCGCGGCGGGGCGTCCCGCCGCTGGTCGAGCTCACCTGGTACGAGCCCGAATGGCGCCCGAGGGCCGCCGAGCAGCTCGAGATCGAGGTGCGCCTGCGACGGCCGCGCGGCTTCGCCAACCCGGGCGGTGGCGACTACGAGTCGCGAATGCTGCGCGAGGGCGTGGGCGCCACGGGCTACGCGCGTGCCGTGCGACGGCTCGGCCGGGACAGCCGCGACGTGGCGCAATTCCCGGTGCTGGTCGCCCGCGATGCGATCGCCCGGGCGACCCGCGTGGCGCTCGGCGAACGGCCCGCCGCCGGCATCGTGGCGGGACTCTCGGTCGGCCTGCAGGATGCGCTGAGCCCGGAGCAGTGGCGCGAGCTCGCGCGCAGCGGCACCAGCCACCTCATGGCGATCTCGGGCATGCACATCGGCATGTTCGCGGTCGTCGCCGCATGGCTGACGGCACGGCTGCAGCGCCTGCGGCAGCGCCGCGGGGCGCTCGGCACGGCGCGGGACGCCGCCGTGCTGGCCGGCAGCCTCGCGGCGCTCGGCTATGCCTCGCTCGCCGGCTGGTCGGTGCCCACCCAGCGCACGGCCATCATGATCGCGATCGTCGCAGCGGCGCTGCGCTGGCGGCGACGTGTCGGTTCCGCCGATGCACTCGCGGCCGGCGCCATCGGCGTGCTGGCGCTCGAGCCGCTGGCGCCGCTCGCGGTCGGGTTCTGGCTGTCGTTCGGCGCCGTGGCCGCGATCCTGCTCGTGACCAGCGGACAGCTCGCGCGACCGGGGATCGCGCGGGGCTATGCCGAGGCGCAATGGGCCGTGACCGCGGGGCTGCTGCCGGTGCTGGTCGGCGGCTTCGGCACGGTGTCGATGGTCTCGGTCGGCGTGAACTTCGTCGCGATCCCCCTCTACACGCTGGTGATCGTGCCCGCGGTGCTGCTCTCGACGGCGCTCGTGCTCGTCGCAGCGGAACCCGGCGGCGTCGCGCTGCGCGGCGCTGCCTGGCTCGTCGAGGCCACCTGGCCCGTGATCGCGGTGCCGGCATCGTGGCCGTGGGCGACCTGGGGCGTTGCCGGGCCCGGGCCGCCGGGATGGTGCCTGCTCGTCGCCGGCGCGGTGGCCGCGCTGGCGCCGCTGCCCGCGCCGGGCCGCATTGCCGGACTGCTGCTCGCCGTCGCGGCCTGCGGCTGGCGTTCGCCCGCGCCGGACTGGGGCGCCGCCCGCTTCACGATGCTCGACGTCGGGCAGGGACTCGCCGCGATCGTCGAGACCCGCTACCACGTGCTGGTGTACGACGCGGGACCCGCGTTCCGCAGCGGCAGCGACGCGGGCGCACTCGCCGTCGAGCCGTACCTGCGACATCGCGGCCTGCGGCGCGTGGATGCGCTCGTGGCGAGTCACGACGACCTCGACCATGCCGGCGGCGCCGCGTCCGTGGCGCGGCTGCTGCCCGTGCAACGGCTGATCGCGAGCGGACGCGCGCTCGACGGGCTCGGGGCCGTGGAGCCCTGCCGGCGCGGCACAGGCTGGAACTGGGACGGGGTGAGCTTCGAGTGGCTGCACCCGGGGCCCGATGGGCTCCCCGGCGACAACGACCGCTCCTGCGTACTGCGAGTGCGCTCGGGCCCGCACGTCGTCCTGGTCACGGGGGATGTCGAGCGACTCGCCGAGGCCGAGCTGGTGGAGCGCGGTGCGCTCGCGCCCGCCGACGTGCTGGTGGTCCCGCATCATGGCAGCCGCACCTCCTCGACGGCGGCGTTCGTCGCGGCCACGCGTCCTCGGTGGGCGCTGGTGCCGTCGGGGCACCGCAACCGCTGGGGGTTCCCGAAGCCGGACGTCGTCGCGCGCTGGCAGGACGCCGGCGCGACCGTGCTGCTCGGATCGGCGAGCGGCGCGATCGAGTTCGAGCTGCATCCTGCGCGTCCGCTCGCGGCCCCGGCGCTCTGGCGACCTGCGCAGCAGCGGCCCTGGCGTGACCCCTGACTCCGGCGGTCGGTCGCGGCCGCAGCACGGCATGCAGTATCATGCCGGGTCGCTGGAGCAACGGAGCCGGGACGGGACATGTTCGAGATCGTGACGGCCGGCGGCATCGTGATGGTGCCGATCATCCTGTGCTCGATCCTCGCGGTCGCGATCACGCTCGAGCGCGTGTGGACGCTGCGGGACCAGCGCGTGGTGCCCACGGAGCTCACCGACAAGGTGTGGCAGTGGGTCGAGAACCGGGCGCTGAGCGACCAGCAGGTCGCCGCCCTGGAGCAGCACTCGCCGCTCGGCCGCGTGCTGGCGGCGGGCCTCGCCAACCGGTACCGCGACCGCGCGGTGATGCTCGAGGCGATCGACGACGCCGGCCGCCACGTCGTGCACGACCTCGAGCGCTTCCTCGGCACGCTTGGCACGATCGCGTCGATTTCGCCGCTGCTCGGCCTGCTCGGCACGGTCACGGGCATGATCCGCACCTTCAAGGCGATCACGGTGGTCGGCGTGGGTAACCCGGCGGCGATGGCCGGCGGCATCTCCGAGGCGCTGATCACCACGGCCGCCGGCCTGCTGGTGGCGATCCCGGCGCTCGTGGCCTATCGCTACCTGAGGGGGCGGGTGGACGCGCTCGTCATCCGCATGGAGAAGGAATCCATCAAGCTCGTGCAGGCGATCGACCGGGCCGGCGCGGCACCGGTCGCGGTGCAGGACGCGGCCGCGTGAACTTCCACCCGCGGCGCTCCGAGGAGCCGGACCTCAACCTGACGTCGCTGATCGACGTCGTGCTGCTGCTGCTCATCTTCTTCATGCTGTCGACGCGCTTCATCGACGAGGCGCGTCTTGAGCTGCGCCTGCCCGAGGCGGGCGCCGAGCCGGAGGCCGTGCAGGCCGAAGCGCTCGAGATCGAGGTCACCGCGCAGGGCACCTATCGCGTGAACGGACGGGCGACCGCCAATTCCAGCCCGGCCGCGCTCGCCGCGGCGCTCGAGCAGGAGAGGGGCAGCAACCGTAAACTGCCCGTGACCATCCGCGCCGACGCCAAGGCGACCCACCAGAGCGTCGTGACGGCCATGGACGTGGCCGGCCGGGCAGGCTTCCGGCAGATCAACATCGCGACGGTCCACGATGGCGAAGCCCGCCGGTAGGAAGCCTTCGCTCAGGATGCCGCAGGGCTCGCTGCAGACGTACCGTCGCCTGCTCCGCTACCTGCGCCCGCACCGCGGCATGTTCTCGATCGGCGTGGCAGGCATGGTGCTGTTCGCGGCGACCGACGCCGCCTGGGCGGCGTTCGTGAAGTTCTTCCTCGACGGCACGTTCGTGGACCGGGACCCGCGCATGGTGTGGCTGGTGCCGCTGGCGCTGGTCGGCCTGTTCATCGTGCGGGGCGTGGCCGACTTCATGCAGACCTACTGCCCGGGCCACGTCGGCCGGCACGTCGTGAAGACCCTGCGCGGGCAGATCTTCGACCGCTACCTGCACCTGCCGGTGACCTACTTCGACCACAACTCCTCCGGCGTGCTGCTGTCGCGGCTCACGTTCAACACGGAGCAGGTCGCCACCGCCACCACCGACTCGATCACCGTGTTCATCCGCGACACGCTCGCGATCATCGGCCTGATCGGCTACCTGCTGTACGTGAATCCCAGGCTCACTCTGATCAGCCTCGTGGTGGCGCCGGCCATCGCGCTGCTGATCCGGCGCATCAACGTTCTGTTCCGTCGCTACAGCCAGCGCATCCAGGCCTCGATGGGCGACGTCACCCGCGTCGCGAAGGAGGCGATCGAGGCGCCGCGCGTGGTGCGCGTGTTCAATGCGCAGGAGTACCAGGCGGCGCAGTTCGACCAGGTGATCGAGCGCAACCGGCGCTCGTACATGAAGCTCGTGTTCACCAAGAGCCTGAGCAACCCGGTGGTGCAGACCATCACGGCCATCGGTCTCGCCACCGTGCTGTATCTCGCCACGGTGGAGGCGATCCGCGACCAGATGTCGGTGGGCGAGTTCACCTCGTTCATTGCCGCCCTGATCCTGGTCACCGGCCCGCTGCGCCGGCTGGTGAATGTCGCCGGTCCGCTGCAGCAGGGCATCGCGGCCGCGCAGAGCATCTTCGCGGTGCTCGACCAGCCGCCCGAGCCGGCCGGCGGCGCAGCGCCGATCGAGCGCGCGCGCGGCGACGTCGAGTACCGTGACGTGCACTTCACCTACCCGGGTGTGGCGGACGAAGTGCTGCACGGGATCAGTTTCGCGGCACGCGGCGGCGAGACGATCGCGATCGTGGGCCGCTCGGGCAGCGGCAAGTCCACGATCATGAACCTGCTGGCGCGGTTCTACGATCCGTCGGCCGGCGCGGTGATGCTCGACGGACGGGACGTGCGCGAGTACCCGCTCGAGCGGCTGCGTGTCCAGATGAGCCTCGTGAGCCAGGACGTGGTCCTGTTCAACGACACGATCCGCAGCAACATCGCGTTCGGCCACCCGGCGACCGGCGAGCAGGTCGAGGCCGCGGCCCGTGCGGCCCGCGTACTCGAGTTCGCCGAGCAGTTGCCGGACGGCCTCGATTCGGTCGTGGGCGACCGCGGCGCGCTGCTCTCCGGCGGTCAGCGGCAGCGCATCGCGATCGCGCGAGCGCTGCTGCGCGATACGCCCGTGCTGCTCCTCGACGAGGCGACGTCGGCCCTCGACACCGAGCTCGAGCGCCAGATCCAGGAGCAGCTCGAGGGGCTGATGAAGGACCGCACGACCCTCGTGATCGCCCACCGGCTCTCCACGGTGGAGAAGGCCGACCGCATACTCGTGATGGACGGCGGCCGCATCGTCGAGACCGGGACGCACGCGGAGCTGCTCGCGCGCGGCGGCCAGTACGCGGTGCTGCACCGACTGCAGTTCAGCGAATGAGCCTCGACGGCGCCCTGCAGCGGCTTTGGTACGGGCCGCGCTGGGCGAGCCTGCCGCTCTGGCCGCTGGGCTGGCTGTTCCGCGCCGGCGTCGGCCTGCGACGCGCCCTGTATGGTGCCGGCCTGCTCGGCACGCATCGCGTGACCGTTCCGGTGGTCGTGGTCGGGAACCTGACGGTCGGCGGCACCGGCAAGACGCCGGTGGCGGCCTGGCTCGCGCGACAGATGGCGCTGCGCGGTCACCGCGTCGGCGTGGTGCTGCGTGGCTATGGGGGCCGCGGCACCGGGCAGCTGCGAGTCGTCACCGCCGACAGCGATCCGGCGGAGGTCGGCGACGAAGCGGTGCTGCACGCGCTGCGCGGTCCGCAGGTCGTGGTGGCCGGGGCGGACCGGGTCGCCGCCGCGCGCAAGGCGGCCGAGCAGGGCGCCGAGGTCGTGGTGTGCGACGACGGACTGCAGCACCTGCGGCTCGGGCGCGACTGCGAGATCGCGGTGGTGGATGCGGAGCGGGGCCTCGGTAACGGGCAGATGCTGCCGGCCGGCCCGCTGCGCGAACCCGCGGGGCGGCTCGAGCGGGTGGACGCCGTGGTGCTCACGGAGCGCGGCACTGCGGCGCAGCCGCGCGTCGCGCCTCACCGGCCCTGCACCGTCACGGCCCGGCTGCGCCCCGGCGACGCGGTGAACCTGCGGAGCGGTGAACGCCGCCCGCTCGAATCGTTCCGCGACCGTCCGGTCCATGCCGTGGCGGGCATCGGGCATCCGCGGGCGTTCTTCGAGGGGCTGCGTGCCGCGGGTCTCGACATCGAGGCCCATGCGCTGCCCGACCACGCGGCCCTCGAACCGGGCGCGCTGCCGTTTCCGTCCGGCGCGACCGTCCTGATGACGGAGAAGGATGCCGTAAAATGCCGGGCGTTCGCCGGCGCCGAGTGGTGGTTCGTCGAGCTCGAGCTCGAGCTCGAGCGGGCGGCCGCGGGGCGGCTGCTGGCGCTGGTCCTCGAGCGCGCCGGCCTCGCCGGCGCGGGAGTACACCTTGGATAACAAGCTGCTCGACATCCTCGTCTGCCCCGTCTGCAAGGGCCCGCTCGGCTGGCATCCGGACGCGCAGGCGCTGGTCTGCCGTGCCGAGCGGCTGGCGTATCCCGTGCGCGACGGCATCCCCGTGATGCTCGAGGACGAGGCCCGCAAGCTCGCCTCCGACGACCCGCTGCTCGCGGAGTAGCGGTGGGCTTCCACGTCGTCATTCCGGCGCGCTACGCCTCCACACGGCTGCCCGGCAAGCCGCTGCTCGACATCGCGGGACGGACGATGATCCAGCGCGTCGTGGAGCGCGCCTGTGCGAGCCGCGCGGACGAGGTGCTGGTCGCCACCGACGACGCGCGCATCGCCGCGGCCGTGCGCGACCCGCGCCGGCCGGGCCATCCCGTCGCCGTCATGACCGATGCCGAGCTGCCGTCGGGTACCGACCGGGTGGCCGCGGTGGCCGGCATGCGCGGCTGGCACGACGACACGCTGGTGGTGAACGTGCAGGGCGACGAGCCCTTCCTTCCGCCGCGGCTGATCGAGCAGGCGGCGGAGCTGCTCGAGCGCGATGGCGCGGCGGGGATCGCCACGCTGGCGGTGCCGGTGGCGAGCCTCGAGGAATTCCTCGACCCGAACGTGGTCAAGGTCGTCGTCGCGCAGGACGGCGCGGCGCTCTACTTCAGCCGGGCACCGGTCCCGTGGTCGCGGGAAGGCGCGCCCGCCGGGCTCGCGAGCCAGCGCGACTTCGCCGGGGCGCTCAGGCACGTGGGGCTGTACGCCTACCGGGTCGGCGTGCTCCGGCAGATCACGCGCCTGCCGCCCTCGGGGCTCGAGCAGCGCGAGAAACTCGAGCAGCTGCGGGCGCTCGAGCACGGCGTGCGCATCGCGGTCGGGCGGTGCCTCGAACCGCCGGCGCCCGGCGTGGACACGCTGGATGACCTCGCGCGGGCCCGACAATGGGCTGCCGCAATCCCCTGAGCGGCGGCCGGAGCGAGCAAACATGGATCAGGTCATCCACAACGCCTTCGGAATCACGGTCACGCCCTGGAAGCTGGTCGGCTATCTCGGCGTGGTGCTGTTCGCGGGACGCTGGTTCGTGCAGATGCACTACTCGCGCAAGCTGCGCCGCCCGGTCGTGCCCACGGTGTTCTGGTTCATGAGCATCTCGGGCAGCCTGCTGCTGCTGTCGTATTTCACTTTCGGCAAGAACGACTCGGTGGGGATCCTCTCGAACCTGTTCCCGGCCGGCGTGGCGGGCTACAACCTGTATCTCGACCTGACACACAAGCGGCGCCGCCGGGACGTCGACCTCACTTCAGACTGAGCGTGCGCCGCCGCGCGGCGGGCAGCAGGCCGCGCAGTTCCGCGGGCGTCAGCCGGCGCCACTGGCCCGACGGCAGCGAGTCGAGGTGCACGTGCATGATGCGCACCCGCTGCAGGCGCCGCACGGTGTAGTCGAAGTGCTCGCACATGCGGCGGATCTGCCGGTTGAGGCCCTGCGTCAGCACGATGCGGAACGTGTTGCGGCCGACCTGTGTCAGCCGGCACGGATTGGTCACCGTGTCGAGGATCGGCACGCCGGCCGCCATGCCGGCGAGGAAGGCCGGCGTGAGCGGCCGGTCCACCGCGACCAGGTACTCCTTCTCGTGCTCGTGCTCCGCGCGCAGGATGGTGTTGACGATGTTGCCGTCGTTGGTGAGCAGGATCAGGCCCTCGGAGTCCTTGTCGAGGCGACCGATCGGGAAGATGCGCTCGGGGTAGCCCACGAAGTCCACGATGTTGCCAGGCACGTCGCGGTCGGTGGTGCACTCGATGCCCACGGGCTTGTTGAGTGCGAGGTAGACGCGCTGCGGCCGGGCGCGCACGGGTTTGCCGTCCACGCGCACGTCGTCGCCCGCCTCCACCTGCGTGCCGAGCACGGCGCGGGCGCCGTTCACCGTGATGCGCCCGGCCTCGATCCACTGGTCGGCCTCGCGGCGCGAACAGGCGCCGGTCTCGGCGAGATACTTGTTGAGACGCATCCCGGCCCGGATCAGCCGCCCGAGCGCTTCACCGCGTGGCCGAGCTTCGCGAGCTCGGCGACCAGTGCATCGCGGTGGTCGCCCTGGATCTCGATCACGCCCGCGTGCACGGCGCCGCCCGAGCCGCAGCGCTTCTTGAGACGCGTCGCGAGTTCCTCGAGCGCGTCGCCCGCGAGTGCGAGGCCAGTGATCACGGTCACGCCCTTGCCCTTGCGACCCCTGGTCTCGCGGCCGACGCGCACCACACCGTCGCCCTGCGGGCTGCCCGCCTGCGGCTGCGCGGGCCGGCTGCGGCGACAGCGGCAGTCCGCGACGGGACGTGCGCACTCCGGGCACAGCCTTCCCGGGCCGGTGGAGTAGACGAGCCTGCCGTTCGACATCGGTGTAAGCCGGGGGTTTCGACGCGCGTAGTCTGACACCCGGTGTGCGCGCCGGCCAACCGCCCGGTCGTTGACGCTGGGGCGGCCGCGTGCTGTGCTGCCGTACCATGGGCCGCGCCCCGCTGAGTCGGACAGGCCGGATGTCGTTCCTCGATCTCAAGCTGCCACCGGTCGCGCTGGCCGTCCTCGTCGGGCTGTCGATGTGGGGCGTGGCCACCGCATGGCCGGCGCTCGTCATCCCCGTGCCGGCGAAGGGTCCGGTCGCCGCGGTACTGGTGGCGCTCGGCGGCGCGGTCGGCCTGGCCGGCGTCGCGGCGTTTCGCGCCCACCGCACGACGGTCAACCCGACGCGACCGGGCGCGGCGACGGCCGTGGTGCGCTCCGGCGTGTATCGCTGGACGCGCAACCCGATGTACCTGGGGCTCGCGCTGGGCCTCGCGGGCTGGGCGGCGTATCTTGCCAACGCGGGCTCGCTCGCGCTGCTGCCCGCGTTCGTGGCGTACCTGAACCGCTTCCAGATCGAGCCTGAGGAACGCGCCCTGCTCGCCAGGTTCGGGCCGGACTTCGCCGAGTACATGGCTGCGGTGCGCCGCTGGATCTGACGCCGGCCGGGGCAGTCGCCGGGGTTCCGGGAGGGCCGCAGAGCTCGAGGAGCTTCGATGCCGACGTCAACGAGTGGCGCTGATCAGCGCACGGCGCTTACCCGGTACACGACGCCCGCGTAGTCGTCGGACACGTAGATCGCGCCGTCCGGACCCTCGGTGACGAACGCGGGGCGGCCGATGATGCCGTCCGGGCCCAGGAATCCCGTGAGGAAGTCGCTTTCCTCGATCCGGCCGTCGTCCCGCCACTGCAGCAGGACCACCTTGTAGCCGTCGGGAGACTTCCGGTTCCAGGAGCCGTGCAGTGCGACGAGCGCCGCCCGCTGGTAACCGGCAGGGAGCCGCGCGTTGCGCAGGAAGTGGATACCGAGCGGCGCGTTGTGCGGGCGGAAGCCGTGCACCGGATCGGTGGGTGGGGACGCCCCGGTGTACTGGCCGCCGAATTCCGGATCGGGCACGCCGAAGCCGTTGACGAACGGCCAGCCGTAGAAGCGCCCCGGCTCGATGCGGTTCAGCTCGTCCGGCGGAAAGTCGTCGCCCAGCAGGTCGCGGCCGTTGTCGGTCGCATAGAGCGCGCCGTCCCACGGCGCCCAGTCGAAGCCCACGCTGTTGCGCAGGCCGGTGGCGACGATCTCCGCGCCGCTGCCGTCGGGCCGCAGGCGCATCATCGTCGCGCGGCGCGGATCCTTCTCCACGCACGCGTTGCAGCTCGAGCCGTGCGCCAGATACAGCCAGCCGTCCGGCCCGATGCCGAGGGTCTTGGTCTGGTGGAAACCGTCGGTCGTGAGGCCAGTGAGGATGCGCTCGTAGGGGCCGCCAAGCTGCCCGGTCGCCGCGTCGAAACGCGCGCGGCCCACGCCCGTGCGCTCGGCCACGTACAGCCAGCCGTCGTGCAGCGCGAGTCCGTGCGGTCCGTCGAGATTGTCGAGCAGCACGCGGTGACCATCGGCGACGCCGTCACCGTTGCGGTCGCGTTCCAGGATCGCGACCTGATCGCCGCGCGTGCGACTCACGATCAGGTCGCCCGCCGGCGTGAACACCATGACGCGCGCCAGCGGGACGTCGGACGAGTACACCTGGACCCGGAAGCCGGGCGGTGCCTGCAGGCGCTCGGCGACCGTCACCGCGCTCGGCGGCGCGATGCCGCGGCCGAGCAGGAAGTCGAGCATCACGCGCTTGTCGGACACGGGCACCGGGCCCCACCAGACGAAGGCCGCCAGTGCCGCAATCACCGCGAGCACGGCGCCGACGGCGAGCAGGAGCATGCGGCGCAGGCGAATGGACAAGGCGGTCTCCCAGGGTCGTGGTACGTCGGGCCCGATCCTAGCGTTCCGGGACCCGATATGCGCAGTCGAATACGGGTGCGCTGAAGTGCACGGCGCACGCCACGGGACCGGAGACCGGGCACGCGATGTTGCCACCGACGCGCTGCGGCGCCAGCGACAGCTTCTGCAGCAGCTTTCCCTGCCATCCCGAACGACGCAGAGCTTCTGGCGCCGGGCGCAGCTCGGTGTCCGAAGCGAGCAGGGTGGCCCGGACCGAGTCCGGGTCGCCGGGATCCAGCGTCAGCAGCAGTCCCCGGACCTGTCCGGACCGGGCGAGTTCGAGCACGCCGCGCTCGTCGGGGCCCGCCAGCGCCTGCTGGGAAATCTCCCGGTCCGCGAGCACGATGCGCAGTTCGCGGGCGAGTCCGCGCTCCTTCGGCGGGTGGTCGTGGAGGCAGGCGAAGGCCTCGGTCATCTCGAGTCTCAAGCCTGCGGCAACGAGGAATCCCTCCGCACGGCCCGGGTCGATGGCGAAGGATGGCAAGGGCAGGGCACAGGCCACCGCGAGCACCGAGCCGAGGACGCGCGGGACGATGCCGCGAGCCCGCCCGGCGCGGCGCCGCCGGCGGGCCACGGAGATCGACCCGGGCCCCGTGGCGACGCCCACGCTGTCGGGAATCTTTACACTGCCCATCTGCTCGAGCCCTCGTGCGGATACGAACGGCGGACTCACGGCAACGAATTCTGCACTGTCACGGCCACGTTGCGGTCAATCCTTGCTGTGGGCCGATGGCCGCTAAGCCGTTGAACGAGAATGCTTGTCGTCGCGGCTGTCCGCAGGTCTCCTCGCGGGCAGCGACGCGTTGTCTTGCACTGCAGGAGCCGTCCGAGTCCTCGGTTCCCGCCGGCAGGCATGCTTCTTGCTTCAGTTTGCTACCCGACGAAAACCTTGAGGAACGGTTGATGAACACGATCAAGAACACGCTCGCTGCAGCCGCGCTGGCCGCTCTCGGGGCCACCAGTGCCCAGGCCGACGTCATCTTCAGCGAGGGCTTCGACGACGTTGCCGGGCTCGCCGCGGCCGGCTGGACGACCCAGAACTTGTCGTTGCCACTCGGCACCACCGATTGGTTCCAGGGCAACGCGGGCGTATTCGCTTCGCAGGCGGGTGCCCCGAATTCGTACTTGGCCGCGAATTTCCTGGCGGGTGCGGCCGGCGGAGACGTGACTCTCTACGGCTATTCGCCGGAACTCGTCCTCCAGGACGGCGACACCATCAATTTCTGGACGCGCACCGATGCCGGCGGGGTCGATTTTGGGGACAATCTGATGGTGGGCATGGACGGGCTGCCCGCGTTCCTCGATATCAATCCCCTTAACGTGATCGGCGGATATCCCACCGCGTGGACCCCGTACTCCGCGGTCGTCGCCGGCCTCGGTGGCCCGACCCTCACGAAGTTCCTTTTCCTCTACGTTGGCAAGGCCGACGTGTTGAACTACATCGGCATCGACAGCCTGACGGTCGAGCGGCGCGTGGCCGTGCCGGAGCCGGGCTCCCTGCTGCTGCTCGGCCTCGGTCTCGGTGGCCTGGGCCTCGCGCGCCGGGGCCGGCGCTAGTCGACGGCACTGAGTTGGACGGGTTCGGGCGCGCGCATGGCCGCTCGCAAGAACCCGTCGAGAGGTTAGGATTCGACACGAGACGGCGTGCGCCCCGCATGCCGTCTCATACTTTCGCGCACACCAGGAGACACACCCATGCGATTCCGGATTTCCCCCTTGGATCAGGCGAGCGGGCCCAGACGCGCCGCGACGCTTGGCGCGGCAGTCGTGGCCTGCCTCGCCCTGCCCGCCATGGCGGGTGAACCGCCGGCGAGCGCCGCGCAGGCGCCCGCTGCCACCACCGAGACGCCGAGCGCGGGCATGCGCGTCGCCGTCGATCCGGCGACTGGCCAGATTCGACCGATGACCGCCGACGAGGCGAAGGCGCTCGACGCGCTGTCCATGGCGTCGGCGAGGCGTGCGGCCGCCGCGGCCCCGCGCACCTTCAAGACCGCGAGTGGCGCGACGGGCGTGGCGCTTGACGATAGCCACATGGTCTACTCGGTGGCGACCGTCGGCGCGGACGGCAAGATCGAGTTGGAGTGCGTCACCGGCGCGGAACATGCGCACGACGCGGCGCACGGCCACACGCAGTCCGACAAGAATGCCAGGGGGATGAGCGATGAGACCAAGTAACCTCCGCGCCGTCCTCGGCGCACTTGCCGCCGCCGCGGCGGTATCGTCGGTCGCAATCCCGACGGGCGTCGCGAACGCGGCGGCCACGATCATCATCAACAACCTCAACGGGCCGGGCGTTGGCTTCAACGACCCGACGCCCGCGGCCCCGGTGGGCGGCAACACCGGCACGACAGTGGGTGAACAACGGCTGATCGCCTTCTCCTACGCGGCGAATATCTGGGGCGCCAACCTGACGAGCAGTGTGCCGATCGTCGTCAACGCGCAGTTCACGGCGTTGTCGTGCACCGATACTGGTGCGGTCCTGGGCAGCGCCGGCGCCACGCGGGTCTATTCCGACTGGATTGGCGTACCGAAGCCGGGAACCTGGTATTCGTATGCGCTGGCGAACAAGCTGGTCGGCGTGGAGATCGACCCGACCGACCCCGGCCCGCAGATCAACTCCAGGTTCAACTCCAACCTCGGAACGCCCGGCTGCCTGTCGGCCAGCGGGTGGTACTACGGCCTCGACAGCAACGAGCCGGCGAACCGGATCGACTTCGTCGCCGTGCTGCAGCACGAGATGGCGCACGGCCTCGGGTTCCAGACCTTCACGAGCGGGTCCACGGGCGACGTCTTCGCAGGTCTCCCGTCGATATGGGACCACTACCTGCTGGACGTCACCAACAATGTGCTGTGGAAGGACGCGACCCCGGCGCAGCGCGTGGCTTCGGCCATCAGCCTCGACAAGCTCGTGTGGACGGGCGCCAACGTCAACACCGGAGCGATCTCGACGCTGCGCATGGGCGTGCCGGGCGTAGGCATTTCGGGTGCGGCGTCGGGTGCGCTCAACGGCGCTACGCTGCAGGCGGGCGAGGCGAGCTTTGGCGCAGCGCTCACCGCGGTCGGCGTGGCCGCTGACGTAATGCCGGTGGTCACCCCGACCACGGCGGCTGGCCTGACCGGCCCGGGCTGCGGCCCACTCACCGTCAACGATGCTCGCGCCGTCAACGGCAGGATCGCGCTGATCGACCGCGGCGTCTGCGGCTTCGTGGTCAAGGTGAAGAACGCGCAGAACGCCGGGGCCATCGGCGTGCTGATCGCCGACAACGCGGCGGGTTCGCCGCCGCCGGGCCTCGGCGGCACGGATCCGACCATCGTCATCCCGGCGGTCCGCGTCACCAAGGCGGACGGCGACGCGCTCAAGGTCCAGCTGCGGACCCGGTCGCGCACGGCCTCCGGCGTGGTTGCGCGCCTGGCACGGTTCGGCGCGACGCTCGCCGGCGCCGATGCGCTGGGCCGGGTGAAAATGTACGCTCCGAACCCGCTCGTCGCGGGCTCCTCGGTGTCGCACTTCGATACGACGGCGACGCCCAACCTGCTGATGGAGCCGTCGATCAACGGCGACCTGACGCAGGCAGTGTCTCCGCCCGTCGACCTGACCCTGCCGCTGTTCACGGACATCGGCTGGTAATCGACCGGGGCTTGGCCCCCAGTGCGGGCCCCTGTCACGCGAGTGGCAGGGGCCCGCTTTCGTTGCGGGGCGGCAGTCCGAAGGCCGTCAGGTAAGATTCGACACGTTGTCCCGGAAGAACGGCGCTGTCATGAGAATTCTCTTCGTCTGCATGGGCAACATCTGCCGATCCCCCACGGCCGAGGGTGTCTTCCGCCGACTGGTCGAAGAGCGTGCGCCCCAGCTCCGCCTCGAGATCGACTCTGCCGGCACGCACGACTACCACGTCGGCGAGCCGCCGGACGCGCGGACGGTGGCTGCTGCGGCGCGGCGCGGCGTCGACCTGCGCGGCCTGCGCGCGCGCCAGGTGGAGGAAGAGGACTTCGCGCGCTTCGACCTGATCGTGGCCATGGACCGGCTGAATCGCGAGACGCTGCTCGCGCGCAGCCCGGCCGCGTACCACGACCGCATCCGGCTGTTCATGGCCTACGCAGGCGCGGACGCACATGAGGACGTGCCCGATCCGTACTACGGCGGGCCGCTCGGCTTCGAGCAGGTGCTGGACC
>Ga0209254_10002347_pt1 | contig 17184 bp, 22 predicted proteins | sample FrelakmetDIP11DI_FD_187148 | JGI IMG/M metagenome (GOLD analysis project Ga0209254, IMG submission 187148) | Freshwater lake sediment microbial communities from the University of Notre Dame, USA, for methane emissions studies - DIP11 DI (SPAdes)... | ecosystem: Environmental > Aquatic >... | reverse complement strand
ACGCATGGCCCAGGTGGCCGAGGCGCTCGCGGAGCGGCTTGCCCTGATCGATCCTCCGGGGGCCACCGACTATCGACGTCGGGCCCAGTCCTTCGCCGATCAGGTGGACCAACGCATGCCCGGTTGGTCCCGCCGACTCGCGGGGGCCCCCGGGGTCGTGCTCTACCATCGGGATGCCATTTATCTGCTGGAGCGATTCGGGGTCCCGCTCCTGGGGACCATCGAGCCCGTTCCGGGTGTCCCCCCGACCGGCCGGCAATTGAGTGACCTGGCCGCGGGGCTCAAAGGACGCAGTGGGGTCATCCTCTATGCCCCCTACCAGTCCCCCCAAGCGCCCCAGGTCCTTTCACGGGAGCTCGCCTGGCCGGCCAAGCAGTTGCCCCTAGAGCCTCCGGCGGACGCCGATGGGCCGGGGTATTTGAGCCACATCGACCGCTGGGTGGATGCCCTGGCGCTAGGGTCTTGAGCGTCTCCTCTCCCCTGCTCGAGGTGGCGGATCTGCGGGCCGGCTATCGCACCCCCGTGGTGGGCCCCCTGAGCCTCGCCATCCACCCGGGGGAGGTCGTGGGTCTCTGGGGCGCCAACGGCACCGGTAAATCCACCTTACTTCATGCCATTGCGCGGGGGGCCCGGGTCTTCTCGGGCCGGATCCAACGGAAACCGGGACTCACGCTCGCCTACCAGGAGCAGCATCCCGTGCGTCTGCCCGCTATGCCCCTCACCGGGCTGGACCTGCTGCGGGCGGCTGGGGGCCATCGTACGGCCGTGCCTGAACCCATCGCCCCACTCCTCGGCCGGCGCCTCGATCGGCTGAGCGGCGGCCAATACCAGCTCTTGACCGTGTGGTGTGCCCTCGCCGCACCCGCTGATCTGATCTTGCTGGACGAGCCCACCAACAATCTGGATCCAGAGGCGGAGTCCCTCCTGGCGATGGTTCTCGGATCCCAGCGGGGCGGGCGCACGGTGCTCGTGGTGAGTCATGAACGGGCCTTTCTGGCCGCCGCCTGCTCTCGGGTGATCGCGCTCGACGGCACCCCGGCGGATCTGGATTCGGGCCCGACCGGCGAGAGACCCCGTGACTGAGACCCCGCTGCTGCTTGACCCCCTCTTTCGGGTCCCCTTCGTCACGGGGCTCTTGCTGGCCGCGACCCTGCCGGTCCTCGGCACCCTACTGTTGCTCCGCGAGGAGTGGCTCGCCGCCCTGGGGCTCGCCCATCTTGCGGCCGCCTCCGCGCTACTGGGGCTCGCGGCCGGTCTACCCCTGGTCCTCGGCGGCGGACTCGGGGCCCTGTTGGGGGCCTTGGCCAAGGGTGCCCTGGAGGCCCGGGGCAATGTCACCTATGGATTCATGATCCTGGGGGGCTGGTCCGCCCTGCTCCTGGTGGCGGCCAATACCGCGCTCGGGGACAGCCTAAGCCACGCCCTGATCGATGGTCAGCTCTACTTCGCCGGCACCATTGAGCTCACGGCGGCGGCCCTGCTCGCGGCGCTGGCCGCTCTCACCCTGCCTTGGCTCACCCCGAGGCTCCTGCGGGCCCGCTTCTTCCCCCGTTACGAGACCGCCAACGGCCTGCCCACCTGGCGCTGGCACCTGGGCTTCGATGGGCTCGCGGCCCTGGGCATGGCCGTTGGAATCGCCACCCTGGGGATCATGGGGGCCTTCGCGCTGGTGCTGGTGCCCGCCTGGATCGCCTTCCGGACCGCCACCGGCTGGGGTCCTACGCTGGCCATCGCCGCGGTCTCGGGGGCCCTCGGATACCTGGGGGCCTTCGGTCTGGCCCTCGGCCTCGACCAGCCCTTCGGCCCCGTGCTGGTGGCGCTGCTGCTGGTCGGCGCCGCTTTGACCTCGGCCCTGGCCCGAGCCCGGCGGCGGGGCTCGGAATCCAGACCGGGGGCAGTGGAATCGAGATTACCCCCGGCTTGAGGCTTGCCTCTACGAGATGCCGGCCGATCCCAGCCGGGGACCAGGTCGCTCGGTTACCCTAAAAGACCATTTGGTCCGCGAATGAACGCGAAAGACGCGAATAAACACAAATGGTTACGCGCAGGTCGAGTGATCCTTGACCTCACCTTGTGGGTGAACGGTACAACCATGCCATCCTCTGAGATATTTCGTGTTCTTCGCGTTTTTCGCGGACTGACTGAGGACTTTGGGTTTACCCCTTGAGACCCTGACGCTCACGCTGCTCGTGGCGCTCCTGGGCCTCCACGGACAGGGTCGCGATGGGGCGGGCCAGGAGACGCCCCACTCCGATGGGCTCTCCGGTCTCCTCGCAGTAGCCGAAGCTCCCGTCGGCGATCCGCTCCAAGGCGGCATCGATCTTCGCGAGGAGCTTGCGGTAGCGCTCCCGGGTACGCAGCTCCAGGGCCTGCATCTCCTCGCGCGCGGCCCGGTCGGCCTCGTCCCCTACCTCGGGGTGGTTGTCATCCCGCAAGGATTGCACGGTGCGTTGGGACTCCGCCAACAGCTCCTCCTGCCACTGGAGCAGTTGGCGCCGGAAATAGGCCATCTGCCGCGGGCTCATGTAGGGCTCGTCCTGGGTGGGACGGTAGTCTGGGGGGAGCTCGTCGTCTGTGCTCATGGTCGTCCCCTTAGGGTCGAGGGATCAAACACGGATGGATAGCCCGTCCGACAGGGACAGGCGATAGGCCCGATAGGCCGGGAGCAGGCCGACGGCCAAGCCCGCCAGGATCACAGCCCCCAGTAAGACGAGCTCCGTGGTGCCGGGAAAGCCGATCGGAAGATAGAGGCCGAAGCGCGCGCCCAAAAGGGGCTGGGCCACCGCCAGCAGCCCGTATAGCAGGGCCAGGCCCGCGAGGACCCCAACCAGGGTCAGCACCAAGGACTCTCCCAAGATGAGACCGAAGACATGGGCCGGCCTGGCCCCTACCGAGCGAAGTATGGCCATTTCGCGCCGCCGCTCGTTGAGGCTGGTCAGGAGCGCCGTCAGCATGCCGAAGAGCCCCACCACCACCACGCAGGCCGATACTACCAGGAGTGCCCCCTCGGCCACACCGATCAGGCCCCAGAGCTCGGTTAGGGCCACCGCCGGGAGTATCGCAAGCAAGGGCTCCTTCGGATAGTCATTGACGAAGCGCTGGACCTGGAAGGTGGCCACCCGCGACTTGAGCCCCAGCAGACCGGCGGTGATGGCCCTGGGCGTAAGGTCCATGGCGCGGGCCTGCTCCGCGCTGAGCCTCTGACCGGGCAGGGGGGCACCCCCCTGCCAGTCGATATGGATGGCCTCGATGGCCTCCAGGCTCACGTGGACGGTTCGGTCCACCGGGGTACCGGTGGGCGCGAGGATGCCCACGACCCGAAAGGGCTTATCCTCATGCCGGGCGAAGCTCACGTCCCCCGTCCCGTGGGCGATGACGATGGACTGGCCAAGCCCGTAACCCAGCTTGCGGGCCACCTCCGCGCCCAGGACGGCATCGTAGAGATCGTCAAAGGCCCCCCCCTGCTCGAAGCCGAGACCCCGGTCCCGGGCGAAGCGATAGTGCTCGAAATAGGCGCGGCTGGTGCCCAGTACCCGGAAGCCCCGGTGTGAGTCCCCGAGTGAGAGCGGAATGGCCCAGGCCACCCGGGGGTGGGCACTGATCTCCTCCCAGCTGGCCCAGGAGATGTTGTTGGTGGCGTTGCCGATGCGGAAGACCGCGTAAAGGAGCAACTGGACGGGGCCGCTGCGGGCCCCGACGATCAGGTCGGTGCCCGAGACGGTGCTGGTAAAGCTGGCCTTGGCCTCGTGGCGGATCCGCTCCACCCCGAGGAGCAGGGCCACCGAGAGTGCAATGGAGGCCACCGTGAGTGCCGCCGTGAAGCCACGGTTGCGCAGGCTCTTCCAGGCGAGGGCCAGGATCGCCATCGCTCAGGCCGCCAAGGGAGAAGACGCGAGCGCCCGGTTGAGCTCGGCGAGCCGCAGGGTGCGGTCGAAGAGCCCCTCCAGGGCCGCGTCGTGGCTGACGAACACCAGGGTGGCCCCCGACTCCGCGCACTCCGCGAAGAGCAGCCGCAGGAAGGACTCCCGCCGGTCCGCGTCCAATGCCGAGGTGGGCTCATCGGCGATCACCAGCCCTGGGGATCCCATGAGTGCCCTGGCCACCGCCACCCGCTGCTGCTGACCGACGCTCAGGGTCGTCACGGGACGGGACCTCAGGGCCTGATCCCCCAGGTCGAGGTGGCCCAGGAGGCGCAGGGCCTCCTCCTCCAAGGTGGCAGAGCGACGCCGGGCCGCCGCACGCCGGGCCGTGGAAAATCGGCAGGGCAGCAGGACGTTCTCCACCATGGACAGGTAGGGGATCAGGTTGAACTGCTGGAACACATAGCCGATGTGGTGGGCTCGGAAGTGGTCGCGCCCGGCGGAGGACAGACGATCCAGCCGCTCCCCCAGGACCTCGACCTCCCCGGCCTCAGGCACCGCCACCCCGGCCAAGAGGGCGAGCAGGGTGCTCTTGCCGCTGCCGCTCGGCCCCTCCACGAAGATGCGCTCACCCCTGGCGATGCTGAGCGCATCGAGCACCAGGACCGGCTCCTGCCCGGGGCCCCAGCGAAAACGCAGTTGTTCGAGGCGCACCGCCCAGCCGGTGGGCAGGGCCGATCCCGGCTCGGAGGCGCCCGGACCCTGCCGGGACCTCGACGTAGGCGGCCCCACCGAACCTAGAGCCTGAGCACGGAGCTCTCCCGGGTCAGCGCTGCACCCCCGGCGCCGCGCTCGGTGACCATCTGGACGTCCAGGCGCTCGGTCGCGGGGAAACGCTCGAAGACCATGACGCGAACCTCCTTCAGCTCCTCCGGGTGCTCGCATCGGAACCGGTACTCGGCCGCGATGTCGGCGTGTGTCTGAGAGTCATCGGCGTGCTCATGCTCATGCTCATGCTCATGCTCATGCTCATGCTCGTGATCATGCCCGGCCTGCCGGCTCTCCCCCCCCTCCTCCGAGCCGAGCAGGCCGGAGGCCACGGAGACCTCGGCGAGCGTGCACCGGGCCGCGGGAGTCGGCGCGAACAGGGCCGCGCCATCCTTGAGGGCCGCCATCGCCTGCTCCAAGGCGGCCCGCTGGGCCGCATCCCTGGGGGCGTGCTCGAAGCCGACGAGGTTGGCGGCCGGGGAGTCAAGCCGCAGGTGAAGCTCCGGCCCTTCCTGGGCCAGGTCCAGCTTACCCAAACCATGGACATGGGCGCCATGCCCCCGGTGTGATTCCTCCTCACTGGAGAGAGCCGGGGGCCCGAGGGCGCCCAGGGCCACTACGGCGGCACAGGCGATCAGAGGCTTCTTCATCGGAGCGGTCTCCTCTAGGTCGGTGGATCGCGACTGAGGCCTTGCCCCCGGGACATCGCCCCGGGGATTCGGCCCAACAAGGTTCTGAATCGGACCTTTTCTGGCGCTGGTGGCGTCGGGCTCAGGGATTGGTTACCAGTGGCGGGCGCCTTGGGAGCCAACGGCGGTCGCCGCCGGAGCGCGTCGGGCGCTGGCCGGTCTCCCCCGCATGCGGACCCAGTTTCAGGGCCCGCCCGCCGCGGCGATCTCCCGCGCCGCCTGGAGCAGGGCGCCTTCGTAGTCCGCGGAAAGGGGATCAATCACCACCACGCGGCCACCGATGGCGGCCGCCACCTGGTCGGCGAGCTTCCGGGAAGACTGGGGCTGGACGAAGATCACCTTGACCCCCTCCCGCCGCGCCCGGTCCACGAGCTCCGTGAGTGACCGAGGACCCGGCTCCTTGCCGCCCTTCTCGATGGGGACCTGGACCAGGCCGTAGGTATCGGCGAAATAGCCCCAGGCCGGGTGATAAACCATGAAGCGGCGTTTAGCGACCGGGGCGAGCCGGGCCCGAATCTCCCGGTCGAGGTCATCGAGCCGGGCGGCGAAGGACGCGAGGTTGGCCTCGTAGGCCCCCTTGTTGGTCGGGTCCAGCTCGGTCAAGGCATCCCGAACCTGCGCGGCGATCCGTTTGGCCAACGGCGGGCTCGTCCAGACATGGGGATCCAGCTCATTCAGGTCGGCCTGAACCCCGGGGGAGTGCTCGCCTGCCTGGAGATGCCCCTGGGCGTGCCCGTCCTCCCCCTCATCCGAATGGTCATGGGCCTCGATCGCCCGAAGCTCCAGGCCCTCCCGGGCGTCCAGGACCCGCAGCCGCGGATTGGCGGCCCGGATCCGTGGGAGCTGGGCTGCCTCGAAGGGGATGCCAATGCCCACATAGAGGTCGGCCGAGCCCAGGGCGGCGACCTGCCCTGGTGTCGGCTCGAAGGCGTGGGGGCTCTGACCCGCCTGCACCAGGCTGCGCACCTGCACATGGTCCCCGCCCACCACCTCCACGAAGGTCTGCAAGGGGGGCACGCCGACGAAGACCCTCAGGGGGCGCTCGGACCACACGGCGGTGGAGGCCAGCATCAGGACGGATAAGAGCAGCGACCGCATCGGTGTGGACTCCTCGGGGTCTTCATCGCATCGAACGTTCAGATGCAGCAGTGGCCTTGGCGGATGCCCCGGATAGGGGAGCTCGCGTTTGCGCCGCGACGCCGTTATGTTATATCAGTAATCGCCTGTTCAACATCCCTAGAGGCCCTGATGTGAGGCTCGCATCCCCCGTCCAACCCGCCGCCGACGCTCTAGGATCCCAACTGGGGTTGCGTCAGGTGCTTTGCTCCCCCGGAGCCCCCGATGTCTTAAAGGGGGTCCATGATACGAACGTCATCATGGTCGTGTGGCAGCGAGACTCGAGCCCTGCCCTCGTCCAGGCATTGGCGTCGCTCGAACTCCCAAGGGAGATCCGCGCACCCCTCCACCGCCTGGACGCGACCCGGCAGATCGCCAGCCTGCTTGCCGCGGCCGGCGCCGATTCCCAGCGCTTGAGCACCTGGATCGAGGATCTCGCCGCGATGGCCACCCGCTTTGGCGACCTCGTCGATAGCCTGCCTCCGCCCCATCCAATCACCCTGCGGATCGAGACCCTGTCCGACGACGGCTGCCGGCGCTTTCACGTGGACCGCTCCCGGCTGCGCCTGCTTTGCACCTACCGGGGGCCTGGCACCGAGTGGCTGTCCGAGGAGCAGGTCGATCGCGATGCGCTCTATGGACACCTCCCCAACGAACGGATCCTCAAGCAGGGCCGGCCCCGGCGGCTGCAGCCCTTCTGGGTGGCCGTCATGAAGGGCGAATGCTACCCCGGCGGCGTCGGACAGGTGCACCGGTCGCCGGAGATCGCCGGCACCGGGGTGAGCCGTCTGCTCTTCTGTCTCGATGCCTGAACCGCCGGATGTCAGAGCCGCTGTTCGCTCCCCCGGCCCCAGCCTGGTCAACAACAATGGCAGAGTCGGCCAAGGACCACCCCCGTGGCGCCATCTACGCGGACACCATGGCCGACTTGACCGCGATCTTTGAGCCCGAAACCCAGGTCTGCGTCCATCCACGCCCGCGGATACCGGAGATCGAGGGCTACCTCGCCGAGCCAGCCCTCGGATCCTGGAGAGGTCTCCGCCAGGTGGCCAACCGCAGGGCTGAGGCGGACTGGCGGCCCACGGGGCTCCCGTTGCCGCCGGGGCAGGGCCGCGAGGCCCTCGCCCGAGACCTCCTCTTCCTCATGGAGCTCTACGCGGACCTGCTCGGGTGCCCAAGGCTCGGGCTGCGTCTCGAGTCCCTGGACCGGGCCATGTGCCCCGGCTGGCACCGCGACCGCACCGGAATCCGACTGCTCTGCACCTATCGGGGCCCTGGCACGGAGTGGCTTGATGACACCCATCAAGACCTGGAGCCTCTCAATGCCCCCGACCGGGCGGAGGCCACCGGCCGCGCCAAGGCCTTCGACATCGTCCTCCTCAAGGGCACCCTCTGGCAGGGCAACGGCAACTGGGGCGCGATCCACCGCTCCCCCGAGCCGGATGGTGCCCGGCGCGTCCTCTTCGCCCTCGATGCCCTGTGGTGAGCCCAAAGCCCGCCACCGACCAACCTCATCAGCAATCAGAGCCCTCCCCTTGGATCCACCAGTAAGGTCCGCCTCCGATACCCGACTCGTCTATCATTCTTGTGCGTCGTGTATCACAACAGGAGCCGACCTCATGAGCGACACATGCAAGACTCATCCAGACCATGATCATCAGCATGGCCCCGGCTGTGGGCATCAAGCCATTGGTCATGAGGGCCATGTGGACTACTTGCACGACGGACACCTTCACCATCCGCACGCGGTCGGGGGTGCCACCCACTATGACGAGCACACCCTGGCCGTAGACGACACCCATCGGGAGGGGTGTCACGATACGACCGACGCCTGCCACAGCCAGGGTCATCTGCATGGGCCGGGCTGCGGTCATGAGCCCGTGCCACATGGCGACCACATTGACTACATCGTGGGGGGGCGCCTGCATCATCCGCACGGCGACCACTGCGATGACCACGGACCGGTCGATCTCATCTAGCCCTCGGAGCGGCGTCGGGCGCCATCCCCTCACGCCCCAGGGGACAGTGACCTCAGGTCTCCGGCTCCGCCGCATGGTGGTCCCCATGCAGCGGGGCGCCCGCCCCGTGCTCGACCGCCTCGCCGGGGACATGGATGTGCAGGTGACTGTGGCTATGGCTGTGGGGGTGACGATGGATCTGGGCCTGGGCCAGACGCCCCTCCGCGAGGACCACCGCTCGCGTGGCGAGCCGCTCCAGGAAACGGCGGTCGTGGGAGACGATGAGCATGGCCTGGGGCATGCCCGCCAGGAGCTCGGTGAGCCGGGTCTCGGTGGCCTCGTCGAGGCCGTTGGTCGGCTCATCGAGGAGCAGGACCCGCGGATTCATGGCAAGCACCGTGGCCAGGGCCACCAGGCGCTTCTCGCCCGCCGAGAGCCGATGGGTCACCCGCTCCTCGAACCCGGAGAGTCCCAGGGCCGCCAGGGTCCGCAGGGCATCGGTCCGGGCCTCCTCCGTGGTCCGCCCCAGGTTGAGCGGCCCAAAGGCCACATCCTCCAAGACAGTCGGACAAAAGAGCTGATCGTCCGAGTCCTGGAACAGGAGCCCGGCCCGAGCACGGACCTCGTGGAAGTCGGCCTCCACCCGGCGCGCCCGGCCGAAGGCCTGGACCTCGCCCGAGGACGGCACCTGAAGCCCCACCAGCAGGTGCAGCAGGGTGCTCTTGCCGGCCCCGTTGGGTCCGATCAGGGCCACCCGCTCCCCTGGACCGAGGCTCAGATCCACACCCGCAAGGACGGGGCGTTCCCCGTAACGGAAGGCGACCCCGCGAAGCTCGAGCAGGGGCTCCGGCGCAGTCCTGGTCTCCTGGACCCTCACGCCAGGGATCCCAGACCGAGCAGGGCCACGAGCACCAGCCCCAGGCTCGCCGCGAAGAGGCTGTCCCCAGCGGTCCAGCGCGGGCTGTCGAGCAGGTAGAGGCGTCCTTGGAATCCCCGGCAACGCATGGCCCCCAACACCCGCCGGGACCGTGCCAGGGACCGTACCAGGAGCATGCCGATCAGCCAGCCGTAGCTGTTCCAGGTGTGACGGTCGCTGCGCGGGACGAAGGCGCGGGCGCGCATGGCCTGCCGCAGGCGCCCATACTCCTGATCCAGCAGATGGATCTGGCGTACCGTCTGCAGGAAGAGATGGACCAGCTTCTGGGGCACCCGCAGCCGAGCTAAGGCGTGACCCAGGACCACCGGCTCCAGCCCCCCCACCAGGCCCAGCAGGGCCAGCACCACCGCGTTGGCCTTGAGCAGGATCATCAGGGCCCGCTCCAGCCCATCCGCGCTCGCGACCAAGGGCCCCAGCGCCAGGATAGGCTCGCCCTGGATCGTGAACGGAAGGGTTAGGAGCAGGAGCACCAGAAACCCCTCCATGAGGAGCAGGCGGCGGCCCAGGTGCCCCCAGGACTGGCCTCCCGCCAACGCCAGCAGGAGGGCGAGCCCCAGGGCGACCACGAGCGGCGCAAAGGTCCGGAGACTCAAGGTAACCAGGGCGAAGGCGACGGCGGCGATCACCCGCAGCCGCGGGTCCCGACGGACCAGCCAGCCCGACGCGCCTCCCGACCCAGGCAGCGGACCGGGCTCCGGACCGCTCATTCGCCGCCCGATGCCCGGCGTGACCGCCACCAGGCGAGCAGTCCCAGAAGCCCTAGGATATAGCCGATGCCCCCCAGCACGTCCCGCAGGGCCGCCTGTCCCTGGGCGGCCGCCAGCTCTTCGCGCAGGGGCCGAATCTGGCGCGCCACCGCCTGCTCGACCAGGGCCGTGAGGTCGGCCTCCTTGGCGGGACCCGGTGGAGGGACCGGCGTCGCCTCAGACTCCGGCGCCACGGAGGCGGAGTGGAACCCCGGCGCGAGCTCGGAGGCACGGATCCGCCACTCGGCGCGGTGCCCGTCCCCGGTCTCCGCCACCACGACGTGGTCCTCCGCGGTCTGGGCCTGGTAGCTGAAGGCCCCAGCCCCGTCCGGCGTCAGCTCCGTCAGGGGCCGGCCCTGGGCGTCCAGCACCTGGATGCGGGCCCCGGTCGCCGCACCTCCGCCCGCGAAATAGGCGGACCCCTCGATGCGGTCCCCGTCGGCGAAGGCGAAGACCTGGAGCCGATGGGCCAGGGCCGGTGCGGACGCCAGCCACAAGGACACCCACAGACACCCGAGGACCCTAACCATGCCCCATCCCCTCACTGGGGAGTGACTGGGGGTCCACCCGATGGAGGAAGGACAGCACGGTGCCGGTGATCAGGGACTCCACGAGTGCCAGCGGCAGAAAGGTCAGCGCGATGACCTGGGCGGCGGGCAGAAAGGCCCGATCGCTGAGACCGAGGGTGAGGGCCACGAGCGAGCCCGTCAGGAGCACCCCGATTGCGCCGGCCGCCACGCCGATCCAGAACACCTGCCGCGGTCTGGCTCGCGCCAACCGCGGACGCAGCACCCAGGCACAGACGAGCGCCGGCAGGGCTATGTTCAGGGTGTTCACGCCCAGGGCTGAGAGTCCCCCATGGCCGAAGAAGACGAGCTGCAGGGTCAAGGCCACCAACAGGGCCGGGACCGCGGTCCAGCCGAGCAGCAGACCCATGAGCCCGTTGAGCAGCAGATGCACACTGCTCGGGCCCAGCGGGACGCTGATCAGCGAGGAGACGAAGAAGGCGGCGGAGAGCACCGCCGCCTGGGGGAGGTGGGCGTAGTCCAGCCGGCGCAGGGCCAGCGCCACCAGTCCGGCGGACACCAGTGCGCCGCCCAGCAGGACCGGCGGCGCCAAAACCCCGTCGGGGATATGGGCCATGGTGCCTCAGCGCATGTCCTGGACCTGGACCCACATCAGGGCGCCTTGCTCCACGGGGACCTTGGCGCCCTCCGGGTTGGTCATCGGCTCGTCCCCCTCCATCAGGGCGGCGAAGCCCCACCAGCCCGCGCGGGGCATGGCGTAGGAGAAGACACCCTGGGCGTCCGCCTTGATCACCTGGGTCACATGGGCCCCGGTGGGCGGGGTGACGGAGCCGTCGTTCCGCCACTCCACCTCCACCTCCGCGAAGGGGACGGGCTGGCCGCCCTTCTTGACCAGGGCCCGAAACAGGTTGCCGGTCCAGAGCCCATAGGGTCTGACCAAGGGGACCAGCTCCACCGGCAGCCCGAGCTCCCTGTCCCAGCCGGTCTGCTCGTCGAAGGCATTCACGACCACCTTCGCAAAATGGACGATCAGGACGCCCTCGGCGGGCTCCCAATAGGCTGCGGGCTCAATGAAGTAGACATGGTCACCAGGCCGCTTGACCTCATGCGTCGCCTGGTAGCCGCGCTTGCCGTCCAGGTCCACGAGCTTGAGGAGTCCCTTGAGGTCCTCGGCTCCACCGGGGCCCAGGACCTCGAACCGCACCGGCTCTCCCATATCCATCACGGGCCCCCGCTCCATGGGGTGGGTGAAGCGCAGCTCCAGATTCACCCGGTTCCCGGTCTCCGCGCTCAGGGACTCCGAGGAGGGGATCAGCTCCTGGAAATGAGCCGACACCAGCGCGGGAAGGGCCAAGGTGAACACCAGCGACCAGGACCGGACGAATCGGGTCGCCTTTAAGCGAGGCGCGGGGGTGGCCAACCGCTTGGTCGCGAGGGTCTCGGGCATGGAAGGACTCCGGGTGTCGGGGGGTTGAGGGGGCGATGCCGTCCGGCCGAAGGCGCAGGGCTGGACAGGACGTCAGGTATTACGAAATCGCATCGCATCATACCCCTATGTCGAACGGGTCTGTCAAAGGGGTCCCCAAAGGGGCCCGGATCTGGATGGGGCCAAGGTTGAATTCGACCCTTGGGCTCCAGATGTTCTCGACCGACCCAAACTCAGGCTCGTGCCCTGACGCATCGCGATTCCCTCACACCATCCCAAGGAGGTCTACCATGCCAACGCGCAAGCTCCTGAACGCCCACGCCCTCACCCTGGCCCTGTGTGGCGCCCTCCTGGCGAGCCCCGCCTGGGCCGAACGTACACCGGCCCCCGAGGGGGCCAAGGTCTACATCATCTCCCCCAAGGATGGCGAGACGGTCCCCCAGAACTTCAAGGTACAGTTCGGGCTCTCGGGCATGGGGGTGGCGCCCGCCGGGGCCGACCTGCCCAAGACGGGCCATCACCACCTCCTGATCGACGTGGCCGAGCTTCCGCCGCTGGATCGACCGCTGGGGCCAGAGATCAAGCACTTTGGCGGCGGACAGACGGAGACGGAGATCACCCTAGAGCCCGGTGAGCACACACTTCAGCTCATGCTGGGGGACAAGAGCCACATCCCCTTCGATCCGCCTATTATCTCCGAGAAGATCACGATCAAGGTTCAGTGAGACTGGCCGCTGGCGGTTAGGGACGCGGCCGCGCTGGCGGAGGGACCGAGCTAGGGCCGGGGTTCCTGATCCGCGGCGGTGAGGACCATCCGCTCCACATCCGCCAGGCGGACCACCTGGCCCTCCAGGGTGCGGAACCCCCGCCCCTCGATATCGCGGCGGCGCGCCCGGTAGTCGATCACCATGCCGGTGTTGGCGTTCACCACCTGGACCCGTAGCACCTCCCGACCCGAGTCCCAGGTGCGGATCAGGTAGAAAGCGGTCCCGCCGATCAGAAGACCGACCAGCGCATAGGCCGCGCCGCGCGCCCATCCGCGGGGAAAGACTGGCAAGCGCTGAGGCGCACTGCCGGTTGATTCCCGGGGCGCCCGCATCCGGGCGCGGATGACCAGGTAAGCCCCGAGGATGACCGCGGCCGTGAGGAGCAGTTTCCAGAACATCGGGCTAGCGTAGCACGGCCCAACGCGGCGCATGGCGCCTCCCGATGCCCTCGAGGCTGGTTGCGAGTCGCGATCCCCCGCCGTACCATCCCGGGCCACTGGCGCGGACGTCTTGAGTCCGCGCCCAACGCGTCATTCCCGCCAGTCAGGCCAGCCCACACGGATCCGGTCGCCCCATGAAGCCATTGCCGATCCTGGCCCTCCTGCTCCTTACCTTACTCCTCGGCGGGTGCAGCGCGCCCCCGGAGCCAACCATCAGCCTCTATCGAGCCATCCAGGTAGGCGACCTGGACCAGATCAAGCGCCACATCCGTTCGGGCACCGACCTCAACCAGCCGGACCCCGAGGGGGACCTGCCGCTCCACGTGGCCGCCCGCGCCGGCCAGGTAAGCATCGCCCGGGAGCTGGCCGGCAACGGCGCCTCCCTGGATGCTCGCAACAAAGCGGGTCAGACCCCCATGGACCTGGCCCTCGTCCACGGCAAGACCAAGGTCGCTGAGCTGCTGCTTGGATATGGGGTGCCACTAGACCCTCAGACCGCCCTGGTGACACTGGTGGGCAATGGGGTCTCGGATCGGGACGCCTTCGACTTCCTGATCCGACGGGGCGCCGATACCAACAGACCTGACCCTCAGGGCGAGCCACCCTTGCACCTGGCGATCCGGAGCGGTCATCTGGAGGCGACGCGGCGCCTGCTGCAGCGGGGCGCGGACCTGAACCGGCCGGACGGGGCGGGCCGCACCCCGCTGGCCCTCGCGCAGTCTCTGGGTCCCGAGGTGGTCACGGCCCGGGATATCATCGCGACACTGAGGCAGTATGGCGCCCGGCTCCCAGCGGAGACGGCACCCGCGCCGAATGACGGTTCCACAGCCCTTCAGACAGGTGAGCCACAATGAGCGAACGGGCCGAGGACCTGACCGTGTCCTACACGGAGGATGGCGTAGAGACCACCCGGGAGCTGGGAAAGGTGATCCTCTCCAAGGGGAGCTGGACCACCATCCTCTTCCGCTATCAGGACTGGGACCGGGTTAAGGGGGAGTACGGCCCGGACAAGTACAGCATCCGCCGCTATCAGAAGCGCGGCGGGGAGTATCGCCAGCAGTCCAAGTTCAATATCTCCAGCCGCGCCCAGGCAGAGGCCCTGGTCCAGGCGCTTCAGAGATGGCTGGGGCAGGGCGGAACCTGAGGCCTCAGGCCACCGAGACCGCAACCCGCGGGAGTCAGACCATGAAGATCGCACGCTTCCAGGACCCCCATGGCGCCATCCATCTGGGGACACCCATCGACGCCGACCACGCCTCACGTCTCGCCGGCCACCTCTACGCGGGTGTGCACGATACCGGAGAGACCCTGCGTGTCGCCCGCTGGCTCGCCCCGGTGGACCCTGTCAACATCTTCGGGATCGGGCTCAATTACCGGGCTCATGCGGAGGAGACCGGGGCCCAGATCCCCGAGAACCCGGTAGTGTTCATGAAACCCACCACCACGATCATCGGCCCCGGCGATCCCATCCCCCTGCCCCGGGCCTGCGAGCACGGGCCCGAGGTGGACTACGAGGCCGAGCTGGCGGTCCTGATTGGACGGGCGGCACGGGACGTCTCCCCGGCCGATGCCCTCACCCACGTGTGCGGCTACACCTGCGCAAACGACGTCTCCGCCCGCCACTGGCAGCGCCACGGGGGGGCGGGCCAATGGATCCGCGGGAAGGGCTTCGACGGCTTCTGCCCCTTGGGTCCCGCCTTGGTCACCGCCGACGAGATCCCGGACCCCCAGTCCCTGACCCTGACCTGCACCCTCAACGGCGAGCGGGTCCAGACCGGTCACACCGGCGACATGATCTTCACGATCGCCGAGCTGATCGCCTTCCTGAGCCGGGACACCACCCTGCTGCCTGGCACCCTAATCCTGACCGGCACACCCCCCGGGGTCGGGGTCGCTCGCAACCCCCCGCGGTTCCTCGCGGATGGGGATCGGGTGGTGGTCGAGATCCAGGGGGTCGGCGTCCTCGAGAACCCGGTGGTACAGGTTCGCTGAGTCAGGGGCGGCGCCCCGGGGGCAAGACGTTAACGCTCGGACTGGCGCTCTGACGGAGCCCGCGGCAGCCACACGTCCCCATACGGATAGGGGTCAGCGCGACCCAGGGGCTTGTGGCCGAAAACGATGTCCCCTTTGGTCCCGTCGTTGAGGGTCAGCTGACCGATCCCGTTGCGTCCATCCACGTCGAGGATGATATCGGCCCAGCCCGCCCGGCCGTCGTCGCAGTAGACATCGAAGAGGGCGTCCTGAGAGCCGGTCAGGCCGTTGTAGGAGCCGCGGCAGGCATTAGCCCCATTGGAGACCCGGAAGCTCGCCGAGAAGGGTGGGAGCGATTGATAGCTCCCCATGTACAGTCCACCGTCCATGGACACCGCGAAAGGCCCCGAGGTGGTCTGTCCAGCCGGGACCTCATCCGCCAAGGGCTCGTCGAAATAATCGAGCACTTGGCTCAGGCACGCTGGGTAGTCCTCCAGGTCCAGGTGGCGACAGAGCCGGTCACCGTAGTCCTCGGGCGACACCGAGGCGCTGATCCCCCCGGCGTGACCAGGGAGCAGCCAGCCACAGCCGCCGAGGTTAAGACAGGACACGGCGACCGCGCCGGCCAGGCAGAATCTCCAGGGGGATCCAAACACGCGTCTCGCCCTCCGCGGATGCCCCGGGTCAAGGGGCCGATGCGTTGATGACTCGGGTGTCCGCCAGGGCGGCCAAGATCGCCGCGAAGGCCCGCCCCGGCACAGCCCTGGACGTCGCGAGTGTAGCCCCTTCTTCACGGTCAAATTGAATGCCAGTTCTCGCCACGGAAAACCCGAATAGCTTGACTCGCCGCTCGGTTTTACCCCTCTCGATCCTTCATGATGGAGCGAGCCCGGCGGCCAGGGACGCGACGCCACCGCCCAGGGCCCACCGGTCAGGGGCCGGCGACCCGCCCCTGGTTCTTGCCGTCTAACCCCAGTGCGGATGATCCACATGCTGCCAAAGCCGCGATTCCACCCCCAGCGCACCGCAGCGAGCCCCCTCCTCCTACTCGCCAGCCTCCTTGGGACCCTGCTCGTCGGCTGCACCCATCCACTCGTGTTTGACGAGACCCTGCCCCAGCAGATCGCCACCAACCTGGCGGAGAACGCCTGCATCAACCGCTGCCAAGCCACCAAGGACGCCTGCGACGGCGACGCGCGGTTCGACTATGCCCAATGCCAGGCGGGCTACAGCCAGAGCTTCCGGGACTACCGGCGCTGCAATGCGTCCAGCCTGGAGAAGTGCGGGTACCCCTGGTGGAGCTGCTCCGAGAACAACTACGGCTACTGCACCAATCGCTACTGGGAGTGCCGGGACACCTGCCGGCAGACCTATCGCACCACCGGCTGAATCTCGCCCTGGCAGTACACCCTGGCCAGGACCCAGGCGGTGGGTGACGGCTGCGATTAGTGGCTTGGGGGTGCGTACCCCCTGCTTGGCGGGTCGAGCGGGACACGCCGAAGGGCCGCCAAAGCGGCGGCGCCCTCGCGCAGCCAGAGGAGCCCGCGGAAACCACCGGCGGCATTCCCTTGCCGCCGAATGCTCCCTGGCTCAGTCCTGATCCAACAGGGCCGCGTGGGCCGCGGCCAGGCGCGCCACCGGCACCCGCGGACCCGAGCAGCTCACGTAGTCCAGCCCCGCCTTGTGGCAGAAGGCGATGGACTCCGGGTGGCCGCCGTGCTCGCCACAGATCCCGACGTGCAGGTTCGGCTTCACCGAGCGCCCCCACTCCACGGCGAGCTGCATCAGCTTGCCCACCCCCTTCACGTCCAGCACCTCGAAGGGGTTGTCCTGCAGGATCCCGGACTGGTTGTAGAGGGGCAGGAACTTGTTCTCCGCGTCCTCCCGGGAGAAGGAGAAGGTGGCCTGGGTTAGGTCATTGGTGCCGAAAGAGAAGAACTCCGCCTCCTCGGCCAGGGATTCGGCCCGCATGCAGGCCC
>Ga0209254_10002346_pt1 | contig 17190 bp, 9 predicted proteins | sample FrelakmetDIP11DI_FD_187148 | JGI IMG/M metagenome (GOLD analysis project Ga0209254, IMG submission 187148) | Freshwater lake sediment microbial communities from the University of Notre Dame, USA, for methane emissions studies - DIP11 DI (SPAdes)... | ecosystem: Environmental > Aquatic >... | reverse complement strand
GGCATACATTACACCCTGGATGGTTCCGAGCCGACTCGTGAGTCAGCCCTCTATACTGCTCCCATCTCCATTGACAGCCATCCGGGTGAATCCAGCCCGCTGGCAGACCTTACCAGCCAGTTAGCTTCACCTGGCCTGCTCTCTGATTTTGAAAATAATCCTTACAGGGAAGGACCTCTTGGAGAGGTCTTCAAAGCAAGTGTGGTGCGTGCCAGGGTATTCCATAATCAAAGAGATGAGAGCAGCCCAACCATAACCAGTACCTATTTCGTTGATGAGACAATAAACGATCGGTACACGCTGCCGGTTATCTCCTTATCCACCGATGCCGATTATTTCTTCGATTATGAGGATGGTATCTATGTTATGGGAGAATTTTACGATCGTTTCTATGACCCTGAATTAAAAAATCCGTTGCACCAACAGGCAAATTATCACCAGCGTGGTATGGAATGGGAGCGTCCAGTCAATATTGAGTTCTTTGAACCGGGTGGAAAAACGGGCTTTTCCCAGGTTGGAGGCATACGCGTCCACGGCGGGCAGACCAGGGGGTACCCACAAAAATCACTTCGGATTTATGGCCGTTCAGAGTATGGCTCTGATGATTCCATTAAGGTTGAACTGTTTCCAGGATTGCAGAACCGGATAGAAAATTCGCCCTTTCTTCAATTTGATAATTTCCTATTGCTCAATTCTGGAAATGACTGGTCTTCCACCCTCTTTCGCGACTCCCTCATGCAGAGCCTTGTAAGTCACACCCAACTGGATACCATGGCATACCGGCCGGTCGTAGTATTCCTCAACGGGGAATTTTGGGGCATCTATAACCTGCGCCAACGGCTGGATGAATATTATCTGGCATCCACCTACCATTTAGATCCTGACCGGGTGGTTATCCTGCGCTATTATCATGATTTATTCCGGGGTAATCTGGAAGACAAGGATCATTATAGGGCAATGCTGAATTTTATTGGTGAAAACGATCTAAGAGACCAGCAAACTTACGAAACCATCCAGACCCAGATGGATACAGACAATTTCATCGACTATATCGCCTCTGAGATTTATTTTGCAAATACGGATTGGCCGCTCAATAATATCAGGTATTGGCGTTATAAAACCGAAGCCTACAATCCGGATGCATTACCCGGACAGGACGGGCGCTGGCGCTGGATGCTGTTTGATACAGATGCTGGTTTTGGATTGCTTGATAAAAATGGTATGTATGACCATAATACCCTGGATTTGGCAGAAGATCCGGTTACAAGTATCGGATTCATCTTTTCATCCTTGCTGAAAAACGATACATTCAAGTTCCAGTTTATCAATACCCTGGCGGACCACTTAAACACATCTTTTGAGGAGCAGCGTGTCCTGGATAGAATTGACCAGATGCAGGATGAGTTGAAGCCCCAGATGGAAGAACAAATCCGCCGCTGGCGTACGATGGATGATTCCATCCATGTTTGGGAGGAGAATGTGAAGAACCTGCGTGAGTTCGCCCGAATCCGCCCGGATCTTCTCCGCCAGCAAATAATCAAACGTTTTGGTCTGCCTGGGACTGCCACCCTTACCCTCCAGACTGACTCTTCAAAAGGGCATATCCAGGTTAATTCCATCTCCATAACCAGGGATACGCCCGGAGTTGTTGATCCCGCAAATTGGAGAGGCATTTACTTTCAGGATGTGCCGGTAAATATCACCGCTGTCCCCGGCCCAGGTTACCAGTTTAGTGGCTGGGGAGGAGTTGATCAGGATCAGTCCAGCATTACATTGAATCTGAAAGGGGATTTAACCCTGCGCGCAAATTTCACTGCCTTGCCATAAATCATCCGTAATGGTCCCAAACATATGGATTCTGGTAGGTATACCGCCCCCAATTCAACAATTTATTAGAATTTGGGCTGGATGGTATAATCCCGTAAGTTATTTTAGGCGGGGTGTTATGAGATTGGTTTGGAATCCGCCCGCTTGAATCAGCCAACCACCAGGATAGTAGAATACTTGCAGAAATGAGCGTATCCAAGCATAAATGGTTCAAGTGGGGTTTAACCGCTCTCTTTGCTGCCAGCGCGGCTTACTCTTTTGCTGCTCACTTTACGGGCTTCATTGGTGCATCCCGCCAGGACAAGTTCCTATTTCTGGGTTCTTCACTGCTGGTTATTGGGATTCTGTCCATAATCATGGTGGTCAAATTCCTGCCCGGATTGATTGAGGGTATCACCCGCCAAACGATGATCAGATTTGCAATCGCCGCGATGTTCCTGGCACTTGCATTTCTATTGGTTTTTTTGCAGCCTCCCCCCTTTCCGGAAGCCCACTCCCTTGATATTACCGTCCTGGATCAAAGCAGCCCGCTCTCCGCTGGCAATTGGGTTCAAATCCTCTCCGTCCACCGCAGCAATCTCCCCGGAAAATCCAGGCAGTATATCAGTCTGGCAGAGTTGGATATTCAGGGAGATTGGCTGTCTCACGCTGGTGATTCATTGCTCTGGCAGGGAGGTGAACCCGGCATCGCCCGCTATCAGGCTTTTATGCAGGCGGGTATGCTGCTTACCTTCCGTACCGGTCCCGAACAGGGAATTGTCCAGATCACGTGGGACGGGGTAGTACACACCCTGGACCTTTATTCCCCGGAGGATGGTACTCGTGCTGAAATGTTTGAACCGCCTTTGAACTGGCGAAAAGCAGACTCCACGCGCCAATTATTTGTGCTTGCTGCATTCCTGGCTGATTGGATCAGCCTGTCGTTCCTTCTGTTTTTTGCCTTTTTATTTATTGGCAAGATTTCTAAAAGGGGTTGGACTATCCGTTACCCGCGCTTGCTGTTATCAAGCACCTTTCTCCTACTTTTATTGCTGTTCCTTAACTATTCCTTCCTCCAGCCCGTCCAATTTGAGGATCCTAACCTGGAAGCGGTTATCCGGGGAACACTCAAAAACCCGGATAAACCCATCCTCCACCACCAGCTCCTCACCATAGCCGAGTTAGATGCCTCCTCCAGTCACATTTTCAGTCTGGAAGGCCTGCAGTATTTGCAAAACCTCTCCGATCTCAATTTGAGAGAAAATCAGATTACCGATCTCGCCCCATTAAGCAATCTCAGATTCCTGCATACTTTGAACCTGCGCGAAAACAGTATTTCCAATCTGTCCCCACTTTCAACCCTCCCCTCCCTGGTTTACCTCAATCTACATTCTAACCCCGCCATTAGCTCAATTGCTCCCCTGGCTGACCTGCGTAACCTGGAAACCCTTATCCTTGCCAATATCCAGGTTTCGGATGAGGTCATCCTTATCAACCGTTTTTCCCGGCTCAAGCATCTTAACCTGCGCAATACAGGCATTTCTGACACTACCCCCCTCGCTAACCTTGTCGACCTGCATTATCTCAACCTGCATTCCAATCCCGGCATTACATCAATCGCTCCACTGACAGGTCTTTCAAACCTGCAAACCCTCATCCTTGCAGAAGTCCCGCTTCAGGAGCAGGTTGGTATCCTCAGCCGGTTCCATGGACTGGATCACCTCAACCTCCGGAATACAGGGATCTCTGACCTTTCCTCACTCTCCTCTTTAACCTCCCTGGTTTACCTAAACCTCCATTCCAATCCCGGGATTACCTCCATCACCCCCTTGGCTGGCTTAACCAGTCTCCAAACCCTGATCCTCGAGAATGTACCGGTTGCAGACCAGATTGCTATCCTGAGCAATTTTCCCGACCTCATCCAGCTCAATCTGCGCAACACCAACATTTCCGGCACATCCGTGCTTGGCCAGCTTATGGCGAATGGCGCCTTTCAGGATGAAGTTCAGGCAGGCTTGTTGTCCTCGCTGGACCTGCGCGATAATCCCCTGGATTTCATCGCCGTGGATAGTTACGCCCCCGTCCGTTCATACTGGGGGAATCTCACCTCCCGCATTCCATATATCCTTCCCTATTTTGCCACCCTGTCTCCACCTGTCTTCTCTCACCCGGCAGGATTTTACCCTTCCCCTTTCCTTCTGGAACTTTCCTCAGATGAACCCTCCACCAGCATCCATTACACCCTGGATGGATCGGAACCAACCCGTGATTCACCCCGATATACCGATCCAATCCTCATCGAAAGCCGTTCCGGGGATGCCAACCAATTCTCCGAAATTAAGGACATATCACCATACTGGCAAAAACCTGATGGTGAGGTCTTCAAAGCCAGGATAGTGCGCACAAAGATTTTCCATGATAAGCTGGATGAATCCAGCCCTGTGGAAACCCGCACTTATTTTATTGATGAGGATATTAATGAACGCTACAACATGCCGGTTGTCTCCCTGGTGACTGAGGCTGATTACCTTTTTGATTATGAAGACGGCGTATCCGTGATGGGCGAGATTTACGATACATCCTACAAGCCGGAATTAAAAAACGTCCTTTGGCAGCAGGACGCAAATTATCACCAACGCGGGATGGAATGGGAGCGGCCAATCCATATCGAGGTTTTTGAGGATGACGGGCTGGCTGGATTATCCCAGAATGGCATCATTCGCATTCATGGCGGGGCAACCAGGGGCTTTCCAAAAAAATCATTGCGCATCTATGCCAGCCAGGATTATGACCCTCGGGATATATTTACTTACGAATTATTTCCAGGCCTGACAAACAACGTGGACAGCCAGGCCATCAATCAGTTTGAGAATTTTCTACTGCGCAATGGCGGCAATGACTGGGACCAGACCCTGGTACGGGACGTTCTCATGCAAAACCTGGTCAGCCATACCCCGCTGGATACCCTGGCATTCCGTCCATCCGTCGTATTCTTGAATGGAGAATATTGGGGGATCTATTACCTGAGACAATACCTAGATGAAAATTTCCTGGCATCCAGCTACCAGGTTCAGCCGGATACCCTGGTAATTCTGCAAAATGACCTTCGTATCCAGAATGGAGATTCTTCCATCCTGTGGGGTAACCCCGGGGATGACCAGGATTACCTGGATATGCTGGATTTTGTCAGACAAAATGATATGTCCCTCCCCAGGAACTACGAGAGACTTCAAACCTGGATGGATATGGATAATTTCATTAATTACCAGGTATCTGAAATTTACTCCGCCAATTTTGACTGGCCGTACAATAATATCGCCTACTGGAGATACAAGACGGATTCAATCAGTCCCGCCAAAATAAACGCGCTGGATGGTCGCTGGCGTTGGATATTATTTGATACAGACTTTGGATTCAGCTATCTGCCGGAATACAGCGGTTATCAGCAAAACACACTGGATAGAGCAGCCAGCCTTGGCGAAAACGGTGTGCTGCTTTCTTCACTCCTGGATAATGAGCAGTTCCGCATCAAATTTATAAATCGAACTGCCGACCAATTAAACACAACCTTCAGGGACCAAAGGGTAGTATCAACCATCGACCAGTTCCAGGAACTCCTTCAACCCCAAATGGAAGAGGAAATTCACCGCTGGCGTACGATGGAAGATTCAATCGATATCTGGGACGGCAATGTAGAAATTCTTCGTGAATTTGCCCGCCAACGCCCGGATTTTGTGCGTCAACACATCATTAAGCGCTTTGGTCTGGCAGGTTCGGCTGAATTGGCTGTTGAAACCGACCCTTCTCAAGGGTATATCCGTATCAATGATATGGATATCTTAAAGGATACTCCGGGAGTAGACAATCCTGGATCATGGAGCGGGATATATTTCCTGGGGATCCCAATCAAGATCGCTGCAGTATCCCATCAGGGCTACAAGTTTTCCCATTGGGAAGGCGTGGCTACAGATGAACCCGACATTTCCTTGATATTATCCGGAGATACAGCCATAAAAGCGGTATTTTCGAAGATACCTTAATCCAATAATATACATTTATGGATTTCAATCCGGGTGGGTAAATCCCGTCAGGTATTTCCTCAGTGTTATAATTTCCTTGGCAAGAATACTCTTTGATCATTCACACAACAATATCCGGATCTTTTATAATCTGCCATATCCACCAATCTTCTCAACCGTTTGCTCATCCTTCATCAATAATCAGGTATATTTTTCGGTAAATATCACTTTTAATGGCCAATGATCATGCTTGGTAAACTACAAAATAAATGGTTTGGTCTGGCTATCAGCATACTTTTCGGCCTGTTGTGGGGATATACCTTTTCGGTCCGCTTCACTGGTTTTATCGGTGCTGCCCGTATGGAGAAAATCTCACTCCTGGGAATAACATCTATCAGTTTTGCAGCTGTCACATTTTTTATATACACCCGGCTTTTACCCCGCTTTTCAGGTAGGTTTTCTCAAAAATCCATCCTTGCCTTGGTCGGTATTAGTTCACTCCTTGCTTTCATCCTCCTGTTCATTTTCTACAGGCTCCCGCCATTCCCCGAAACACATACCCTGCAAATTACAGTCCTGGATAACAGAAATCCGCTTTCTGATGCAAATTGGGTGCATATTCTCTCAATCGAGCGAGTCAATCTCCCATCCGGGGAGAAAATCCCCATCTATTCAACTCAATATAATTTGGATGGTGATTGGAAAATAAAATCAGATAGGATGCTTCTTTGGGATGGCGGGCAGGCAGGCAGATTAATTTTTCAGTCATTTATTCAGTCTGGCATTAAAGTTGTCTTCGAAACCAGTCCAGCACGGGGGATGGTAGAAATAAATTGGGATGGAAGTGAACAAATCTTCGATCTTTACAATCAGTATTTAGCAGAACGAACGGTCTGGCTGCCTCCTCCGCTCAACTGGGAGAAAGCAGATAATATTCGAAAAATGTTATTGGGCACTGCGTTCTTCGGGGAATTACTCGCACTGACTGTTTTCTTAATTATTTTAGGTTGGTATGGTGCACATCTACGAGACCGCGGTTTGAAAATTGACCATCCAGGGTTATTGGCAGGGGGCGCCTGCATTCTTATTATTTTATTTCTCGTAAACCTTGAAGTTCTGCGGCCGGTAAAATTCGATGATCCTAATCTGGAAGATGCCGTTCAACAAGCATTAAACCGGTACGATCAACCGATTTTTCAATATCAATTGCTAACCGTTGCAAAATTGGATGCATCAGGCAGAGAGATTACCAGTCTGGAAGGAATAGAACATCTCAGCAACTTGACAGAGCTCAATTTACAGGATAATCAAATTGAAGATATCACTCCGCTGGCAGAGTTGAAGAAATTAAGCTCTCTTAATTTGCGCAATAATGAAGTTCAAGAATTGACTCCCCTGTCCGGGCTTACCAAACTAAACTACCTGAACCTTCACTCAAACTACAATATTACCTCATTAGAGCCGCTGCAAAGAAATACCATTCTCGAATCCCTCATCCTCAGTAATGTTCCAATAGGCAGCCAGCTTACATTTCTCAAGCAGTTCAGCCATCTCACCCATCTCAACCTCCGTAATACTGGTACATCGGACATATCTGTCCTTTCCGGACTGTCCGACCTTGTTTACCTTAACCTGCACTCAAATCCGGAAATTAATGATATTACCCCACTTGCCAGTTTATCCAGATTGCAGACTCTCATCCTTGAAAATGTTCCTGTAGCAAACCAAATTAATGTTCTCAAAAACTTTGATCATTTATCCCGGCTCAACCTCAGCAATACTGGCATCACTGACACGTCCATCCTTGCAGGTTTAATGTCTCATGGGTCGCTTCAGGATGACCCGGCAAATGGCATCATGGCTGAAATCAACCTCGGAGGCAATCCAATTGATATTAATACAACGGATCATTACGCTCCAATACGACCTTATTGGAATTATATAGCCAGGCGTGTGCCATTCAAATTACCCGATTACATCTCGCTGCTGCCCTCTTCATTTTCCCATCCGGCAGGATTTTACAATACCGGATTTTTCCTGGTGATTTCAACGGATTATCCCAGTTCAACCATCCATTACACTCTGGATGGCTCAGAACCAAACCGGGATTCCCCAAAATATGTTGACCCAATCCAAATCGATAGTCGCATAGGTGAGCCTTCCAGTATATCGAATATAGGAGATATATCTCCTTACTGGTTGGCCCCGGATGAGGAGGTTTTCAAAGCCACAGTTGTACGTGCCAAAGTCTTCGGTGATAATGAAGATCAAACCAGTCCCACCATAACCCATACCTATTTTGTCGATCAAGCCATCCAAAATCGATATACCCTGCCAATTGTATCTCTTGTCACTGACGCCGGGTATCTTTTTAACTATAAGGATGGTATGTATGTAAAAGGACAATACTACGATCTCTTTTTCCAGCCAGAATTAAATAACTCCCTCTTGAAACAGGATGCAAACTATCAACAACACGGTGAAATATGGGAGCGCCCTGTGCATGTGGAATTCTTCGAACCAGGTGGTAATGGGGGTTTTTCCCTGGATGGTGCTTTCCGCATTCACGGCAATGCAACCAGGGGCTTTCCCGAAAAATCCCTGCGGATTTATCCCCAATCGAGGGAGGATCTGCAGATTGACTTTAGTTACGAACTTTTCCCGGGTTTGAGTAATCGCGCTGACAATCTGACTATCACGCAGTTTAATAATTTCCTCCTCCAAAATTTTGGAAATGATTGGTTGAAAGCATTAATAAGGGACCCCCTGATGCATGACCTGGTGTCGCATACTTCAATAGACACACAGGCTTACCGTCCGGTGATTGTATTCATAAATGGTGAGTACTGGGGAATCCATAATTTGCGCCAGCGTGTGGATGAATATTATCTGTCAGAGACCTACCAGATTGATCCGGGTAAGGTAGTGATCCTCGATGACGATCAGGTCCTGGTCAGGGGAAATCCTGGTGATGATGTTTCTTATAAATCTATGCTGGATTTAATTCAGGACAATGATATCCGAAAAGAAAACATTTATGCACAGGTGAATAACCAGATGGACATTGATAATTTTATTAATTATCAGGTGGCTGAGATTTATTCTGCAAATACGGATTGGCCGGATAGTAACCTGCGTTATTGGCGTTTTAAGACAGACAGCCCTAACCTAAATGCAGCTCCCGGCATGGATGGGCGATGGCGCTGGATATTGTTTGATGTCGATCATGGATTTGGCTATGAAGACCAGTATGACAGTTATGAACACAGGACTTTAGAGGTAGCCGAACAGATTGAGTACGATGGGTTTTTGTTTTCTTCGTTATTGAAAAACGAGGCATTTCAGATTCAGTTCATTAACAGCATGGCTGATCATCTCAATACATCCTTTAGAGAAGAACGGGTGGTTGAAAGAATCAATCAAATGCACGCTCTCTTGCAGCCGGTAGTGGAGGAACATATCCACCGCTGGCGTACGATGGGAGACTCTTTTTATGTTTGGGAACAAAACGTCGGGGACCTGCGTGAATTTGCACTCAAAAGACCAGATCAAATCCGCCGGCAATTGATAGAGCGCTTTGGTTTGCTGGGTTTGGCTGAATTGGCTGTTGAAACCGACTCTACTAAAGGGTATATCCGCATCAATAGTATTGACATCACTGAGGATACTCCTGGAGTCAATAATCCCGATTCCTGGAGCGGGATTTACTTCATGGGTAATCTCATTCAGGTCAGCGCCGTACCACTGCCAGGTTTCCGCTTTTCACGTTGGGAAGGCATACATCAGACAGATTCTTCCTTCACTACAGAATTGACCGGGGACCTGACTTTGAAAGCAATTTTTTTGGAATCACCATAACGAAGGCTGCCCAATCGGATTGTGAAATTTCCCGGAAACTTTGTTTAGCACCTGATCCAAATATGCTATACGCATATCTCAGAACTCTCTATTCCTTATGAATATCCCGGAAATGGGGGTGGGGTCGAGTATAATTAAGCCCGGTTAAATTTACAGCGAGGTTTGTATTTCACATGGAAATTGGCAACATTCAAGCAGTTGATATCGATGATCAGATGCGCAGTGCATACCTTGATTACGCCATGAGCGTTATCGTTGCACGCGCCCTTCCCGATGCCCGTGATGGTTTTAAACCGGTTCACCGCCGCATTCTCTATGCCATGAACGAAATGGGCATTCGCTCCAATACTCCATATAAAAAATCCGCCCGTATTGTCGGGGAGGTGTTGGGAAAATTCCACCCGCATGGGGATATGGCTGTCTATGACGCCATGGCCAGGCTTGCTCAAGATTTTTCTATGCGTTACATGATGGTGGACGGGCAGGGTAATTTTGGCTCCGTGGATGGTGACGCTCCTGCCGCCATGCGTTATACAGAAGCCCGCCTGGCATCCATTGCAGAGGAAATGCTTGAAGATATCGATAAAAATACGGTTGATTTTGCTGATAATTTTGATGGCTCGCTTCAGGAACCAATCGTCCTCCCCGCCCGACTGCCCAATATGCTGCTCAACGGTTCATCCGGCATAGCAGTTGGCATGGCCACTAACATTCCCCCGCATAACCTGCGCGAACTGATCAGGGCGATAAATTATGTCATTGATAACTACGAGGATATTGATGAAATCTCAATCGAAGACTTGATGAAATTTATCCCCGGTCCAGATTTTCCAACCGGTGGTATTATCGTCGGTCGGGAAGGGATCCTGCAGGCATACAGTACTGGCCGTGGCAGGCTCGTAATGCGCGGACTGGCGCACATCGAGGAAATAAAAAACGGCCGGAATGCTATTTATATTACAGAGCTTCCATACCAGGTTAATAAAGCCAATTTAATTGAACGGATAGCAGAACTGGCACGCGCTGGGCGGCTGCCGGATATCAGCGATCTTCGGGATGAATCAGACCGGAGGGGAATCAGTATTTTTATCGAACTGAAACGGAGCGCCCAACCACAGCGAGTCCTTAACCAGCTGTACAAATATACTGCCCTGCAGTCAACCTTTGGAGTCCAAACCCTGGCTCTATTGAATAATGAACCGCGCCTTTTCCCATTAAAAAAAGCGCTGCAGACATTTATTGAACACCGCAAAATTGTTATAACCCGCCGCTCCGAGTTTGAACTTGACAAAGCACGCCGTCGTGCCCATATCCTGGATGGATTATTAATTGCCCTGTCAAATTTAGATGAAGTAATCCAGACCATCCGCAGATCACCCGACGCCGAAGAAGCCAAGCATCGCCTCGTCCAGCGATTTAACCTGTCCGAAATCCAGGCGCAAGCCATCCTTGATATGCAGCTTCGAAGACTTGCGGCACTGGAACGCCAGAAAATTGAGGACGAACATAAACTTATACTGGAGCAAATTGCCTTTCTCGAAGATCTGTTAGCCAACCCCAGAAAAATTCTCGATGTGATTAAAGAAGATCTGCAGGAATTGGATGAAAAATTTGGCGATGAACGCCGCACCCGTATCATGGCGGATGCCACAGAAAACTTTGAAGAAGATGACCTTGTCTCTGATGAACCAACCCTGATCACAATTACACAGCGCGGATATATTAAGAGGGTTGCACCCGGAATTTACCGCACCAGGAACCGGGGACGGCGTGGGGTTTCCGGACAAAACGTCAAGGATGAAGATGAAATCATCATGATGCTGCTGGCACAAACCTTAAACAGCGTCCTGTTTTTCACCAACCAGGGAAAAGTATATTCGGAAAAAGTGTACCAGATCCCGGATGCAAACCGCACAGACCGCGGCATCCCCGTCGTAAACCTATTGCCGATGGATGCAGATGAACGGGTTACCGCCTGGGTTGTCGTCCCTAACTTCGAAAATGTCAAATATCTCACCATGGCAACCGTAAAAGGACGGGTTAAACGTGTAGCGATTTCCGAGTTTGCCGCGGTTCGTAATGCTGGTTTAATTGCTATTAATATAGAAAAAGGGGACCAGCTTGGCTGGGTCAGCATGACCTCTGGCAATGATGATGTCATCCTCGTAACCGTAAAGGGATATGCTATCCGTTTTCCCGAAAGACAAATCCGTACGATGGGACGCAATACCATGGGCGTCTCTGGAATTAAACTGCGTTCTGGAGACCAGCTTACCTCCATGGAAGTTGTTGAGCCAGGCGGCAGCTTGTTAATCGTGACTGAAAATGGTTTTGGTAAACGGACACCTCTGGAGGATTATCCCGTTAAGAGCAGGGCAACCAGCGGTGTGCTTACAACAGATAAAAAAGGCCTCGGCAAGGTAGGGAACATTGCTACTGCCCGGGTTGTTCAAGACCAGGATGAAATCACATTAATTTCGAAAAATGGCCTTGTTTTAAGGTTGAAAGTGGAAGATATTAATATCAGCGGGCGGGCCACCCGCGGTACGCACATCATTGACCTGATTAAAGGGGACAGCCTGGCAGCCCTGGCCCGGATTCCAACCTCAAGTATTGCTTCGATTAACAACATCCCTAATCCGGCAGATACCGAACCAGTAGTATAAGTACGATTATTAGGGACTTTCAAATCCCGTCATCAGGATTTCATCGCCATTTGGAATTCAGGCTCAGGGTCGCAAAAAACCAATCCGGCTGTCCCATCTCCAAATTCTCCTGTACTGGAAATACCGTCGAGGTAATGATCAATTGCATTAAAATAGTTAATTCTTTTTATTCGACCCGCAGGGTTTGAACATCACCGGTTGACACCAGGATTTCATCTCCATCAGCCTGGCCCAGGCGGAGATTTCCGCCTGGATTTACTCCAAGTATCCTTCCCACCAGAACCTGCCTGCCAGGGCCTTGGATGGATACCATTTCACCTGCGAATGCCAGCTTCTCCTGCCATTTCTGATAAAAACCAGCAGATGCAATATGCTCCCGCCAGTAAGCCATTCTTTGTAAAACCAACCGAAGGATTTCAAAACGGTCAACTGGTTGGCGGGTAATTTCCTCAACACAGGTCGCAGGGAAAATTAATTCCCCTTGAGGCGGTACCGATCCATGGAAAATATTGATTCCAACCCCCACGACAATTGCCTGAATTGCATTTCCAAGCCAGGATGCCTCAACGAGAATTCCACACACTTTTTTCCCCGTCAACAGGACATCATTCGGCCATTTTATTTGGGGATTTAGCGAATAGAGTATTTCCAGAGCATCGGTAACAGCCAGAGCGGCCAGCGGTGAGGATAAATGCAGGCAAGATTTTTCAGGCTGGCTTGGTATAAAAATCTGGCTGAATGCCAAAGATACTCCCGGCCGGGTTACCCAGGTTCGCTGCATCCTGCCGCGGCCGGAGGTTTGCTCATCTGCGATGACCAGGGCAGAATCCGGAGCTCCTTCATATGCCCAGCGCAGCGCCTCATCATTTGTAGATCCAATCCTATCAAAATACCTGAAACCGGGAAGATTTAATTCCTTTAATCGTGAACTCAGCGGGGTATTTTCCATACTATGGATTTTATCCCAATTTCGCGGATTCTTTATCAACAGACATAATGATAAAACCTAAAGATCTGCTTTCAGTTTGCTCTTGGCATACTTTTTTAAATTCAACTTCCTGTATGTGAAATTCTTCAATAGAATAATCTCTCCCCCGGGGTGTGATTTTGTTTCGTTGCAACGCATGTCTCAAGGTAAGATTTAAGGCATGAAGTTCCAGAGGATATTGCTAATGCCCCTTCTCTATTTCAAACCATTTACAATAAGCAAGGCCTCATCGTGAAGGATTCTGGCGCTTGTATCATCTGCTACGATTTTCCCGCAATTCATTAGGATTGTCCTGGGGGTAAGTGACTCAGCCAGTTCGAGATCGTGTGTTGCTATCAGCATTGTCTGTGGAAGTTCCTGCAGCAGTTCGATTAGCTCTCGGCGAGCTCGAGGGTCTAGCCCGGCAGTCGGCTCATCCAGGATCAATATTTGCGGCTGCATTGCAAGTACCGTAGCAATTGCAATCCGCTTTTTCTCGCCTCCACTCAAGTGGTAAGGAATTCGCTCGGCATATTCATCCATGTGAACCGCATTCAAAGCCTGATGGACTCTTTGTTGAACAGCCAGTTTGCCCAAACCCTGGTAAATGGGTCCGTAGGCAATATCATCGAAAACAGTTGATGAAAAGAGCTGGTCATCGGGATTCTGAAAAACAATTCCTACCAAAGCGCGAATCAGTCCCAGATTTTTTTTCTTTAACAGCATCCCATTAATAATGATCTTCCCGCTTCCTTCGAATATCCCGTTGAGGTGCAGGAGAAGGGTTGATTTCCCGGCTCCATTCGCGCCCACCAGGGCTATTTTTTCGCCCGGCATGACAGTCATACTAATCTCTCGCAGCGCTACTTTTCCATCCGGATATGAAAAAGAGAGATCATTAATTTCGATGATCGAATCCAAACCCTAACCTCCCGTCAACAGACCAAGCATCCACAAAGAAGTAAGCAACATTAAACCCAGAAGCAATGTCCAGCGATCTTTATCCGAAAGTGGGATAGCATCCAACATAGGCGGCTCGCCATTGTAGCCTCGAGAGAGCATCGCCGCATAAACCCGGTCGCTCCGCTCTATGGAACGCAGCAGCAAGCTGCCTGCCATCCCTCCCGTTACCCGGGCGCGCCACAGCAGCGAGCCTCGAGCATGGCGAGAGCCAGTTAAGGCGGCGCTGCGGCTGCTGCGGGCCCGCAGCATGCGCGTTACTTCGTCGCCAATGACAAATGAATAGCGCCACATTAAACCAACAATCGCTACAAACAGCCGGGGAACTTTCAACTGCCTGAAGGCAATTAATAAATCTGGAACCCGCGTTGTGGCAGCCAGCAGAATGGCTGCCTGGAGCGAGATCCAGGATTTGATTACAATGCTGGCTAATCGTTCGAAGCCCTCTGGGCTGTAGGTGAGCTGAAAACCCTGGTACAGGGTTATAGATGAATGCGGCAGCGGGCCGAAAAAGATCAAGGGGAGTGCCGCCAGCACAAATGGGAGTGCCAGCAAGGCACGCTTGAGCACAAAACCAATACCCAGTCGTGAAAACAGCACAACCGAAAGGCTGATAGTGAAAAAAAGGATGTATGCCGGCCAGGCACCAGAGGGTGTGAGACTCAGGAAAAAGACAAAGGCGAGGGTGAAGATGACCTTCACTGTCGCCTTTGTCTGATGAATTAAGCTTTGTTTAAGTATGTATAGCTCCCGCAACGAGCTACCTCTCAGTTATTTCTTGCCGGACAGCTTGCGTTTCCGCGCGGGCTATGCCGTAAGACACGAAAAAAACAATGATCACACCCATGACTCCAGCTGCGATCGTTGCCAGGGCGGTATTGGAGATACCAGGCATCGTGTAATCCGGGATGATTCTATAAACCGCATCCCTTGCAGCATCGATGAATCCATGCTGTTCAGCAACCCATTCCAAACCATCCGGGTGGCTGGAAGCCAGGGGTGATAAAACTGCCAGAGCTACAGCAATGGCGATCCCGCCTAAGACCATCCCTTTTTCGCTTCCTGTACTCTTCTTCTCCCTATTGAGCAAATCAGGGCGTGCAGCCGCTATAAGAGCCAGCGCTCCGACGGTTATCAACCCCTCCCCTAGGCCAATCATGGCATGGATCGCTGCCATCGCCGGAACAGCAATATTGGCAGGTGAAGTGCCGGATAAGGCTAATTCCAGTGCGCAGGCCAGTGAAGCGATAACAATCGATAACCAGGCAGCGGCGAAACCGCTGACGTATAACCCCCACTGTTTTCCGCCAAGTGCACGCTGTAGAAGCGTGTATACTGCATAGGAAACAAAAACGCCTATGACGGCCATATTGAAGATATTTGCCCCCAAAGCCAATAAGCCGCCATCCTGGAAAAGAATCGCTTGTACAGAGACGACGGTTGTCATCACCAGTACTGCAGGCCACGGGCCGAGCAGGATGGTTGCCAGGGCTGCACCCAACAGGTGGCCGGATGTACCGCCTGTAACCGAGAAATTCAGCATCTGCCCCGCAAAGATAGCTGCTGCCAGCACGCCCATCAGCGGCACCTGGCGCTCACCAAGGGTGTGGCTGGTTTGGCGTAGTGCCACAGCTATCACAGCAATCGAGACGACCCAACAGACCAGGGAAACCGGGACAGATAAAAAACCATCAGGGATGTGCATTGCAGGTGGTGAGAATAGCATGGGAACCTCCGGGAAATCAAAATATCAAGCTGACGAAATTATAAGTCAAAATGATTGTTATTGCAATTCTTTGCAATAACGGGTAAAGAATAATTGGTATTAATTGACCAAATTCGGAAAAATGAACACTATCCAGGCAACGTCAGAACTGGAGCAGGAAACGGAACAGGAACGAACCATTGAAACAGGAAGTGTTGTTACGAGGAGTGCGGTTCGGGAGGATACAAGTCAGATTTCAATCCAGGCTGCAATTCTATTAACAAACTCCTTCCGAGATAAAAACCAAAATATATTCCAGACTCCTGCGATGCGCAGTGGTGAACCTGCAGATAAAATATTAAAATCAGGAGGGAATTTCCGGACATGAAATTAGCCACTTGATTTAGAAAGTTTTTTTGTGGTATGATTTTCCCCATTGGAGTTGTATATGGAGAACGAAAAAATTACAATTATCGAAGGCCCGCCGCCAACTTTTGAGGTGGAACACAATGATTGGGTGCTGGGTTTAAGCGAGAGCCCGAAATATTTCAATTTGGCTACCACACGTCTGAGGACGTTTAATGGTCCAGCCCTGGTTGAAAGGTGTTACCGGGCCTGGAACAAGCATGACAATATATTTCTCCATTACCGCAACAAATTGGGGCTGGAAGATAAAGTTCCAATCCTGGCAGCGCGTGCCCTGGATACGAACGATGGCAATGTCCTTATTTTGTGGGTACGGCTGAGTCCGGAAGAATTCGAATTAAACGACGAACTTAATGATGACGAGGAGGGTTTCGACAATTAAGTTAGCCAGTATGAAAACCACATAATTCGAAAATTTCTGATCCGTATGATCATCATGTCTTTCATCAGAAACACTTACCTGCCCACCCGGGATTTGTTGGATCGTACACACCGGTGGAAATTAAGAAATCCCATCAGGATATAATCAAGCTATGAGAAAGAATAAAATATTACTGGTAATCCCCCTCCTGGCAATAGGGGTTGTTGCGATTTTGTTTCTTATACTCTTCAAGGACCGGATTTTCTGGCATATTGACCAGCTCGCAGTGAAATTATCCTATTCTCTAAAACCACCCGAAGAAGAAGTCTTCCTTCCCAACACCCCCATAGCCAGGCCGGCGAACACCCAAACACCAGTCCCAACCTTAACCCCCACCCCGGAAGTAATCCTCCAAACAGCAC
>Ga0209254_10002345_pt1 | contig 17201 bp, 23 predicted proteins | sample FrelakmetDIP11DI_FD_187148 | JGI IMG/M metagenome (GOLD analysis project Ga0209254, IMG submission 187148) | Freshwater lake sediment microbial communities from the University of Notre Dame, USA, for methane emissions studies - DIP11 DI (SPAdes)... | ecosystem: Environmental > Aquatic >... | reverse complement strand
TCCAGGCCCTCAATCGAAATAAAGCGAAATTGCGGGCGATGGAGGATGAACGATCTTCATCTTCCCCTTGGCGATTTCGTGGCGTCGCAGCACGTCGTCCACCACCTCCGGGACGCTGCTGAACTTGGGTGCGCCGAACACCTTGGCGTAATGCGTCAGTTGCGCTTCGACCAGCGGCGCCACCTGTTCATGGCGACCGAGTTCCGTGGCCGTGAATCTCTGCACGTAGCCTTCGGACACCAACTCCACCACGTCATAATCATAGCCCAGGTCCTTGTAATCGCTCTGGTCGGGCTCTAATCCCGCGGTGGGTACACGGTTGACGATGTGCCCGCCGAGCCCCAGGAAGCCGGCCATCTCGCGCACCAGGCGCTTGGAAAGCCCGCCGATCGGGCTCATATGCACCGCGCCGTCGCCGAAGAGCGTGTAGTAGCCAATACCGAAGTCCTCATCCTTGTTTCCCGTGCCGGCCAGGAGCTTTCTCTCGGTGGCCGCCTTGGTGGAGAGCACGTTCGCGCGAACGCGGGAGATCAGGTTGCCTTTGTGAAAGATGCTTTCGAAGGCCTCGGGGTTCGTGGCGCGAAAAGCCTCCACCGGCGCCTCGATGCTGTGGGTCTCATGGCGGATTCCGAGATGGCGGGCCACCTCTTCCGCGTCTTTGATGTCGTCCTGCCGGTTGAGGCTGGACGGCAGGATGTAGCCCACCAGCTCGTAGCGGGAGGCCGTGTGCCGGTCGAATGCCCGCTTGAGCAGGGCCGCCGTGGTGCTGGAGTCCACCCCGCCGGAAAGTCCCACCACACATCCGGTCATGCAGACGGACTGAATTTGAGCGATGACGAAGTCGCCGATTTCGCGACAGACTTTTTCGCAGTCGATTCGCGCCAGTTTTATTTTCTTCATGCTCGTATCTTACCTGTCGAGTGTGGATGCCGCTCTCCGCATACGGATGATTTACTGATATTCAGGAACAGCACCGATGTCAAATCGCGAATCCATTCGCCTCGCCGTAAGGCGCCATCCGTTCGCTGATGGCCCAGCGAATGCGAGCGGCGGTCTTTGGGCCGTGGAAGAACTTCTGCCTGATATGCGCCGCCTGCCGGAAAACGGCAGGGCGGTCTGCAGAGAGCGGCCGCCTTCGATGAACTCACGTCCCGCAAAAGGTTCGATAGGGCTGCTCCGAGGGCGGCGGCGGCAGGTGATAGCCGGCCGGTTCCAGCGGGTCTTGGTAGGGTTGGGCCATAAAACCCAGAAGTTTTTTCATGACCGTAAAGTCGTCCCGCTCCACGGCCGCCTCCAAGGCCTCCTCCACCCGGTGGTTGCGGGGGATGACCGCCGGGTTGTGGGTGTTCATGAGCCGGCGGGATGACTCCCGGGAACCGGTTTGCCGTTTTGCTCGGGCCTGCCAGCGATCGAGCCACTGCTTGAAATCCTGGGTCAGGAACACCGAGGCCTGCGGCAAGGAACCGGATGCCAGGCTGCGGAAGGTATTGGTAAAATCCGCTCCGTGGCGGTGCATGCAATCGAGGAGGTCCTCAACCAGGGCGCCGTCATCCGCTTCCTGGTTCAACAGCCCCAGTTTGGCCCGCATGCCCGCCAGCCAGTAACGACGGAAGGTGTCTGGGAATCCGGAGATTGCCTCATTGGCCATCGATACGGCCTCTTGCGGATCCTCGTGAATCAGCGGCAACAGCGTCTCGGCAAACCGGGCCAGATTCCACTGGGCGATCTGCGGCTGCCGACCGTAGGCGTATCGGCCGTTGTGATCGATGGAACTGAAGACCGTATTCGGATCGTAGGCGTCCATGAACGCGCAGGGGCCGTAGTCGATGGTTTCGCCGCCAAGGGCCATGTTGTCCGTGTTCATGACGCCGTGGATGAAGCCAACCAGCAGCCAGCGGGCCACCAGGTCCGCCTGCCGCTCCATGACCGCCCCCAGCAGGGCAAGATACGGATTCCCGTCCGCGGTCAGATCGGGAAAGTGGCGACGGATGGTGTAATCGGCCAGCGCCCGGATCTCGTCGGGTTTGCCCCTCCCCGCCGCATACTCGAAAGTCCCCACGCGGATGTGGCTGGCCGCCGTGCGGGTGAGAATCGCCCCCGGCAGAGCGGTTTCGCGGAACACCGGTTCCCCGGTGGTCACCACTGCAAGGCTGCGGGTCGTCGGTATGCCCAGGGCGTGCAGGGCCTCGCTGATGATATACTCCCGGAGCATCGGCCCCAGGGCCGCCCGCCCGTCGCCCTGGCGCGAAAACGGGGTCTTGCCGGACCCTTTGTACTGAATGTCGAAGCGCTCACCTTTGGGTGTCACTTGCTCGCCCAGCAATATGGCCCGTCCATCGCCCAGCATGGTGAAAAAGCCGAATTGATGACCCGCATAGGCCTGAGCGAGAGGCTCGGCCCCCTCGGGGATCCTGTTGCCCGAAAAAACAGCGTCGCCCTCGTCGCCCTTCAGGGCATCGGGATTCAGGCCCAAAAACCGCGCCAGGGCTTCGTTGAAAACCACGAGTTTCGGCGTGCGCACCGGTACCGGGTTCAGCCGGGCGTAGAAAGCCTCCGGCAACCGCGCGTAGCTGTTCTCGAATTTCCACCCGGCCTCCGGCCGGTTTGGTCTGCTGCCGGGCATAATGGAATCCTCCTGCCTCTCAAATAACGTGTATCATCGAAAAACATTAGGCTGGAATAGCCGGAGGTCAAGAACAAGCGGGCATATAACGACGCCCGTCAACGGTCAGGGGGCCACGATTTCAATCGGGCCGTCCGCCGGGCCGCCGAACTGCCGGGGCTTGCTTCCGATCGGGTGACTGTCTTCGGAAAAAGCTTGTAATGAATGGTTGGGGGCTATTACGATATCGATGGCATGACACTCATCCGACCGCAATCATCAGCATTGAGCATGAACGCGGATCGTCCCAAGAGGAGGTTGAATTTCAGTTGAAGCGGCAGCTTGAAAGAACGGCCAAGAAGGCAAAGAAAATTTGACCGCCAAACAAGCCTGTACCGGCACAGCAAGGCGTTTCGTCCAAAATGGCCGACTTTTCCAGGTAGTCCATTCTCCGACATTTCGGTGGATCATTCCACCCGGAATTGGAATTGCTGCAGCACTGCAGCTTTTGCCAGACCTTTATCCGATGCATTGGGTTGCAGCGGGTAAAGGTTTTTCTTTTACCTGCAATGGAACCACATTGGAGGTAAAAGACGGATGCTTGTCAATTCGCATTTCTGCTTTTGCACCCGTTTCTTTATCCGGCAACCGCGTCCTCCCACTTCCCTTCGTCATTTTCAATAAATTTCAGGCGATACTTCCACATCTTGCCCAAATTCAGACCTGGCGACATCACCCGTGGAGGAGACATCCTCCCTCTGGTCTGCGCTGTCTTGCGAGGCCGTCTTCTCAAAACTGAAATCATCTCCGTTGGGTTTGACCCATGCCGAGGCGTCCAAACGCCTGGCTGAATTTGGTCTGAACGAGCTGTAGGCAGCCGGGCGCATCTCGCCCTGGCGAATACTGTTAGACCAACTCAAAAACGTCCTCATCCTGATCCTCATAGCGGCAACGGTGGCCTCCGCGTTTCTTGGGCATGCCGTCGAGGCCATTGCGATCACCATCATCGTATTTTTCGCGGTGATGCTGGGCTTTGTTCAGGAATACCGTGCTGAACGTGCGATTGAGGCCTTGCGCCAAATGGCCGCACCGACGGCCAACGTCATATGAGACGGCAAAGAAGTGGAATTGCCGGCACTCGACCTCGTGCCGGGCGACGTGTTTCTCCTGCGCGCCGGGGACAAAGTGCCGGCTGATGCGAGGCTGTTCGAGTCCGTCAACCTGCAGGTTGAGGAGGCTCCCGTCAACGGGGAGGCGGCGATCGGCGATCGGCGATCGCAAAAATATGGTGCATGCCGGCACCGCGGCCACCTATGGGCGTGGCCGGGCCGTGGTCGTTGAGACCGGCATGACCACGGAGTTTGGCAAGATCGCCCGTATGATCCAAACGATTGAATCCGGCAAGACCCCCTTGCAGAAGAACCTGAATCGGTTGGGCCACACCCTGGCCCGCGCCGCGTTCGTCATCGTGGCGCTTATCGTCGCCGTCGGATTGTTCCGGGGCACGCCCTTTATCGAAATGCTCATTTTCGGCATTGCCCTGGCAGTGGCCGTTGTTCCGGAGGCATTGCCGGCAGTGGTCACGATTTCACTCGCCTTGGGCGTCCAGAGAATGGTCAAACGCAATGCTCTCATTCGCCCCCTTCCGGCCGTAGAGACCCTCGGCAGCACATCGGTGATCTGCTCGGACAAGACCGGCACTTTAACAAAAGATCAAATGACCGTGCAATGACGCCCCCGCCCTCAAAAAGGCCGATATCGGCGTGGCCATGGGGATTACCGGCACGGATGTGTCCAAAGAAGCCGCTGCCATGACGCTCACGGACGATAACTTTGCATCCATCGTGGCGGCGGTGGAGGAAGGACGGGGGATTTTCGACAATTGCAAGAAATACCTCATGTTCCTGCTGTCTGCCAACACCAGCGAGATCGTTCTTATGGCCGGCGCCGCATTGCTGGGGCTGCCGATGCCCCTGACCGCTGTTCAGATCCTGTATGTGAACCTGGCGACCGATGGGCTGCCGGCCTTGGCACTGGCCGTGGACCCGCCCGAACGGGACATTATGCTTCGCAAGCCGCGAAACCCCCGCAGCGGAATCTTCACCCGTCCGGTCCTCACCCTTATGATCGCCGGCGGATTGTGGTCGGCGACAATCAATCTTTGCCTGTTTGCATGGGCATTGGGTTCCGGTTATAGCAATGAGCAGGCCATGACGATGACATTCGTGTCTTTGGTGCTATGGAATGGATTGCCATCTTGATAGCGGCGGGCGCCATATTCCCCATCATGGAACTTATGAAATGGATGCTTCGACGTGGCTGGTTCGGCGCAATGGATTAACCGTTTTAAACGGCGCAGTCAGATCGAGTATTAGAGATCGGAACCTTAAATCAAAACCTCGACGCCGTATTGACGAAATCGTTTATCGGCTGTCACAATGGGGGTGTTGTTCATAAGGGCTGTGGCGATGATAAAGCGATCGCAGGGGTCACCGTGAATCGGCGGTAGCTCAGATGCCTTCAGACATATGGCGGTGGTCAAATCGACCGCTGCAATTTCGTGATGCTCCATGACTCCGGCTATCCATTGAGAAGGCGGGACCGGCAGGTTCAGTTTGCCGGAACGGTATTTGATACCGATTTCAAAGGGAGTTATGGCAGAAATACCAACGACCGTCGTTTCATCAATCAAGCGCAAGGTCTCTCTTGAAATTCTACTGCGATCATAAGCCAGCCATAACAGGGCGCAAGTGTCCAACAAAATCATTCAATCTCCCCCCACTCCTCCCTGGTAAGTTCTTCGGTCGGGTCATAATGAATTTTGATTTTGCTCAACAAAGGATGATAGACCAATCGCTTCGCGGGGTGGTGGGGTACGATCTTGGCAACGGGCTTCCCCTTTCGGCAAATGATGAAGGTTTCGCCTTTTTGTTCTACTTCCAGCAAAACAGCCGATAACTTCGTCTTGGCCTCGTGAACATTTAGAGTTTGCATAGCCCCCCCCCATCGTTCTTAGTCAACTTAGTTTAGTCCTAGTGGAGGCGCGTGTCAAGGTTGAGGAATAAAAGGTGACAAAATTCACGCCGGCAATACTTGGTGCCGGGCAGCCCGGCCGCCTGCACGATCTGGGTCAGGTTGAGCTGATCGATGAAGGGGGCGAACAGGTGCCGCAGCAGGTGGATATAGGCCGGGCTGTTAAGTGGAAAGAGCAGATGAATCGAGGGGTTAAACATCAGCATTCTGATCTATCAAGCGTTATTCGATATAAACCTTATCCGCAGGCCAAAACAGCAACTATCCGTAGTCATAAGGCATTTGATTTTTACCGCGGATTAATCGGCAATGTCGCATCGCATCCGGCGCTCCGAAAATCGCTGTTGAAAATTGATCCACTATCGGCATCCAGAAAGCTTTCTCCATAGCCTTACTCTGCCAATTTTTTTCCGCTCGTCTTTCATAACTTTGTCGGATCTGCTGTGCGGGGGTTTCACCGCCGCCGATACCAGTACCAGGCGGATGGGTACCCCTTTTCCTCGCCGATCACCAGGCGCGTCCGCACGAAGGTATTGCTCAGGAGCGATTCGACCGCCTCGGCCGAGATCCCCCAGACGCCGCCTTTCCAGGGCCGCGGCAGCCAGGCGTAGAGCATGTAGTCGCCCTGCGGGCGCAGCAGCCGGGCCAGCCCGCGGGCGTACCGGGTTCTTTGGACTTCGTTCAGGGTGAACAGACAGCCGATGTCCAGGACGTAGTCGTACGGGCCGTCGAGCATGCCGAGGTCGCTGACATCGGCGCAGTGGAAATCGATCTTAAACCCTGCCTGCTTGGCTTTGCGGCGCGCGGCTCGGATGGCCCTGGGGGCGAAGTCGACCCCGGTCGACTGCCAGCCGTGGCGCGCGAGCGTGATCGCGTTGGTGCCGGTGCCGCATCCCAGGTCCAAGGCTCTGCCGGGCGGGGTGCCATTGATATACTCCATCACCTCGGGCGGGGTGATGTTTGTGTCCCACGGCGTGTTCCCGCGCCAGTAGCGCCACTCGAATTTCCAGCGGCTGGAGAAGAACGAACCGATCCAATTGCACAGCATGTCAGGGGCCACTCCATCCTATTGATGGTCTGCCGTCACACTATCAAAGTGATCCCCAGCAAGGAATCTCGAGAAGATATGCGGAAAGCGCCCATCCGGTGATGGCCAGGCATTCCATGTCCAGGTATTTCTCAGCGCGGCGCTCAAAGAGCATGGCACATCGTGCGGGAAATTCGTCGTCGGCGCCGTTGAAGAGCAGGAGAATCGGGATTTTGGGCAGGGCGGGCAGGCGCATGGCCACCTCGTACGGGAAGTCTTCGGCGGCGGGGGCCCCGCCCAGCGCTTCGCAGCGTTTTCGAAGCTCCGCAGGATTGCTCCCAAATGTCCGCTCCAGAGGGACTTCCGCATTATTTCTGAAGCCCCCGACAAACGGCCCCGCATTCCGGAAGTCTTTGTAAGACACCCACGACGCGTCGAGCGGCGGATTTTTCGGGCACATCAGAAGGTATTTGCTCAGCAGCACGCTGACGGAGTGACTCGGCCGGCTCCCGGAAGGGTCCGAGATCCCGGCGGCGGACACCTTATATGGCCTCCCGAAGAAAGGCATGACGACGACCTCGCCGTCAGCCGCCCGCCCTCCCAGCATTTCGGCCGCAGCGTGCCAGTCGATGGCCGCCAGTTGCGCCAGATAGTCCCGGTATATGCTCTCGAATGCGTTCGATTCCGCTGCCATAAAAATAGTCTCCTGTCGCGCAGGATGGGTTAAGTTCAGCCGTGCCGCTGAGCGAGTTTGGTGAACATCTGCGCCAGCCCGGAGCCCAGCGCGAACACGGCGCCGATGTCGAGGTTTTCGTTCGCCGTCTCATCGAAGAAGAGGTTCAAGCTGGATTGCATTCCCTCATCCGGCAGCCAGTAGCAGACCATGATCGGAACGAGCGGCAGGGGATGCAGCACCACCGAGATGTCAGACTTGAATTGCCGCTCCACCTGCCTTCCGCCGAAGAGATGGACCATGTCGTCGAAAAAGGGCGTGTAGATGTCGGCCACCCGTTTTAAAGGCTCCTCGCAGCGTTTGCGGAACAGGGGGTAGCCCTCGCGGCCGCCCTTCAGCTCGCGGAAGGGGACCCAGCGCCCCGCCGGCGGCCGGCCCCTGCCGCAAAGCACATGGGTCAGAAAGGGGATGGCCACCCAGGGGTTCACATGGATGTCGGCATGGAAACCGCCGTGGCGGTCCACGCTGAAATCTTTGCCGAGCACTTTAAGGGTCAGACGGCCCCCTTCGAACCGGGCGCCGACGCGTTCGGCGGCCAGGGCCAGGTCGGTTCGCGCGATCGCCTTCTTCAGCTGATCGAAATGGGCGGCACCTTCGGCCTCGGGAGCATTCTCCGTCCCGGAATCTTCGGAAAACCGGGCGGCAACCCCCGGCTCCAGCCGCACGCATTCGCTCAGCTGGCGCTGCCCCTTGAAAACCGCCCCGGCAAAGGCCAGGCAGGTCTTCTCTCTGCAGTTTCCACAGTTGGATTTCTCCAGCAGTTTGAAGATCTCAAAAGCGTTCTTCGGTTGAGTCATCGCCGCACCCTCCCATCGGCAGCCGTCTTATATCATGAAACCGGCTTTTAAGGATGGCCTAAGTGCCGGATAGATTGCGTTTCGATCCTAAATTGGCCATTCGGCGAGAAGTGGAGGGCGCCGGGTTCGGGTTCGACGAGGAGGCCCTGGCCGCGATACGCGCTTCCATTTTCAGGGCGGCTGTCCGCGACGGGCGGCCGGTTGTTAGCCGGGCGCTTCTGCCCGTTCGATTCATGCTGAGAGGTTCCGGGGATGATTGACTTCTATATGAAAGGCGGGCCGCTGATACGGATCCCCTTTGCTTTTCGAGGGCGGGGAGGGTCCTTCGGCGCCTAGTAATCCTCATCGCCGCCGCTTAGCTGCAAAGGACGCTTGCCGGACGTCGGCAGCTCGAAGACATACGCAAATCGGGGCGGTTCAATCGTTTCGATGGATTCGGCCAGGAAAACGGCCTGGTTGTAGACCACCGCGAAGGGGGCCTGGTCCGTTGCGCCCAGGTCGGTGATCGCAATGGGCGTTTCAAGCGGCTGGATACGGCCCAGGATCTCGACCCATTCCCCGCCTTGGAGCCCAGGACTCCCGCCGGGAGCAACCATCATGCCCATGGCGATAGCATCCGCCAGGCAGCAGACCATGTTTCCGCGCAGCAGGGCGAATTTCCCGAGACGGTCCAGCTGGGCGCTGCGTTTGACGACCCCGCGCGTTATGTAGCGCTGGTCCGGGGGCGCGGCCTGACCGGCCTGCAGTGACAAAAACAACCGGGCCGGGTTGGACTTGAGATAACGAACGCCGTCCCGGACCACGTGGGGATCCGGTTCGACCCGCGCCGCGGGAGGCGGTTTGACGGCAAAGCCGGAAGCGCCTTTCAAGGAGCCGCCGCCGGCATGCAGCGCCAGCATGCCCAGGATGGCGAAACACAGGGTGCGCCGAACGTCGATCGCACCCCCCGGTCGGATCAGGAACGCCACGGCCGCGAGGCAAAGCCCGACACCCCCGGCGGCGGTGAGCGGACGGAACCTGGGGTTCATAAACGCCGCATAGGCCTCGGTCTGACTGAGAACCAGCATGTAAAGGCCCAAGCCGAGGACGAACGCCCCATCCAGTGTCAGAAGGAAGCGTTTCATATCAGCCCGCCTCTATAAGAAAGCCCAGCAGCCATGATAAACCAAACACACAGACGGTCGGTACGACGACCAGGACCCAGGCGGTTCTTTTCGGAAACACCGCGAAGTACATGCCCATCAGCTTCAGGTCCACCATGGCACCCAGGGTGATGAAGCCCAGCTGTGCCGCGGGCGGCACATAAACAAACGAGGCGGCGACAAAGGCATCCGCCTCGGAGCAGACACAGAGCAGAACCGCCAGGAGCATCATCACGGAAATCGACAGGAAGGCGCTGCCGGCCAGAGCCTGAACGAGCTGCCAGGGCAGAAAGACCTTGAAGGCCGCCGAGGCCAGCGCGCCGAGAATGAGATATTTGCCCATGTCCAGGAATTCGGCGGCCCCGCTGCTGAGAAGATCCGGAACCAAGCTCTTCGCGCGCGCCTGAGCGCTGACGTGATGGGGGGCGTGGATGTGCGCCTGGTCTCCGTGCGGCGGTGCGGCCATGAGGCCCGGATTCGCGCGCTGCGGACCGTAGGCGCCGCGGCCGCAGAGCCAGCCTGTGAGGGCGGCGCTGACGGCCACCACGATCGCTCTGGCAAAGACCATTCTCAGGTTGCCGCCGAAAGCGACGTAGGTCGACAGCAGGACGATCGGATTGATCACCGGCGCCGCCAGCATGTAGGTGATCGCGGTCAGCGGCGGCACGCCCTTTTCCAGCAGGCGGCGGGCCAAGGGCACCGAGCCGCACTCGCAGATCGGCATGGCCATTCCGCCCAGCAGGCCGACCGCCAAGCGACCGAACGGCCCGCTCGGGATCCGGCGGGCGATACGCCCCGCATCCACGTATCGGTCAACGGCGGCCGACAGCATGGACCCCAGGAACAGAAACGGGGCGGCTTCCATGACGATGGAAACCGCAATGCGGGACATCAATTGAACATCCTGGAACATCATCGGGATCCGCCGCGGCCGTCCGCCCGCGCATCGGGTCTGCGGGCCTCGGTCTGGTTTGGAACCGTCGAAACGCTTTCAATTCTATGCGAATACGACTTGCATGTCATCCGGGTTTGGGTATAACGGTCACGGCAGTTGCAGCCGCCCCGCCCTTTGAACGCGGGCATTCCGGTCAGCAGGGAGGACGACGTCGATGGAGACGCAGTCGATTGCTTTCGGAACCTTCGGCTCTGACACTTTCGAGCGGACGCTGAGCGCCGCCGACCGCTCGACTCTGAAGGGCCTTGTCAGTCCCGCCGCGGTTCAGGGGTTCCTGGATTCGATTCCCTACAGCACGGCCGATTTCTACCGCTGCCCGCTGCGGGTTCTGCAGGAGCGCACGGCGCACTGTTTCGACGGCGCCGTCTTTGCCGCGGCGGCCCTGCGCCGCATCGGCTACCCGCCGCTGATCCTGGACATGCTCTCCAACGGGCGCGACGACGAGCACCTGCTGGCGATCTTCAAGGTCCACGGTCATTGGGGGGCGGTGGCCAAGTCCAATTTCGTGGGCTTGCGCTATCGCGAGCCGGTCTACCGCACCCTGCGGGAGCTCGTGATGTCCTACTTCGAGCAATACTACAATCTCGAGCGCGAGAAGACGCTGCGCGGCTACACCGGACCGCTGAACCTGAAACGCTTCGACCGCTTGGACTGGACGATATGCGACAGCGCGATGGATCTGATCGCGCAGCGCACCGAGGAGATCCGGCGGGTGACGCTGATCGACGCCGCCATGGAAAGCCGCCTTTCTCCGGTCGATGAGCGCTCGTATCAGTCCGGACTCATCGGCTCTGATCCCGACGGCCTCTTCAAGCCCAAGCCGTGACGACCGGACGCCGCTTCCCGGTGGCAGCGAAGCCGCAGCCGGAATGACACGTCCGGCGTGCGTCCGGTGCGGCGGCTATTTCGGCTGGCTCATGCGGGCCTTAGCCCTGAGGATGAAAGCTTCGCGCATGTTCTTGGGAACCGGCGGAAGCGTTTCAGGCGACTTGCGCGCAAGGCTCAGCGCACCGCTCGGGCAGGTGGTGACGCACAGACCGCAGCCGATGCAGCGGTCGAGGTCGAGAACCGCGAGGCCGTCCGCCATTTTCAAGGCGTCCATCTGGCAACGATCCTGACAGGTCCCGCAGCCGATGCAAAGCTCCGCATCGAGCGCTGCGGCAAACGGCGAGGCCACGGCGGCGGCCGGCGCCGGCAGGCGCTTCAAGTGTTTCAGCACCTGGCAGCAGTCCCCGCAGCAGCAGCAGATGTTGGTGATGTCCTGGGCGTTGCTCGGCTGAAGCACCAGCGCCTGCTCCTCGGCCATTTTCAGGATTTCTAGGGTTTCCTCGAGCGTGATGAACCGTCCCAGGCCGTTGCGCGCATAGTAATCGGCGGCCCAGCCGAAGATCAGGCAGGCGTCCATGAGCTTGTCGCAGCTATGGCCCTTGATCTGGTGTTCACGGCGGCAGATACAGGGGGCCACCAGAAATTTGGTCTGCCTGCGGACCAACTCCTCGGCCTGTTCGTACGGCAGCGCCTCCACCCCGGCGCTGATGCTCTTGCCGACCGGTACGGTGCGAAGCTGCGGCACGCGGCCGAACGCCGAGCGCGAAAGGATCGGGATGTACTCGTCCATGTCCCGGATGAATTCGGGGTCGAGATCGTTCACATGGTATTCCCAGATGCCGACCACGAACTGGGCAGCCATGTAGACGGGCGGACGGTCGGGGGATTCGATGGAGAAGATCAGCCCCTTGCGGGACAGCTGCTTCAGGCGGTCTTCGGCCGCCTCCGGCGGGAGGCCCGCTCTGGCGGCGATAGCGGCCGCCGGCTCGAGCTTCAAGGTCACATTCAGCGCCAGCTCGGCTTCCTCCGGCGTGAAGAGCCGCTTCAGGATGCGCAGCTCCACGCCGCTTTCGGTTGGTGGAAAACCGGAAGGCAGGCTGTCCAGATGGTCCCGCAGTCGAGCATATACATCCGCCATGGCGTGTTCCTCCCTGAAAAGCGAAGAGCCGATACGTCCAGGTTCAACGACCATTTCTTTTTACACGCATCGCGCTTTTTGTAAAGGAGGACGGGTCGGCGACCCGCGTCGGTTGAGCTAGGCGTGACCGAGGGGGCAAGCGCTAGGAGACGTCTTCGGCCAAAAGCAGGCGTTCAAGTTCCCTATCCAGCACTTTCCAGCCCTTGCCGAGCTTCTTTGCGCGGATCTTGCCGGTCGCTATCAATTTCAGAAATGTGGGACGCGAAATGCGGAGGTACTCGCAGGCTTCGCTGGTATTGAACACCTGATTGGCGGCGCCGGTCGCAGAGCGGATGTTCCGACGGTGCCGGTCGATAGGCCGGGCATCAGGTTTGGCACCGTCCACGTCAATGCCGGCTTTTTCGCTTGTTGGGGCGGGTGAGGGATGGCGATTCAAATTAAACGGTATCTTCCTCTGGATTTTCGCTGCCGTTGGCGCCCTTGTTGAGCATGCCGGCGCTCTGTGCCAGGGCAAAAAAGGCGCCCCCCAGCATCGGCGGCAGGTCTTCAAATCGGATGCCCATCGCCACATGAATCTGGCCGTTATCGAGCACTTTTTCTTTCCGGACGATCTTGCCCGGTACAATCAACGACATTTTTTCGATAGACAGAATTACCCGCACCTCTGAATTCCGGCCGTTGAATACGCCGGTCAATACCGCCTGCTGGCTGTCTTCAATGAGGGCGCTGGGGGTCAGAAAACACAAGCCCGAAACGGACAAATCCCGCGAGAAGCCTGCGAGCCGAATCGGAGCGTCTTCTGAATCTGGAAGGATTTCAATCGCGATCGGGGTCGAAAGATTATACCTTTTTGCCTTGCGCGCCAGCGAAGAACCGTTGCTGGATGTCTTGGAATAACGGATCTGGAGGAGTCCGATTATCTTGGCCTCGAGCTGCGGGTGAACCCTGCATAGTCGAACCAGTTTGTCTTTCTTGATACTGATAAGCTCAGTCCGCTTGAGCGTTACGATATGCGACTGGGACCGGATGTCTTCGGAAAAAGGATAAACGGCCCCAAAGATATCGTTCGCACCCAGCATTTGGATGGGTTTCTTGAATTTAACCTGTTGGTCTTCGACCATCCGGTAGTTGGATTCCTTGAGCTCTCCGGAGACTACAAAGCTTAACAGCCTCTCAACCTCTCCAAGTTGTTTTACTGTAATTCCGGAAGGATAACAGGGGTTCTCGGAAATCTGGTAAAGATCAAAGAACTCGTCAGCGCCGAGGCTCTTCCAAAAGGTGACCGCCGGTTTCCCATCGGGAGCGAGTTTTCCGCAGACTGTTATAAAAGCTTCGATTTCCTGCTTCTGGGGTTTGACCGCCTGCCACTGGGCCAACTTGGTGGCGATCCCCTGCAGAAAATGGCCTTGCTTCAGAAAAATCTGCGCCGAGCGGTCGTAATGGTTGGCAGCGGCCTGTGGGTGGTTGTTCGCAGATAGAAGACTTGCGTAGATTTTCAGAAGATGCGGATGGTCCGGAAAACGCTTGACCCAATGCCCGAGGACCTCCAGGGAATTGATCACTATGTTGCCGTTCAGGATGTATTCGAGCAGTCGAGTATTCATTCTGAAACAGTCTTCTTTAATTCCGGGTTAGAGCATAATTCCCAGTTATAGTTGCGAAATTTTCCAAATTCAGTGCAGACGCCGCAGGTTTTCTTTTCGCCGCAATCGAAAACCACCTCTTCATCGGATTCAACCGCGGCACCCCCATCGACCTCGGAGAAAAACTGAATCGAAGTTACGACCACATTGCGGCTCAGCCGGGTGCAATGAAAGGGCGCATAGATCAACTGGGTGGCAGGTATTTTAACCTCCATCCCGACTATCTCCTTTTGTGCCGGCAACATCCTGAAAACATTTTATATGATCACTATTGAACGCGGGACAGCCGCATTCGGACGGGTTCTATTGGATTATCGGTTGGTTGCCTTTTATCTTTAATCGTTTGAGGCGATGAGCGTCTTTAGCTATCGACCCGGCGAGTCGGCGGGCGGCTTTGAGCCAGGGAATACCCTCGGGCGACGCTTTATAGGCCACCCGTTATCTGCTAATTTATGATGACTTCGTAAATAGTCCAATCTCTGCGTTGCGCTTCACCTCGCTGCCGCTGCGGCGTACTGCAAGTACGCCTCGCGACACGAGATTCGCGCGCCTTGATCTTGGCCTCTTTACGAAGTCATCGATGCGGATGACTTATTACGAGTTCATCAACCATTTGAAAGAAAAGAAATGTCGAAACCACGCCTGTTGGTCGATCTTGATAGGATCGCTCATAACGCCCGCATGGCCAAAGCGGTTGGACGGGCGCATGGAATGGAAGTAATGGGGGTGACCAAAGGCGCAGCCGGTCTTCCCGAAGTGGCCGAGTCCATGCTTGCCGGCGGCATCGAGACGTTGGGGGATTCCCGTCTCGAAAATATCGAGCGTATCCGAAAAGCGGGGATCAAAGCGCACACCACCCTGCTCAGATCGCCCGGCTTGAGCGACATCGTCCGCACGGTTGAACTGGCCGACGCCAGCCTCAACGCCGATTTGGAAGCGGTCGCGGCGATCTCGGATGCGGCCTGCGCACAAAACAAAATCCACGGCGTGGTTCTAATGGTCGATCTGGATACCGGCCGGGAAGGCTTCGCTGCGGAGGAGATTCCCGGGGTTTGCCGCCGGGTGGCGTCGCTTCCGGGCGTGGGGCTTGCAGGGATTGGGGCCTATTTTCACCTGGCAAGCGAATGCGGCCTGCACATGACGGCGCTTTCCAGGTTTGTGGCTTTGGCGAAATGGATCGAAACGGATCTGGGAAAACCGCTCGCAATGCTTTCCGGCGGGTCCTCGAACATATTCCGGACCATCGCCGTTGAGGGCCATTCCAACCCGGGCATCAACCATTTGCGCATCGGCACGGCCATTCTGCTCGGCTTTTCTTCGTCCCTGAACCCGGTTACCATCGACGGCTTCGAGCGCGACACATTCGTGCTGTCGGCGGAAGTGATCGAAGTCAAGCATCGCCGGCCGGGGGAAGCCATTCTGGCGCTCGGCAAGATCGACACCGATCCGCAGTTTCTGTTCCCCCTGACCCCGGGGCTCAGGGTAAAAGACGCAACCAGTGACCATCTGCTGGTTTCAACGGAGAACCGAGTCAGGCTCGGGGACTGGATCCCTTTTCATCTCGGCTACCCCGCCCTGTGCCGCTTGACCGCGTCGCCCTATGTGCACATCGAATATGTCAGTGGGTTAGGATCTTGCTGAGGAACAGCCTGGTCCGCTCGCTCTTCGGGTGGGAGAAAAACTCGCCGGGGGGCGCGATCTCGATCAGCTCCCCGTAGTCCATAAAGGCGACACGGTGGGAGACCTCGCGCGCGAAACCCATCTCGTGGGTGACGACCATCATGGTCATGCCCTCGCGCGCCAGATTGCGCATGACCTCCAGGACCTCGTTGATCATCTCCGGGTCGAGAGCCGACGTGGGCTCGTCGAAGAGCATGATTTTCGGCCGCATGCACAGCCCGCGGGCGATGGCGACGCGCTGCAGCTGACCGCCCGAAAGCTGGGCCGGATACTGGTGCAGCTTGTCGCCCAGGCCGACCTTCTCCAACACATACCGGCCCTGGTCCTCGGCGTCTTTTCTGGAGATTTTCCGGACCTTGATCGGCGCCAGCGTCACGTTCTCAAGCGCCGTCATGTGAGGATAGAGGTTGAACTGCTGGAAGACGAAGCCGATCTCCGCCCGCAGCTTGGTCATGTTCGTCTTCGAGTCGTGGACCTTCATGGTATCGACGATGAGCTCGCCCTTCTGGATGGGTTCGAGCCGGTTGATGCAGCGGATGAGGGTGCTCTTGCCCGAGCCGCTCGGCCCGCAGACCACCAGCACCTCCGCCGGCTCGACCTTGAGATTGATGCCCTTCAGCACGTGAAGCTCGCCGAACCATTTGTGGACGTCCTTGAATTCGATCATAACCTACTCTTTTCCCCGTGAATACCCCACCGACATGCGCTTCTCCAGGCTGCTGGAGAGCTGGATGAGCGGATAGCAGATCAAGAAATATAAAACGGCCACCAGCCCGAACACCAGCAGCCCCTGGGGGATGCGCTGCACCGTGAGCCACCCGACCCGGGTCACGTCGACAACGCCGATCGCCGACACCACGGAGGAGTCCTTGATCAACAGCACGTACTGGCCGACGAGCGGCGGCAGGATCACGCGCATGGATTGGGGCATGATCACGTAGCGCAGCTGCTGGATCCAGTTCAACCCCGTGGAGGTGGCCGCCTCCTTTTGCCCGGAGGGCACCGCCAGGATGCCGGCCGCCACGATTTCGCAGATGAAGCAGGACGCGAGATTGGTCAAGGCGATCACCGCCGCCGGGAAAGCTTCCAGCTGGATCCCGAACTCCGGCAGGAGGAAAAAAATGATGAAGATCTGGACCAGAAACGGCGTTCCCCGGATAACGTCCACCCAGGCGCCGATGAGGGCTTTGGCGATCCGGCTGCGCGACGCGCGAACGATTCCCCAGATGAAACCGATCACGGTGCCCATGACCAGGCTCAGACCCGAGACGGCGATGGTCATCCACAGCCCCTTGAGGAAGAAAGGCAGGCTGTGCATCAGCTGCTCTATGTAGAAGCCCCACATAAGCTTGCGCAGGGTTCGAGGGGTCCAGGGGTCAAGTGAAAAACCGCACGCGTTGCCAGTCCTTCTTTTCACTTGACCCCTCGACCCCTGGAATCCTTGACCCCTTCCCTTTACGGTTGCAGATAAATCAGCCGTTTCTGCGACCAGGCCGTCATCCATTTAAGGACGTAATAGATCAGCAGGTAGAACGCCGCCGAGGTCAGGAACCCCTCGGCGGGCATGAAGCGCTCCGAGGTCATGATCTGGCCGGCGCGGGTCAATTCCGGCAGGGAGATCAG
>Ga0209254_10002344_pt1 | contig 17205 bp, 22 predicted proteins | sample FrelakmetDIP11DI_FD_187148 | JGI IMG/M metagenome (GOLD analysis project Ga0209254, IMG submission 187148) | Freshwater lake sediment microbial communities from the University of Notre Dame, USA, for methane emissions studies - DIP11 DI (SPAdes)... | ecosystem: Environmental > Aquatic >... | reverse complement strand
GTCGCTGGATTCCGGGTCAAGCCCGGAATGACAAACAAAGATTCACCCTTTCCCTTTTACTTGAAATGCCGTCCAAAAAATTATCTTGGACAGGTCTGACTTATCATTAAAAATCAATCTTCGCTCAGAATGACAAACTGAAGCATTTCCAGTTATTTATTTTTCGGTGCTTCTTTCTTTACTCCTGTTTCAGTTTCCCCCGGTGTCTCTTCTTTCTTTTCTTCGGCTGCCGAGAGTTTGGAAACTGCTTCTTTGTTTATCTCAACTTTGTAGGTTTTTCTCAGATTCTCGATATACGAGTCAAAGAACTCTTTCTGTTTTTCTGCAGAAATACGCTGGAAGAGCACGCTCTTGATTTTTTCGAATTCAATAGGTTTCCCTTTTTTCCTGTCAGTAACCTTGATAATATGATAGCCGAATTTTGTCTTCACCGGTTCACTGCTGACCTCACCCTGTTTGAGTTTTGCCGCAGCAGCCTCAAATTCCGGAACCATCTGCCCTGAAGAGAAATACCCGAGGTCTCCGCCATTTTGGGCAGAACCCGGATCAATCGAATTCTTTTTGGCAATCGCTGCAAAATCCTCGCCCTTCTTCAGTCTTTCCAATATCTTTTTTGCCTCTCCCTCTGTTTTAACCAGGATATGGCTGGCCTTTATCTGGCTTACCGCAGCAAGCTCCGCCTTATGCTTTTCATAGTAATCTTTCACATCCTGCTCTGTGACCTTTGCTTTTGCCTCTATCTCCTTTTCAAGAAGCTGCCCGATGAGGGTAAGTTTCTTAAATTCTTCAAGTTTTCTTACATATTCAGGGTCCTTGTCAAGCCCCCTTTTCGTTGCCTCCTGATACAACAGCTCCTTCTTGATCATTTCATCAAGGAACTTTTCTTTGCCGGCGGCCCCTTCAAAGAGTTTCTGGGCAAACTCGGGCAGGTTCTTAATGTCTCTTTCGAGATCGGCCTGGGTTATTTTTATCGTGCCGACTTTTGCGAGATACGGCCCTTTCTGTTCTCCCTTTTGAGCACACGCTACCAATGCACAAAGGACAGAAATAGCCAGTATGAAAACGAAAACTTTTTTCATGGAATCCTCCTGAAATTAAATTTTACTTTTATAGCATAAGAGGCATTCTTTTTGACACATAAAAGTTTTTATGATAGATTAGCAGAACCTGCAGAGGCTCTTGTGGAACGAAAAAAATCATATCAACTATTTAAGATTGCTTCTGAGCTAATCCCGGGGGGTGTCAACAGCCCTGTGCGCGCTTTCCGGGCAGTCGGAGGGAACCCGGTGTTTATTCAACGGGCCCGAGGTTCAAAGATCTATGATGTTGACGGCAATGTCTATATCGATTATGTCCTTTCGTGGGGTCCACTGATACTTGGCCATGCCTATCCAAAGGTTGTCGCCGCCCTTAAGAACGCTGCAGAGAATGGAACCAGTTATGGTGCACCCACAGCACTCGAGATCGAACTCGCGCAGCTTGTTTTAAAGGTCTATCCGTCCATGGATAAGGTACGGATGGTCAACTCCGGGACAGAAGCAACAATGAGTGCAATCCGCGTTGCGCGCGGTTTCACCGGACGCGATAAGATAATCAAGTTCGAGGGCTGCTATCATGGGCATGCAGACGGACTGCTGGTCAAGGCCGGATCAGGAGCCACAACTTTTGGGGTGCCGGACAGTCCCGGAGTGCCGAAGTCCTGTGCAAGAAATACCATCACGATTCCCTACAATGACAGTGCTGCATTGAAAACAGCAATTACCAAAGAGTGGAAATCCATTGCGTGCGTAATCATAGAGCCAGTCGTCGGAAACATTGGCTGTGTATTGCCGAAACCCGGTTTTCTCGAAACAGTAAGAAAGCTGACAGAACGCCATAATATCGTGCTCATTTTCGATGAGGTAATGACAGGGTTCAGGGTAGCCTACGGCGGTGCACAGGCACACTATGGTATCAGACCTGACATGACATGCCTCGGAAAGGTTATCGGTGGCGGTTTACCGGTTGGCGCGTACGGGGGGAGGAAAGAAATCATGTCCATGGTTTCTCCTGAGGGCCCTGTTTATCAGGCAGGCACCCTCTCAGGAAATCCGCTCGCAATGACAGCCGGAATAACAACCCTGAAGATACTCTCGAAAGATGGTGTATATGACAAGCTGGAACAGAGAGCCTCCCTGTTGGCAAAAGGGCTTATTGAAGCATCCCGGAAAGCAGGGATAAAGATACGATTTTATCGTGCGGGGACAATGTTCTGCAGCTATTTTACTGATACCGATGTTGTAGATTACAAAACAGCAAAGACTGCTGACACAGAAAAATTCGCCCGATTCTTTGCAGCCATGCTGAAAAGAGGAGTTTACATCGCGCCATCCCAATTCGAGGCAGGGTTCCTTTCACTTGCCCATTCAGAGAAAGACATCGAACAGACTGTCAGGGCTGCATACGAATCATTTCAAGAAATCAAATAACTGCCCTGAAATGTATGGCTGAAAAATCTTTATTCAGAAATCTCCTCGAAGCAAGCACGGTCGGACTGAATCTTGTCATAGCCACATTCATCGGTCTTGCAATGGGATACGGCCTTGACTATGCGATGGATAAATGGTTCGGCTGGCATACAAAGCCGTGGTTGATGATTATCTTTCTGTTCTTTGGGATCTTTTCAGGATTCAGAGAACTGGTGAGGATGGCGAAGAAGGCGGATAATGAATCTAAGAAGAATTTATAAACAAGGGGGCCTCATTCTTCTGTGCCTCGCAGCTGCTTCCGCTTACCTCGACTGGAAAAAGCTCCCCCTCAGCATTCTTATCGGCGGTTTGCTCGGACTCGCAAACCTCAAAGGCCTTGCGTGGGGATTGAGGGACTTTGCTGCATCCAGACCGACCGGGAGGGTTATTTTTTTAAGTATCGTCAGGTTTTTCGTCCTCGGCCTGATCCTCTTTATCCTGGCGTTACTTCAATTGATCAATTTTATTGGGATCCTTATAGGATTTACTGTTGTTTTTGTCCTGATATTAAAAGAGGGATTACGGACTGCAAGGGAGTATTCTGAAAAAGGCACAGGCGATGAAGTGCAGCAGTCAATTGATTCCCCGGACGCAAAAAACAGCACTTTTGCTGACCGTGGAGAGGGTCTGAATAATTACGGGAGGAGAGAATAACGATGGATACCAAGGAACTTTTAAGAGCAGCTCAGTTGCTTTTCGTTGACGGAAAAGATAAAGAGAGCATCGAAGCCTTTGCAAAAGCGTTGGAAGCAGGTGCAGACCCCTATATCGCCCATTTGAGCCGTGGAGTTGCATATGTTAAGGTAGAGGATGTCGATCATGCACTGAGTGATTTCAGCAAGGCAATCAGCCTGAACAATCAGAGTGCCAGAGCATATTTCTTCCGGGGTATGACGTACATGATGAAAAACGAATTCGAGAGCGCAGTTTCGGACTTTACCAAGGCTCTGGAATACAAGCAGGGTTATGGTATGGCCAAGTTTTCCCGTGCTGTCTCAAACGCCCGCTTGGGCAAATTCGAAGAATCGTCAAAAGATATGAATGCTGTTTTACCGCAGATGGAGGAGAATCTCCAGAGTTTTGCTGATACCTATGGAATTGTGAGAACCCAAATGTGGAAGGTAATGGAACAGCTATCAGGAGAGGCAAGTACTCCAACCCTTGAATTAAATGAAAAAGATATAAATACCCTGAAACAATGGCTTGAACAGGAATAGCACTTATCCCTAATCCAGATTATTCATAAAATTGCCGGCAGATATCGTATTTGAGCGGATTTGAAGACTGTCGAAGACAGAGTTCACCTCGGAGGTCCGAATTGATTCGGGCCGAGAATGAGCGAAAATACTGTATCTGCCGGCATACTGAAAATTTATGAATAAAGCAGGCTAACAGATTACGAAACAGTATGCAGTTGTTTTAGCATCCTGAGCCTGTACGGATGCTTGAGTTTCCTCATTGCTTTCACTTCGATCTGCCGGACTCTCTCCCGTGTGATTGAAAGTTGCCTTCCTATTTCGTCGAGGGTGTGGTCTCTGTCAACGCCGATACCAAATCTCATTCGTATAACCATCTCCTCCCTGGGATTCAGTGTTGTCTGGAGGATTTTTAATAAGACCTCTGATATCTTGTTCCTTTCGGTGTCGTCACAGGGAGAGAGACTGCTGTCACCGATAAAATCTTCGAGTGTTGCCTCCTCATCACCGATAGGGGTTTGAAGAGTCACTGGATCCTGAACAGCCCTCAGGACAGCTTCGATTTTTCTTACAGGCATCCCGACTATCTGTGCAATCTCTTCAGTCCCCGGTTCCCGGCCAAGCTGCTGGGTCAGTTCCTTGGAGGCGTTGCTGATCTTGTTGTTCAATTCCATCAGGTGAACCGGAACTCTTATTGTTTTTGTCTGTTCAACCAATGACCTGGTGACCGCCTGTTTTATCCACCAGGTAGCATAGGTGCTGAATTTAAATCCCATGGTATAGTCAAACCGTTCAATTGCTTTCATGAGACCAATATTCCCCTCCTGAATGAGATCAAGCAAGGAAAGACCCCTCCCGATATAATGTTTTGCAATATTAATTACCAGCCGCAGATTATGGATGATGAGTTCATTTTTTGCTTTTGACACAACTTCCCGTGCAAGCGCAATCTGCTGGTATTTCTTTTTCAATTCATCTATTGCAATTCCGACCTCTGATTCAATCCTCTTCTGTTCCGCCTGCAGTTCTTTTGGTATGACACGAAACTTTGCCGGTTTGTGCCCATTTTTCTTTTTTTCGTGAACCACCATCTTGAACTCTTTCAGGCCCCCGAGATATAAGGCCTTCCTCTCAAGCATAGTAACCTCTTCCATAAGATCATCGATTCGTTCCAGACTTTTTCTCAGCGCCTGCTCTGCCATTTCATCCCCAGAATCGTCACATTCCTCGAATTCCTGGGAATCCAATACATCAAGGATATTTTTGTATAAAGGCAGTATGGTAACCGTTCTTTTAATAACCTCGTTACCTACCTCTATTCTTTGGGCAAGTCCTGTTTCTTCATCCCTGGTAAGGATGGAGATATCACCCATGGAATGAAAATATGCCTGAATCAGGTCATCCGGCTTTTCGTGCGTTTCCTTTTCTTCAGGGACCTCTTCTTCGCTCTGAGCACTCTCACTATCTGTAACCTTAACTCCCATGTCCTGGAGAAGGTTCATGAAATCCTCAAATTCATCCTCTGAAATGAAGTCCCGCGGCAGGGCATTCTGAATTTCATCGTGGGTAATAAACCCGCGCCTCTTGCCCAAATCAATGATCTCTTCGAAAATATCCCATTCTTTCATAGCATCGCCCTCATATCATGGATCCTATCCCTAAGATCGCATGGGTAAGACTCACTGTTTCCGATTCTTTTTCATATGCTCTGTCTGAGACAGAAGAGAAGACGCTTCATAACCGATCTCGTCCATGGGGACAGGGGAATTCTTCTCAGTCCTGTCTTCCGGTTTTGATCCGGGTTTCCGCCTTATGCCCTTCAGTTTATTGATAATTCTCTGCATATGTAACATGGGTTCGGTCCTTTTCTCCCTGAGCGCTTTCAATAAATATACTGGTTATAAAGCAATTTACATGCCATTGTTGCTTTATGGATTAATGCTTCAAGAGATCAAACGTTGCTGAAGGGTTTCCCGTATGTCAGTCCGGTTTGGCCGGCCTACGGCTCATGGAGAATCTTTCTTCGTATATTCCCCCTGAAGGATTCCCGCCAAGCGGGAATGACAGGTATAGGAACAGAGTTCGCTATGTATAAAGCGGGTTAAGAGGGAAGTGAGAAGGGGACCGGGTGTCTGATTAAGACCGGTTATTCCTTGAACAAATCGGTACTCAGATAACGCTCCCCGGTACTCGGCAGGATCACAACAATCTGTTTCCCTTTGTTTTCAGGGCGCTTGGCTATTAAAAGTGCTGCCCACACAGCAGCACCCGATGAGATTCCGCAGAGGATTCCTTCCATTTTCGCGAGGGACCTTGCTGTTTCAAAGGCCTGTTCGTCCCTTACGGTAACGATTTCATCAAGTATTGCTCTATTGAGAACTTTTGGAATAAAACCGGCTCCGATTCCCTGGATCTTATGGGTTCCGGCATTGCCGCCGGAGAGGACTGGAGAACCTGCGGGTTCAACTGCAACAGCCTGGAAATCAGGCTTTCGTTCTTTGATCACTTCTGAAATTCCGGTAATGGTACCGCCAGTTCCTACACCAGAGACAAGGATATCGATCCCACCGGCGGTATCCTGCCAAATCTCCTCTGCTGTGGTTCTCCGGTGGATTTCAGGATTTGCCGGGTTGCTGAACTGATCAGGCATGAACGCGTCCCGTGTCTCCGAGAGTATTTCACCGGCTTTGTTTATAGCCCCCATCATTCCCTCACTTCCCGGCGTAAGAACTATCTCAGCTCCAAGGTGTTTGAGCAGCTTTCTGCGTTCAATACTCATCGTCTCGGGCATTGTTAGGAGCAAACGATATTTCCGGGCAGCACATACAAAAGCAAGGGCAATTCCTGTATTACCACTTGTAGGCTCAATGATTAATGTACTCTTCTGAATAAGCCCCTGATTTTCTGCTGCTCTTATCATAGCAAGGCCGATGCGGTCTTTTATGCTTCCCAGAGGGTTCTTTGACTCAAGCTTACCGAGAATCGTCGCATGAATCCCATTCGTAATACAGTTGAATTTCACCAGCGGAGTAAACCCTATGGTTTCAGTTATATCCTGGGAGATTTTTGTCATGCTTACGGTTTAAAAACCAGTTCCGGTTTCTTCAGGAATACTTTTGTGTCGGGAGGCACTGACTCTGTAATCCATACATTCCCTCCGATTACCGAACGGGCACCGATCACAGCCTCTCCGCCTAATATGGTAACTCCTGCGTAGATAATGACATCATCTTCAATGGTCGGATGGCGTTTTTCGCTTCTGAGCTTTTCCACGGCATCTTTCGGTAGGGACAGTGCACCGAGCGTGACTCCCTGATAGATCCTCACCCGATTACCAATATCTGTTGTTTCACCTATTACAACACCGGTCCCATGATCGATAAAAAAACTCCCGCCTATGCGGGCACCCGGATGGATGTCAATTCCTGTCATATTGTGCGCATATTCTGTCATGATACGGGGGATCAATGAAACGCCTTGTTTGTATAACTCATGGGCTACCCGGTAAACCGAAATCGCAAAAAGTCCGGGATAACTGAAAATAATCTCGTCAAAACCCTTGGCTGCAGGATCGCCCTCATAAGCAGCGCGGATATCTTTGGCGAGCATCGTTCTCAGGCGTGGAAGTTCGCGCATAAAATGAATCGCTATCTCCTGCCCGCGATCTTCGCAGTCTATGCAGACCATGTTGTGACGACGGCATTCATGCCGCATTGCAAGGACAATCTGTTCCGAGAGGGCCTCAAACAACTGCGTTACCTCCTGGCCATAATAGTAGAGCAGATTCACCGTGTCGATGCGGATTCGGGAAAAGTATCCCGGATAGAGTATTCGGCAGGATAGATGGATGATTTCGATAATGGCCTCTTTGGAAGGCAGCGGTTCGAGGTCAACATGATCAAAGCAGTCTCCCGTTGTGCACGATTTTACAAGACCATCGACGATGCCCGGTATCTCTTCACGAAACCGTTTGGTATCTTCTTTTTTAACCTTACATTGCTCAAGCTTTGATTCGTTCATGGCAGGCTTTACCTCTCTGAAGGTTTTACACCATTACAAGGTGTCTTTGGCATGATACATACCATTTTCGTTATTGTAGCGTATCCCTTTCACTGCTACAAGAGGAGTGAAGCTTACAGGCAGTACCTGTGCTATACTTTTCATCTGTCAAAAGATATAATGTGTTGTTTTGAAAGAGGAATTCGATTGAGATGTTTATTTTGAATGATTATGAGGGAACAGCTGTCAGCATCGATTTTTACGATGGAGATTTACACGCTGTTCTATCACTCCTGTCAGATGCGGCCCGTATTGATGGCTATGTTATGGTTGTTGACAGACAGATAAAAGGGAAAATCCAGATAAAAATGTATGAAGCGTGGAACCTCATCCTTGTTGAAATACTGGCAGGTGTAAACTTCGTAACAACGGTTGTGAAAAACAGCATTATCATTTCATACAACAATTCGTCTTCCGGCAGTCAGGTCAACTGATGGACAAACGACAATGGAAATTTTCACCGTTTTTTCATATTTTCTTCATCATTTCTTCATAAGTTTCAGATAATCTACAATCATATAAGGTGCAAAAAAATAGCATACCTTCTTTGTGCTATTCCGATTCATGCACCAAACCCTCCTGGCAGCCAGATTCCCCCTCTGGCTGCCTTTAACTTCTTTCTTACCGTTAATTTTGGTATTTATTGAAGCAAGGTACTGCCATGCAATTCAGTAATGATAACCGGAACAAATGATCGGATAGCCTCTTCAGCAGAACCCTCAAAAATTGTTTCTGTTACTGCTGACCAAATCAGTCTGTCGTACTTTGCATCAAAAATCTTTGTTTCGATCACAACATTACGCCCAAGGGAAACAATCTGGCAGCACTGAAGATAATAACCATAATAACCGCCCCCTTCCTGGATGAATGTTGGATACGTCTCATAGATTCCTGTATCCGCAACATCTTTTAATGTCGCGATGAGAACAGCATCCACCTGCAGTTCCTTGACCTTCGATGCAATGACCCGCTTATCAATATTTTCCTCTTCCGAAAAAATACGATAGCTTGGAACCGCCTCTGTTCCTCCGGCTTTAAGCTGTTCTACAAATTCATCCTCCAGAAGTGCCTTTACCGTCACATTGCGGTCAACACCGATAATGAGGACCTTTTTCAGATGGCCTCCGTGATAGGCATCGTCCCTCCATACAGATTTCAATGTTGTGGGAGCACATGCAGTAATAATTACCAGCGCAATGATTACAAAAAACCTGATGAAAAATCCTTTCATTTTCATCTCGTTTCCCCCTGCGATTTCGTATGGTATAGTTTAATATATTTTTCTCATCGGTTGAGAGCCGGAAAAGACATCACTACATAAGAATGCATATAAAAAGCTTGACGTATGCATCTTGTTGACTTTGCACATTGCATCCGGTAAAGTTTATCAATGTCGAAGCAGGCAAAATCGGATAAGACTTCAATCATCGAAGAAATCCGGGCAAAGCTGCGATTCCTGAATCTGATAGCAGCATTTATCGTTATCACCCTTCTTGCCGTCATCCTCAGATATCTCTTCAAACCCTTTAGTGAAGCTCTTGATTTCCTCCCGGATATTTCCATCACCCTCATAATCGTTATTATCATCATCCTTACCATCGCCGGCTTTATCATGTGGCGCGCTGTCTCAAGGAAAATTATATGGAGTATTGAAAAATACAGGGAGAGGCTCGATACAATTTTTGCCGTTACAAAAGATATGCGTGAAGAGGTATATGGTGATATCCTCCTGGACAAGATTATATCCCATGGCATGTCGCTCACAAAATCCAATGCCGGGTTTGTCCTGCTGAAAGATGATGGCAATTTTGTCTTCAGAATAGTAAAGGGCCCTTCGCAGGAGACCTTAATGGGGACACCCTTTCCAAAAGGCAAAGGCATTGCCGGGTGGGTCCTGAAAAATGGGAAATCTCTGAATGTATCACCTGTTTCTGACGACAAACGGTTTGACGCCTCGGTCGATGCACTGTCCGGAGCCCAGACGCAAGCGGTTCTTTCTGTCCCCTTATCAACAAAAAAGGGTATTATTGGTGCCATAGAACTGAGCAAGGAGGAAGGGTCCTATTCTGACAGAGACACTGAGTTGCTTGCCTACCTCGCAGATCAGGCAGCAACTTCCCTGGTGCAGGCACAATTCCATGAAGACCAAAAAAATTACGAAATCCACATCACGGATATTCTCCTCAAATCCATTGACGCGCATATCCCGGAGAAAAGAGGGCATTCACACAGAGTGGCGAAGTACAGCAACATCATCGCAAAAGCAATCAATATGTCCGAAGAAAAGAAAAAGCGTTTATATCTGGCAAGCCTCCTCCATGATATCGGTTTTCTCAGGATCAAGGCTGAAGAAATGCTCACCCGTGAAGACTGCATCAAGCATTCAGTAATCGGGTACGAAATGATACGGCCAATCAATTTTTACTCGGATATTACGCCTTTTATCCTTCACCACCATGAACGGTATGATGGATCAGGGTATCCCGCAAAACTTCAGGGGGAGGCAATTCCTCTTGAAGCACGGATTATTGCCGTTGCCGAGGCCTTTGATGCAATGACGAGCGGATCTTACTATAAGGTGCCCGTAAAGTTGGATGAGGCGGTCAAGGAATTGGAGGCAAATGCCGGGACACAATTTGATGCTTCTCTTGTAGAGGCCTTCACCAAAAATATCCTTCCGGATCATCTGTAGTAGTATTCCCGGGATCCTTTTTTGATCCATACGGACGAATCAGAACAACCCCAGCATTCTGAGCCCATCCTTTAAAAACAGAACGGCAAAGCATAAGAGGATGATACCTGTTGCCCTGATAATATAAATGTAAGTTCTGCTCTTCAGGAAATTTTTCGACCTGTCAACAAGAAGTGCAATCAGAACCTTTGAACCAACAAGGAGAACATAAAATCCGGCAATGAATGATACAGCCGAGGCTATGTTGACCTGAAAGGCCTTCAGGACGGCAGGAGCGCCGATCGTCATCCAGAAGAGATACGGATGGGGGCTCAGAAAATTGGTAATCACCCCTTTGCGGATAGACTGCGGCTTCACTTGATGAATACCCAAATTCACGTCCCGTGTCATGATGCTTTCGTATGCAATATATCCAATAAACACCGCGCCTGCAAGAGACAAAATACCAAGAATGGTATCAGAACTGGAGAGTTTAGAAAGGATATAAATTGTTACTGCAATTATCGGCACATCAGTGACAACCGGTGCGATTGCGACGAGGATCCCCTCCTTCCTGCCGTGCATGAGTGTCTCTGTAATGACAAGGGCAAGCAGAGGCCCGGGAGAAACACCCGCAGCAAACCCGAGGAAAATTCCTGAAACAAGATATTGCATTGATTCGATCAAAGAATCTTCCTGAGCCCCCGGTCGTTTCTTTACTTCTCCATTAAAGACGCCTGTTTTTATCAGGCTTATGTTTCTTCAGATATCTCAGTATGCCTGATCATCTTGCCCTTGCACATGTAAATAATCATCTCGGCAATGTTCGTGGCATGATCAGCGATTCTTTCCAGATACTTTGCGATATATGTCCTCTTCACCGCTAATGGGATGATCTTCGGATCCTGGATCATGAAGGAGAGAAGTTCCTCGAAGTTCCTGACGGTGAGGTCATCCACTTCGTCGTCCCGCTTAATGACTTCATACGGCAGTCGTGAGCATCCGGTGACGAATGAATCAAGGGCGTCCCGTACCATTGTTTGTGTAATCTCCGCCATCTTCGGAATGTTCACGAAAGGTTTCAATTGAGGCTCATCATTCAGCTCTATCGCCCTCTCTGCAATATTCACAGCAAGGTCTCCCATCCGTTCAAGGTCAGTCGTGATCTTCATCGCTGTTGTGATCAGTCTGAGGTCCCTCGCCATCGGTTGCCGCAAGGCAATCAGCCTTACACATTCTTCATCTATGCCTACATCGAGTGCATTCACCAGATGATCCCTCTTAATGACTTCCTTGGCCAGTTCACTGTCTCTCTCTACGAGGGCTTTTACAGAATCACGGATGGCGTTCTCAACCATGCATCCGAGCTTCAAAATCCTTTCCCTCAAGATTTTTAATTCATCGTCAAATATTCCCATTATCCGAATCTCCCTGTTATATATTCTTCTGTCAGTTTATTCTGAGGATTCACAAATAAGCTGTCGGTATCCCCGAACTCCACCAGTTCACCCAGGTACATGAATGCAGTAAAAGCCGATATTCTTGCCGCCTGCTGCATATTATGGGTCACTATGAGAATAGTAACATGTTCCTGCAGGCCCATGATGAGTTCTTCGATTTTTCCTGTCGCGATCGGGTCAAGCGCTGATGTCGGTTCATCAAAAAGAAGGATTTCGGGATCAGTGGCCAGAGCCCGTGCGATGCAGAGCCGCTGCTGCTGTCCGCCGGAAAGATCAAAAGCCGGGAGATGGAGCCTGTCCTTTATTTCATCCCAGATTGCTGCGTTGCGCAATGATTTTTCGACTTTTTCAGAGAGTATACTCCTGTTGCTTATTCCCCTTACTCTGAGCCCGTATGCAACATTTTCGAAGATTGATTTCGGGAAAGGGTTCGGTTTCTGGAAGACCATGCTGATCCGCATTCTGATCTCGATGGGATCAACGCCGGACGAGATGATATTAATTTGATCAGGGTAAAGGATGATTTCACCATGATATTTGTTATGTGGATACAGGTCGTGCATACGGTTGAAACACCGCAGGTACGTGGTTTTGCCGCAGCCTGAAGGACCGATTAAGGCGGTAATTTTTCTCTCCTGTATCCGGAGACTGACATTCTTGAGAGCCTGGAGATTCCCGTAGTAGAAATCAAGATTTTTTGATTCGGCTTTTATCGGGTTCATTACCATCGGATCTTTTTCCTGAATTTATATCGTATATAAATCGCCACTCCATTCATTAATAAGGTCATTCCCATGAGAACAATACCTGCTGCGGCGGCATTCAGCTGGAACGCTTTCTGGGGTCTGGAAACCCAGTTGAACATCTGTATCGGCATGACCGTGAAAGGATCCATGAGCCATTTGAACGATATGAACGGAAATTCCGATGTTACGGGCGAGGCCGGAAGAAAGGCGATGAATGTCAATGCTCCGACTGTTATGATAGGCGCAGTCTCACCGATCGCCCTCGAAAGGCCGATAATGATTCCGGTTAGTATGCCTCCCATCGAATAGGGGATAATATGCCACCGGACCGTTTGCCACTTGGTTGCCCCGAGAGCATAGGAGGCCTCCCGGATCGACCCCGGTATCGCCCGTATTGCTTCCCGCGTTGCCATAATCACCATGGGAAGGATAAGAAGGGCAAGAGTAAGCCCTGCCGTAAGAATAGTCTCACCAAACTTAAGGAGGTAGACAAATAATCCCAGAGCAAGGAGTCCGTAAACAATCGACGGGACACCTGCAAGATTTGCGATATTGATTTCTATGATGTCGGTAACCCAGTTTTTCCGGGCGTATTCCTCCAGATAGATACCTGCTGCTACACCGAGTGGAATAGCGGCACCTGCTGTTACAAGAAGCACCAGGAAGCTCCCAACCCAGGCTGAGAGTATTCCGGCTTCTTCCGGAAACCGCGAAGGGAACGAAGTGAAAAATTTGTATGATAGCCTCGGCGCACCATCCATAAAGAGGTCGATCATGAGTACAAGAAGCAGAACGAGACCGACCAAAGTCGATAGGAAGCCGATAATCCAGAAAATGCCATTCCAGTATTTACTGATTTTTATTCTCTGTTTGATATCTTCCATAGATTAATAAACTTCCCTGATACGTTTTCGCAGCCAGAAACCTATCAGATTGAAAACAAGTGTCATCATGAAGAGCGTAATCCCGGCAGCAAAAATTGTCTTATATTCAATCGTCCCGTGAGGGACATCACCGAGGCTTACCTGCACGATATACGCTGTGAGTGTCTGGACCGGCTCAAGGGGATTAAAAGAGAAATTCGGCATCATCCCTGCTGCAATCGCAACGACCATCGTTTCTCCGATAGCCCTTGATATACCGATGATAAATGCAGCAGCAATGCCGGAAAATGCCGCTGGTATGACGACCTTTAAAGCGGTTTGAAGTTTTGTTGCCCCCATGGCATAAGAGCCCTCTTTGATATGCATGGGTACGGCCTTCATGGAGTCCTCGCTCACGGAACTCACATAAGGGATTATCATAATTCCCATGATGATACCCGGGCTCAGGGCATTAAAGCCTGAAAGATCTGGCAGAAATGATTGCAGAACCGGCGTCAGAAAGAGCAGAGCAAAATATCCATAGACAACCGTAGGCACAGCGGCCAGGAGCTCGAGGACCGGTTTAATGATCTCCCTCATTCTGTGAGGAGCATACTCACTCAAATAAACAGCCACCATTAAACCGAGCGGCAAAGCAACGATAAGCGCGATGGATGTTGTCAAAAGGGTGCCGGTAACGAGGGGAAGAATACCAAATTTCGGCTCGAAGAAAAGGGGGGTCCATTCTTTTTCAGTCAAAAACTCCTTAAACGATACAACCTTAAAAAACCCATAGGATTCGTATGCCAGAACAATAACAATACTGATCGTTATTAATACAGAAGAGAGGGCACACAGGAAAAGACTGGTCTCGATGATTCCTTCCTTGATTTTCTTTGACATGTATCGTGTATTTTAGAAAATTCTTTTAAATTTCGTATCTATGAGAAATAAGTCATAAAAATGATTTTTTTCATAGAAATTAGTATTTTTTCATAGAAGTATTACAACAATGTTACAGCAATATTACAATTCTGTTAAGAAGCTTTCAAGGGCACAGACAGGTCAGGGCACAGCGTGCTATGCGCGCCTGTGCCCTGCAGAGAAGTATGCTATTTCTTTGATTCTTCGATTTTCATGAGCTCCTCTATTTTCACACCGACATGCCCCTTACCGACAAACATGCTGCCCTTTTTCGTTTTGGAAAATCTTTCCTGGGCAAGGGTATACGCTTTTGCAGGGAGGGGAATATATTTGGCCTGTTTCACAAGTTTCTGGGCATTTTTTAGATAATAGTCCACAAACTCTTTTATCTCTGGTTTTGCTGCGGATTTTGTGCTGATATAAATAAAGAGGGGCCTCGAAAGTGGCTCATACGTACCGTTTTCGACGGTCTGGAGAGAAGGCACAACCGGTCCCTTGCCTCCATCAACCGGGGCAACTTTTAGCTTATCTTTGTTCTCCTCATAGTATGCGAGACCAAAATACCCAATGGCGTTTTTATCACCGGCGACTCCCTGCACAAGGACATTGTCATCTTCACTCGCGGTGAAATCACCCCGTGATGCCTTTGCTTTCCCAACAATCGCTTCGGTGAAATATTCGAACGTGCCGGAATCAGCACCCGGTCCGAAGAGTTTCAGCGGTGCATCCGGCCATTCCGCTCTAACATGGTTCCATTTGGTTACCGTTCCCTTTGCTTCGGGTTCCCAAATCTTTTTCAGGTCTGCAACTGTCAGGACTTTGACCCACGTATTCTTGGGGTTCAATACAACAGCAAGCCCGTCGTAAGCAACCGGCAGTTCGATGAATTCGATGCCCTGTTCCTGGCATGCCTTGACTTCAGAGTCCTTAATCGGCCTTGAGGCATCAGAGATGTCTGTTTCACCCCTGCAGAACCTTTTAAAGCCTCCACCGGTACCCGAAATACCAACCGTTACCTTGACGGCGCCTTTCTTCGCCTTCTGGTACTCTTCTGCTACAGCTTCAGTAATCGGATAAACCGTACTGGAACCGTCTATTTTAATGATCTTGTCTTCAGCCATGACTGGTTGGACGGTTACTACCGATACTGACAGCACTGTCAGTGCAATCAAAAAGAAAATAAATTTTTTCATCATGCAACCTCCTTTTCAGTTTTTTCTTACATTACCAACTTCTTGTTTACAATGATACCCTTTCATGAAATTTTATGTTACATATCCCACCCCCTTATCGTGCATGCATGAGTAAAGTAAAAACTTCAGAATGATTTTTTTTCTAATTTTTTTTGAGACGGCTTCAGGGCACAGGGTTTCTCATTTAGGGATTTACCAGCATGGTCAGGGTTGTTGTCCTTGGCTGCACCAAACACTTCTTTCATGAGCTCAAACAGGAAAAGATTCGGTTTGGTTATTATGAGAAAATATGCTGCTACCACCAGCAATAAGAGACTTATCAGCGAAACAAGCATACTGTCATAATAGATTGCTGATGTTACAGGAATATTACGGGAATGTTAATTGTTGATAAAAAATGGCATAAGTAGATAAGTAATGAAAGCGGCATTACCCGCTGTGATAATTCTTCCGATTCCTGCCTATGGTCACCTTCTGAAATCAAACGCCTTAACTGGTCCAGGAAAAATCCTGTGAGATCTGAGGTAAAATTGTTGGGTTCTCGCAGGACTTCTTTATCAAGTAAACGCCCTTCAAAGCGATTGATTAGCGCAGATGTCAGCCACAAAGAGTGAATTGTTAGCGAACGCCGTGTTCCTTATATGCGGAACCCTCCTCGGCAAACATTGATTTCGGGGCACCACAGGCAGGACAAACCCAGGTTTCAGGCAAGGCTTCAAAGGCTGTGCCCGGTTGAATACCGTTCTCAGGATCACCTTTTTCAGGATCGTAAATATATCCGCACGCTGTGCATACATACTTTTTCATAAAATCGTCTCCTTATATCCTTTTATTTGTTCTATCAATGCCACTAGTCAAACGCCATATTCGTTTTCCATTCTTTCCAGACATTCCCGACGAGCTCCGGTCCTGGCTTCAATGTCATCTTGCCCGGTTTCCACCCCGAAGGCATTGCTTCTATCCCTTTGCTTTTTCGCACATGCTGGAACGCCTGTACCTGCCTGAAAGATTCGCTTACATTTCTGCCAACTGGTGGTGTTAATACCTCATAGCCCTGAATAATGCCGTCAGGATCGATAATAAACCTTCCCCGTGTCTCAACTCCGGCATTTTCATCATAAACCCCGTACACTGTTCCAACCTTTCCACCGCCATCCGACAACATGGGGAACGGTACTCCCCCCTTCACCATTTTCGACAGCTCATGGTCATTCCACATCTTGTGAACAAAAACACTATCGATACTCATCGAAAAGATTTCAACACCCAGTTTCTTGAATTCAGGATACTTTTCAGCAACTGCTGAAAGCTCAGTTGCTCAAACAAAGGTGAAATCGCCTGGATAGAAACATAAGAGAATCCATTTTCCAAAATATTCTGATAATTGTAAATTAACGAATTTCCCCTGATGATATGCAGGGGCAGTAAAATCCGGCGCCTTTCTCCCGATAAGCAACATTGTTTTCTCCTCCTTTTTTACCAACTGTTCATCCTGTGTTGCCTTTTCTTTCCCCTTTTCTCCTACAACTCCGCCGGTCGGTCGTGCACAACCGGGCTTAAACTCTTGTGGCATACGAACCTCCTTT
>Ga0209254_10002343_pt1 | contig 17206 bp, 19 predicted proteins | sample FrelakmetDIP11DI_FD_187148 | JGI IMG/M metagenome (GOLD analysis project Ga0209254, IMG submission 187148) | Freshwater lake sediment microbial communities from the University of Notre Dame, USA, for methane emissions studies - DIP11 DI (SPAdes)... | ecosystem: Environmental > Aquatic >... | reverse complement strand
GATGAAGAACCTAGGTATGGGGTTCGGCTCCCGCGCCGGCAAACTGGAGATGCATAGCGAGGTGCACCCGAAGGTCAAGGAGAAGGTTTGCAAGGGCTGCGGCTTATGCGCCAAATACTGCCCCGCTGGGGCCATCACCGTCAAGGGGAAGGCGAGGATCGACCAGGATAAATGCATCGGCTGCGGGGAGTGCTTCGTGACCTGCTTCAACCAGGCCATCGACCCAGGCGAGGAGAGCAGCAACGAGAAGTCCATGGAGAAGATCGTGGAGTACTGCTACGGCATCATGAAGGCGAAGGAGGGTAAGATGGGCTACATCAGCTTCATCATGGACTTCACGCCGTTGTGCGACTGCCCCTCCTGGAGCGACCGCCCGGTGATACCCAACGTGGGCATCTTGGCCTCAAGGGACATCGTGTCCATCGACCAGGCCTCCGCGGATCTGGTCAACGCGCAGCCGGGGATAGATGGGACGTTCCTCAAGAAGAAGTATCTGGCCCCGGGGACGGACAAGATCCGCGGCCTCAGGGACATTGACTGGACGGTGCAGCTCAGGTATGCTGAGGAGCTTGGGCTGGGCTCCAGGAAGTACGATCTGATCAAGGTGTGAGCCACAAGTAAAATCTACCATTTTTTCATTCATCTACTTATTTATTGGTCGATTGATTAATGTTTAAGAACCTCGGACAAATTCGGTGACGGTGATCGAATCTCCATCTCAGATGTTCAGAACAGGCGCCTTTTAAATGGTTTCAAGCTCACCCGAGTGGGTGTCACCGAGGTGCGCAAGCAGGTCTCGGTCCGGCGCGAGGGGGTCACGGGCTGCCTGAACTGCACCATCGACGTCTTCGTGGACCTTCCCTCCACCCAGAGGGGATCCCATCTGTCCCGCAACCTGGAGGTGATCGAGGAGGTGCTGGAATCCAGCACCAGCGCCCCCGTCACCGGTCTGGAGGTGCTCTCCGCGGACATTTGCCGGGGGCTCCTGGAGAAGCATGGGTACGCATCCTACGCGGAGGCGAACATCCAGGCCGATTACTTCCTGGACCGCAAGAATCCCAGCGGCCGCACCACGAGGGAGATATTCAAGCTCGTGGCCAAGGCCAGCGCCTATCGGGGCAACGGCATGAAGAAGCTGATCGGGGCGCAGGCCATCGGAATGACCGCCTGCCCCTGCGCCATGGAGACGGTGAGGGAGCAGATCAAGGGGAACGTGCACCTGGAGAACGAGTTCCCCGTCATATCGCATAACCAGAGGAACATCTCCACGCTCATGGTCGAGGTCCCGGAGCAGTATGATGTGGAGGCGAACGACCTCATCGAGATTCTGGAGGAATCATTCTCCTCGCCCACCTATGAGATCCTCAAGCGCTCGGACGAGGCGGCGGTGGTCATCAGGGCGCACACCAACCCCAAGTTCGTGGAGGACGTGGTGCGGGACATCCTCACGAAGGTCCTGCAGAAATACCCGTCCCTGCCGAACGATGTCATCGTCACGGCCCGCAGCGAGAGCCAGGAGTCCATACACAAACATAACGCCTTCGCTGAGCGCGTCACCACCCTGGAAGAGCTGAGGGACCGTTCCTTGCAGGAGGGCGTGGACCTGGGTTCGAGGGGTGGCTGCTCCTGATCAAGGCCATCGCCTGCGATGTGGATGGCACCATCACCGATGGAAGGAAATGGATACAGCCGCAGGCCATCGAGGCCCTGCGCAAGGTTCAGGCCAAGGGGATTCATGTCATGATCGCCACGGGGAACGTCCTACCAGTGGTGTTCGGCCTGGGCGCCTTCGTCGGGACCAAGGGGCCGCTGATAGCCGAGAACGGCGGCCTCGTGTACTATCAGGAGAAGATCTACAAGCTCCAGAGCATCGAGACGCCTTTGAGGGCCTGGGAGTACCTGAAGGAACATATGCCCGAGGCCGAGCGCCTCTTCACGGACCATTGGCGGGAGACGGAGGTGGGCCTCAAGCGCTCCTGCGACCTGGAGAAGGTGCAGCGGATCCTCAAGGACTGGCCAGTGGAGATAGAGGTCACCGGCTTCGCCATTCATATCATGGAGCCGGGGCACAGCAAGCTCAACGGGGTGAGGAAGGGGTGCGAGCTCCTGGGTATAGATGTCGAGGAGGTCGTCGCCTTCGGAGACTCCGACAACGATGTGCGCATGCTGCGAGGCGTGGGCAAGGGCGTGGCGGTGGCCAACGCTTCCCTGTTGGCCATGCAGGCGGCGGACTTCGTCACGGAGGCGCCGCACGCGGACGGGGTCATCGAAGGCCTGCTGAGGCTAGGCATATTGTGAGGACGCGCGTTGCCTACCAGACTCGTTCCCAGCCCCTCCGATGGGTCTTGCGACAATCGTTTATATCCAGATATGCCATTTTGCTGGGCATCGAGGTAGCTTCGTGGTCCAGATCGCGGGCATCTGCAGGGATCTCAATTGGCCGGACGGGCTAAGGGGGGAGGTCATCCAGGAGATCGAGCAGGAGCAGAGGATACTGGACAGGGCATCCAAGAAAGGGAGGGGGCTGACCTTCGGCTACCTCCTTGCCATATTGCTGCTGGCCAGCACGACCGTCCTCATCCTCGCGGTCCCTGAAGGCGTACTGGCCTGGTTCATCGTCGCCTTCGTCCTCTACTCCTTCAACTTCATCATCCTCTTCCTGCCGACGACCCGGAAGGGGAAGAGGGACGAATCTTGCCGCAGGACGATCGGGCGAGATGCTTGGGCGCCTGTGAAGTTCCTTTTAAAGAAGAAAACGAAATTGGCCATCGAAGTGGGCCTGACCATGTTCCTGGGAGGCATGGTGCCTTTAGCCTTGAGCTTCTTCTTAATCTTCGGGCTAGGCCTCGTCCTGACCTTCTACTTCGCCTTCTTCGAGGGGGTGCTGGACACGGAAGTGGCCTGGTTGGTGATAGTGCAAATGGTCACGATACTCGTCTTCTTCGTGGTCATCCTCCTCACGCAGCCTCAGGCGCAAGGCTTTACCAGGATCGCGCGCGCCTTCAAGGGCAGGTATGACCGGGCCAGGGGGAAGGGCAGGCTGTCCCAGTCCGCGATGCTGTTGGCGATGGGGCTGGTGGCCGCCGGCCTGGCGATCTTGTTCGTGGGTGCGATCCTTTTAACAGGAGGCGTACTGAGCAGGGTCATCGAGGTCGGGGGCGAGCTAAGGCTGAGCATCCTCCTAGTCTTGGTCGTTTTCGTGGTGCAGATAGTCGTCATGCGGCACTTCCAGGTGGTATCGAGCCAGAGGATGGCCCGAGCCTTGCTAGAGGTCCGGCTGGAGACCTTGAGAAAGGAGGTCCTCGAGCCCCTAAGCGCCATCCTGGAACAGGGCAAGTACGCGGACAAGGAGACCTTCGACAAGGCGGAGTTCGAGCGCATCAAGACCACCTTCTTCAATGTGGTCATCTACGGTGTCTTCGAGCTCAACTTCTTCGGCTTCTCGCCAGTCTACGTCGTCGGCCCGAACGTGAAATTCCTGATCGATGACCGGGTCCTGCCTTACGTGGGGGGCGTTTGAATCGCAACCATGCCCCCAGAATAAGAAAAGGATATTAGGGCCCCGCTACGATAATGCGCGGATTAGCCATGGGAAAGAAGGAGCAGGTGGCCTCCGTGCTGCAGTTGGTCGGGGGCAATGCCGAGCAGGCGGAGAAGATCGTGGACGAGGTAGACCGGTTCTTCAACAATCTGAACGCAGAGGTGGAGGATTGGAAGATCTCCATGGAGGAGTTCAAGGACGGCACCCGCATCTTCGCTCGCGTGCAGGTATTGGTCAAGAAGTAGGTGTGCGATGGCCGAAGATGAGAAAAAGGCGATCCAAGAGGATGACAAATGCACCCATCCCCTGTTGTGCGCGGACGATTGGAAGGACCCGGAAGGCGCCAAGGTCATAGGGGAGTATCACAAGGACGAGGACCTGTCCGAGGAGGAGAGGCGGATAGAGGCGGACCTTGATGAGTTCGAGAAGTACTGGCAAGGAAAGCACGGCATAAATTTCTTTAGCGAATACCACAAGGAGGGGGCGCCGTTCCTGGAGGAATCTTCCGGTTGGGACGGCCACCGGCCCCGTCTGGGCAAGCCAGCCAACGGGACGCCTGACATCCATCAGCATGCCGGGGATGAGCCCGCAGCGACCGTTCATAGAGTGGAGCGGGCGAAGGAGGCCTCCAGCGAGGCGGTCGTCGAGGTCAAGGTGGAAGAAAGAGCGGCGCCGGTCCCCACCGCGCCAAAGGCGCGAGCTCCTCCCGAGGCAGGGGAATCGGCGGGGACGGAAAGGCTTGGACAGCAACAGCTCAAGATCTCTGAGGTCTTGAACATCAACACCATCGAGGTCATCACCTACATGCTCTTCCGCTTCGCCTACGGCAAGCAGCTGCACGTCCCCATCAAGCGGGAGAACCTGGTGGACATGGACCTGCACATCAACAACAAGGACGTGGTCATCAACACCAACCAGCTCTACTTCTCCTTCCCGGAGCTGGTGGTATGGCATATCACCTACACGCACAAAGGCAAACCGGTCCTCGAGATAGGTCGCGGCGTGAAGAAAGGGATGAAGGTGCACCGCTTCAACGCCATAAGATTGCTGATCGAGGTCTGGATGGGGAACAGGAGGGCGGAGAAGCTGAAGCAGCTGGAGACGAGCGGCGCCACTAAGCAGAAGGCCGTCCCTGCCCCCAAGAGCAGACCTGCGGAGCCAGAAGACAAAGGGGACATCACCTGATGAGCGCGGAAGAGGACGAGCTGGAACACTTGCGGTCGCATCGCGAGTACTTTCGTGAGGTCATTGTGCGCATCCACAAGATCATGGCCGAGGACTTCGGAGTGCGACAGGTCTCGGTCAAGCCCCTAGGCTCCGGCGGGGCCCGGCTCTCGATCCCCACCCGCATCACCGGCATCGACAAGGATGGGCGGAATGTCAAGTTCTTCGCCAAGATATTGGGCAGCACGGACATCATGACGGCCAGGACAATCCAGATCGCCAAGAACCTATACTTGGAGATGAATGCCCACGACCCCATGTTCGGCTTCGCCAGCGACGTCGGGGCCATGGCCGCGCACCAATACAGGACCATGAAGGCCATCCAAGCCTTGGGCATCCCCACGGCGATGCCGTATGGTTACTATCAGCTCAACGAGAACCTGTGGCTGACCATCTGGGAGTATCTGGACGCCAAGCCCGTGACGGACATCGGGTCCATGGCCCTGGAGCAAATGGACGCGGTCTTCGGCTACCTGAAGAAGATGCACCAGAACATGATATTCCATGGCGACATCAAGCCGGACAATGTGATGGTCGGCGAGAAGCTGTACATCCTCGACGTGGGATATTACCTGGAAGAGGCTCCGGCCACCATGAAGCAATCCTACGACCTGGCCTGCCAGATCGCCTCCTTCCTGCAATTCCAGCCGGCCGCGGACATAGTGGGGATGGCCCGAAGGCACTACTCCATCGACGAGATGAGATCGGCCTCGGAGTATCTCGATCTGATACAGAGGCGGATAGACATCAGGTTCGACGATCAGACAAAGAATGACCTGCTGCGCCTCATGAAAGCATGATGTGGCGCAGCTGACTCTCGAATGGTTTACTTCTTGGTCTTGATGAGCGCGATGGCGTGAAGCTCCACCCTGACACCCTCTTTCGTCTCCTCGATGGAGAACTTCCAGGTCTCTAGGTTGGCCTTCATCTCCTTCAGCATCTGCTTGATCTCCTTGCTCTTCTCACCTATCTCAGCAGCAATATCCTCATTTGCCATTTGACATACCACCTATCTTGTAGGTTTGGATTGATGCTCTTTGTTAATAACCCTTGGCAGTCATCCTACGGGGGGACGGTGCATCTTCGTGTCCATGCCCTCGAACTCCATGTGCGGAATCGAATCCCAGAGTGTGTCTACGACGAAATGCCGGGTATGGTGGATGCCCGTTCCGACCAGTGCTTGTATCATCCCGGAATATCACATGCTGGGCACATCCATCCTTTTTTCATGAGATGTGGAGAAACCTAGAAAGACCTGAGACGGCCATTCCCATCTGGCGGTGCTCCGCACGCGCCAGGTGTTGCCTCATGGAGCTCATATTGGTAGGGAAGTCGAAGGACTTCCGGGATGGTGAGATGAAGATGATCCGGGCCGGCAAGAAGGAGATACTTGTGGCCAAGGTGGATAACAAGTTCTACGCCATCGATGGATGGTGTTCCCACATGCAAGCGCCCCTGGATCAGGGACAGATCGTCGATAAGACAATCCGCTGCCGCATGCACGGCGCGGTCTTCGACCTGGAGACGGGGAAGGTGCTCAAGAACATGCAGGCCAAGGACATGAGGACATATCCCGTCGTGATCAAAGGCGAGGAGATCTACCTGGAGTACGAGGCACCCAAATGACTTGGCAGGACATCGCGCCGCGAGGAGATGTCAAGCAGTTTCACCCGAGTGCGCAATCCTCTTGTCCTGGTCCATGCTAATCCCGACCATGGAGAAGATAGGGCTGTGCATGATATGCGGAAAGCCTGCGCAGAACTCGTGCTCGACATGCGGCAGGCTAGTCTGCCAGGACCACTTCTACCCCCAGGTCCGGATGTGCTCTCACTGCATACCCGTGACCGAAAGAAGGCATGGCGACCATCGCAAGGAGGATTCGCCTGGCCTTCTTGAATGATCCACGGACATTAAGAAATGAGGAGGGCTCAGAGCAACTTCTTTGCCTTCTCCTCGTCCAGGCCGATGGACTTGAGGGAGTACTTCAGCGCCTTCTTGGCGATCATTCCCCTCGTGTTATCGTCCAGGAACTGCTCCATGACCACCGGTGCCTTCCGGCTGTATTCCACGGCGAACTCGGAGTAATAGTAAGGCGCATTGTCCTGGTCGAACTCCGCCGCCTTGTTGTAGGCAGCCTCCGCCTCGTTCAGGCGCCCTGCCTCGATGCAGAACGCCCCCAGGGAGGAGTAATAGAAGGGGTTCTTGGGATCCAGCTGAACGGCCTTGTTGTAGAGCGCCAGGATCTCCTCCACGCTCACCTTAGGCACGACCACGGCCACCTCCGCCTTGAAGAAGTAGGCGTCCGCGTTGTTGGGGTTGGCCTTTATGGCCTTGTCGAACTTCGAAAGGGCTTGCGGGTATTGCCCCTCGCTCATCAGCTGCTGTCCCTGCTGAATCAGCTTCTCAGCATCTTCCATCCTAGCACCAGCCCAATGAAAGAGGGGTTACCACATAAACGTTTTCATTCTAGTCCTACACTGTGATTGCACCATTATCATCGAGAGATGCATTCTAATATCACTCAAACCCTGTTTCATTTGGGGAAGAGACTGAAGTGCGAAAAATGTGGACAGACGATCGGAGCTGGCACGATGTGCCCCGCTTGCGGGACCTATTCTAGCTCCTCATTCGGCTCCCGTCTCAAGTCCTCCATGCGAGCCAGGAATAAGCTGGAGGAAAGGGACCTCATCAGAGTCGGCCTTGCTCTAACCTGCATCTTTTCCTCATTTCTTCCCTGGGCACATGTGCATGCGGCCGGGACCGAATTCTTAACATTTGATATCACGATCAGCAAGAGCCTGGTGGACCTTCTGCAAGCCAATAATGCCAGTATCCTTCTCAGCGCCCTCGTTTTCCTGATTGGGGCCGTCATCTGCTTCCTAGATGCGCGAGGAGCCCCCCTGACCATCATCGGATTGCTCGGTGCCACCTTTACTATCCCGGATTTCATGCTCACGCTATCCCCTGTTCCACCGGGGACGCCTGGCTATTCGGTATGGGTCTTCATCGGCATTGGTGCCATGGTCGCATGGATATGCGCTGGACTGCTGGTGATGCTCATGCTGCTGAGGAGGAAAGAACCTGAAGTGATATTCTCTAAAGGTGTGGACCAATCCGAGCTTCAAAGATCCAAGCAATTCTGGGACCCCCGGCGCCAATGATAGGTATTTTCAGTGACTTCAAGTGGCAGAAATTGCACCAGGGTTTCCAAGAACTGTTTTATACACAATCGCGATAATCATCCCGTCATTCCAGTCATCAATATCGGAGACAAGAAATGGACATTGAAACGGTGCGTAAAGTGGCCAGGGTGGCCAGGCTGAAGCTCACCCCCGATGAGGAGAAGGAGTTCGCCCGGGACCTCGAGGAGGTCCTGACCTACTTCTCGCTGCTCGATGAGGCGCCCCGGGTGGACACGCACGACTTCAATCCCGTCCGCGTGGCGGACGTCCTGCGCGAGGACGATCCTGCCCGGGATGTGAACGCGGAGAAGCTGCGCGATTCCATGGACACTTACCAGGACATGGTCAGGGGGCCGCGGCTGTCATGAGCCGCTTCCCCTGCCCCGATAAGCTGTTGAAGCTGAACCAGCGATTCAAGATATTCACCGAGCTGGCCGAGGACCTCTCCTTCCTGCAGGAATACCCTCCCCGGACGCACTTCTCCGCCAAGGACAACCTTTGCGCCGTGGGATTCCAGGCTCGGGCCGGCTCGCGCATCCTCGAGGGCTACAGGCCGCCTTTTGACGCCACGGCCATCTGGCGAATGCGGCAGGAGGGTGCCGCACTCCTGGGCAAGACCAACATGGACGAGTTCGGGTTTGGCACGTTCTGCACCAACTCAGGGTACGACATCCCTCGCAACCCCTTCGACGAGGAGCGCGCCTGCGGCGGGAGCAGCGGGGGCGCGGCCGCGGCCACCTCCCTCCTGGAAGGCCACGTGGCCTTGGGCGTTTCCACCGGAGGCTCGATCTCCTGTCCCGCTTCCTTCTGCGGGGTCATCGGCCTCACGCCGACCTATGGCCGGATCTCGCGTCACGGCCTGATCGATTACGCCAACTCCCTGGATAAGATCGGATTGCTCGTCCGCGACCCTCTAGCTCTGAGGAAGTGGCTGCCGGTCATCTCAGGTCCGGACCCCAAGGACCCGACCTCCTGCGTCCAGCCCGCCTTGGTCACATCGGGAAGGAGGGTGGAGAGGGTCGCGGTGCCTAAGGAGGCCACGGAGAACCTGAGCAGCGGGGTGGAATCACAGTTCGCGAGGTCCCTGGCCTCTCTGCAGGAGGAGCACGGCATTCTCGTCGAGGAGGTCTCCATGCCCTCTTTGAGATTCGCGCTCTCCGCCTACTACGTCCTGGCCACGTCGGAGGCGTCCACCAACCTGGCCCGTTATTGCGGCATGCGCTTCGGCGTGCGCAACCTCGACATCTCGCAGCATTTCAACGACTTCTTCGCGGAAACGAGGAGCGCCAACTTCGGCACGGAGGCCAAGAGGCGGATCCTGTTGGGAACGTACGCTCGCATGGTGGGCTTCCGCGACCGCTACTACATGAAGGCCCTGGCCGTGAGACAGCTGGTAATCGCCGAGTACAAGAAGATGTTCCAAGACTTCGACCTCGTGCTCACGCCGACCATGCCCTTCATCGCTCCCCATTTCGCGGAGATAGAGAGGATGAGGCCTTTGGAGGCCTATCAGGCCGACTTCCTGACCGTGCCGCCCAACCTGGCAGGTCTCCCTCATCTATCGCTCCCCTGCGGTTACTCGGACTCCATGCCGGTCGGCATGCAGCTGGTCGCCCCGCACTGGGAGGAGAGGTTGCTGCTGGACATAGCCGACAGATGGACTTCCAAGTTCAAGATGAGGTTCCCGGAGGTCTCCGCGTGAGGATCGGGCTGGAGGTGCACGTGCAGCTCCCGACGCGCTCGAAGCTGTTCTGCTCCTGCTCCACCTCCGCGGAGGAGCCCAACTCATCCATATGCCCTACCTGCCTCGGATTCCCAGGCTCGCGGCCGGCCATCAACCGGAAAGCCCTGGAGATGGCGGTCCAGATCGCTCGCTTCCTACAATGCCGCATCGCCCCGGAGATCTGGTTCTCTCGCAAGACGTACTTCTATCCCGACCTGCCGAAGCACTTCCAGATCACCCAGTACGACTCGCCCGTGGGAGTCGACGGACACTTTATGGTCGAAGGGAAGAGCATAGGCATCTGGCGCGTGCATGTGGAGGAGGACCCGGGGCGCATCAAGCGCGTAGGCAGGTCAGGGGAGGAGGTGTCCCTCATCGACTACAACCGCTCGGGGATCCCGCTGGTGGAGATAGTCACCGCGCCCGACCTCAGCTCGCCGGACGAGGCGCGCATCTTCCTCACCGAGCTCCTGGTCGAGCTCAGGCACATCATCGGCACGAGCGCTGGTGATGAGCAGAGCGTGCGCGCCGACGCCAACATCTCCATGGGCGAGGAGCGGGTGGAGGTCAAGAACGTCCAGGGACTGAGGAACCTGGAGCGAGCGCTCAAATTCGAGGCGAACCGGCAGCAGAGGATGCTGGAATCGGGGATGAAGGTGGTGCGGGAGACCCGCCGCTTCGATGAGGAGAGGAAGGTCACGCTCTCCGCCCGGGAGAAGGAGTTCGAGGAGGATTACGGCTACATCGGAGAGCCGGACCTAGGGGTGTACGACCTGACCAGGTTCGCCTCCTCCATGCCGGAGATCGAGACTCCGCTCAGGAGAGCGCAGCGCATGTCCGCACATTACGTGGTGGACTACGAGAAGGCGCGGCAGATCGTCCTGACGTCCATGGCCTTGGCGGACCTCTTCGAGGCCATCGCCAAACGGGTGGACCCGGAGGTGGCCATGAACTGGACCCTCGGCCCCATATCCAACAACTGGTCGCAGCTGCTTCCCAGGTTGACCGAGCAGGTCGTGGAGGATGTGGTGACGGTGGTGCAGCAGGTCGTCGACCGCCAGATCACCGACTCGGAGGGCAGGCGCAGGATAGGCGCCATCGCGGTGGGGGAATGCGCTCAGGACGTTTCCTGCGCCGTCGAGGACGCCCTCCTGGACTCGATCATTTCCCAGTATCTAGACGAGCACCCGCAGGTGCTGAAGGACTACGCCTCGAATCCCCGATCCGCGAACTCCGTGATAGGGCACGTGATGAAGGTGGCGCAGGGAAAGTACAACTCTCAGGAAGTGGTCGAGGCCGTAAGGAAGGAAATAGAAAGGCGGAAGGGTTGATCAGTCCTCTTCCTTTCGATCTTCCTCAGCTATGCTCAGGAGCATCAGCTCCTGCAGCTTGGACTGGTCCACTTTGGCCGGGGAGCCGTCCACCAACGACTGGAACTTCTTGTTCTTGGGGAAGGCGATGACATCGCGGATGCTCTCGCAGCCCAGGAGCAGAGAGACCACTCGGTCCATTCCTAAGGCGATGCCGCCGTGCGGAGGTGCCCCGTACTCCAAGGCCTCGAGGAAGAAGGAGAACTCCTTCTCCATGGCCTCCTCGCTCATCCCCAGGAGCCTGAAGACCTTCCTCTGCACCGCGGCATCGTGGTTTCGTATGGAGCCCGAGCCTATCTCGCCCCCGTCCAGGACCAGGTCGTAGGACATGCCCATGACCTTGGCCATGTCCCCGGATCCGGGCACGTCCCCCTCCACCGGCCTCACGAAGGGGTGATGGAAGGCGGACAGCTTGCCGGTGACCGGGTCCGCCTGGAACAGCGGGCAATCCACGATCCACACGAACTGGTGGCCTTTGCCGTCTAGAAGGCCGTTGTCCCGAGCGAGCTTCAGGCGCAGCGCGCCTCCCGCCTTCAGGGTCGGCATCCTCGGACCTGCCAGGAAGAGGAGCAGGTCGCCCACCTCTGCGCCCATGGCCTTCCGCAATTCTTCCCGGACGGCCTCGGGAAAGTACTTGACGATGTTGGACTCCAGTCCCGTAGGAGTGCAGCGCATCCAGGTGAGACCTCCCATGCCCTGCTGCTTGGCCCAGTCGATGAGGCGGTCGACCTCCTTGCGCCCGACGCCGTTGAACTCCGCGTCCTTCTCCTTCACCAGCGAGGCCCTGAGGTTAAGGCAGACCACGATCCCGCCCTTGCCAAGGACCTTATGGAAGATCTCATAGTTGGCATGCCGCACCTTCTCCGTCACCTCGACCAGCTCCAATCCGAAGCGCATGTCCGGGGCGTCGGTGCCGAAGCGCGCCATGGAGTCATGGAAAGCCAGACGAGGGAAGGGGGTGGGCAGCTCCTCCCCGTAGAGGGAAAGCCAAACGTGCTTCAGCACCTCCTCGATGGTCGCGTGGACGTCCCTCTCCTCCACGAAGGACATCTCCATGTCCATCTGGGTGAACTCCGGTTGCCGGTCGGCCCGGGAGTCCTCGTCCCGGAAGCAGCGGGCGAATTGGTAATAGCGCTCCACCCCACCCACCATCAGCATCTGCTTGAAGAGTTGTGGGCTCTGCGGAAGGGCGTAGAAATGCCCAGGCTGTATCCGCGATGGCACGAGGAAGTCCCTGGCCCCCTCCGCGGTGGAGCGGGTGAGCATGGGGGTCTCGACCTCCATGAAGCCCAATCGGTTCAGCGCGTCCCTGGCAGCGGAGAAGAGCTGGGCGCGGAATCGCAGGTTGGAGATCATCTGCGGCCTCCTCAGGTCCAGGTACCGGTAGCGGATGCGCAGGTCCTCGTTCGGTAGCGACGAGTTCTTCTGCTCCGCGACCTCGAAGGGGATCGCCCTCGAGGTGTTCAGCGTCTCCGCCTCCTCGATGAGCATTTCGACCGTCCCGGTGGGATTGCGGGGGTCCTCCGTCCCGGGGACCCTCTCTCTGACCTTGCCAGTGACTTTGATCACGTACTCGCGACCGACGTCATTGAGAGTCTCCGAGAGGCGCTTCTGATCGATCTCCGGCCTCAGGGCCTCGGGGTCGAACACCAGCTGAGTGGTGCCGTTCGAGTCCGCCAGGTCGAAGAAGAGCACTCCGCCGTGATCGCGGCGGAATCTCACCCATCCGGCCAGGGTGACCCTTTTACCGAGGTCCTCAGATCTTAGCTTGCCACAATCATGGGTGCGCAACATCTTCACAGGCCTCTGGAAACTTCGGTTGGGCGTGGAAATGAGAGGACGATTATAAACACTTTGCTCAGAGAGATGTCTCCATCACCATAGAATCCACTAATCCATGGTTCAAAATTGACAATATGTCAAATCACCATCTAATAATCTGACAATAATGTAATAAAAATGGTTCGATATTGGATTTTTGCTCCTTTATCGTTCCATGTCATCCGACCCACCGAAGCTGGGCATGAACTGGTACGGGTCCTTAATCATGTTCAGCACCACGTAGGTGTTGGTCTTCTTCACGCCCTTGATCTGCAACATGGATTTGATGACGGCGCTGAACTCCTCGCGATTCTTACAGGCCACCCAGGCGATCGAATCGCACTCCCCGGTGACGTCGAAGACCGCGACCACGTCCTTCAGGGACTTGATCTTCTGCTGGATCTCCAATAGGTCACCCTCGACGTAGATGTGCACGATGGCCATGAACTCATAGCCGAGCTTAAGATAGTCCACATGCGCCCGGTATCCATGGATGATGCCCAATTCCTCCAGATTCTTCACCCTTTGGATGAGGGTGGTGGGATGGATGCCGAGGCGCTTGGCGATCTGGCGATATGATCCCTGGCTGGATGTGCATAGCTCTTGGATGATCCGCTTGTCTAGTTCATCTAGGCTGTGGCTGGCCATCGCTTCCTTCTCCCTGAAAGATGATTCTAGTAATGTAAGAGTAGATATTTGTCTGTTTTCCTCAAGTACTCATGATACATTTGTCGAATTGAACTCGTGGGCTCACGCCCCGATTGGAACACTGCGATGAGTGCGACAGACCTATTAAATCAGATATAGCGATAGCGTGCGGATGACCCGCCTGCTGTATGAGACCGACCCCTATCTGCGCCAATTCGATGCCAATGTGGATAGGGTGCAGGGGGAATGGGTCACCCTGGACCGGACCGCCTTCTTCCCTGGAGGGGGCGGACAGGATGCCGATACCGGCTGGGTCGGAGGCCTCGAGGTGGTGGAGGTCAAATCCCAGGGCGGGGAGATAATTCACCGCGTCCCCGGGAACGCTTTCATCACGGGGAAGAAGGTAGACTGCGAGATAGACTGGGAGCGCCGGCACGATCTGATGCGGGCGCATACCGGTGAGCATCTTCTCTTCTCCATCCTAAATAAAATCAACCCTGAGCTGGAGCTGGTGAAGATCTCCATCACCCCGGCCAAGAAGAGCTTCGTCGTCAAAGGGGATGTGAACTGGCCCTTGATCGCTATCGCAGTGGCGGAAGCGAACGAGGCCATAGCGGCACAGCTCCCGATCAGCGATGTCTGGGTGGCGAAGGACTCGGAGATCATCGAAGAGATCCGCATCAAGGTGGACCGCATCCATGGGGACAAGGTGCGCATCGTCAAGATAGGCGAGCTTGATAAGGCAGCATGCGCGGGGGTGCACATCCAGAACACCAGGGAACTGAAGATGCTACTGGTCACGAAGCTCACCTCGGCCCGACCCGCCGGCGACTTCGAGATCGAGTTCGAGACCGGTCGCCAGGCCATGGAGACCGCGCAGCGACTGTCGGTGATCGGCCTCCAGGCGGCGGATACGCTGAAGGCGCAGCCGGACGACCTGGTGAACGCCTTGAACAACCTCATGGGCGGGCTACAGGTCATGCGCGAGGCTCTTCGCACCCATGCTAAAAGGACCTTGGCCCAGCTGGAGCCTCAGAGGTATGAGAGCGTCAGGATTTACTCGGGCGTCTTCGAGGGCGTGGAAAAGAAGACCCTCATCGACGCGGCCAACGAGTTCGTGGAGAATGACCGATCGGCGGTGGTCATGGCCACGGTCGACGATCGCCTGATGCTCATAGTGGCCACGAGCAAGGACCTCGAGGTCGATTGCCGCAAGATCTTGGGCGAGGGGTTGAAGCTCGTCGAGGGGAAGGGGGGCGGAGGCAGGAACTTCGCCTCTGGTGGCGCCAGCGACCCGAGCAAGGCGGATTCGGTCGTGAAGTCGGCTGTCGATGCTCTTAAGACCGCACTGCTAAATTGAACGGACAATGAGCTAATTAATGATTCAATGTACAATAATAGTGTACATTACAGCGTAAATGTCTAATCTCTGAGCTAAAGAACGAATGGAAAGTTATTTTAAACCGTGTTCGATAGGCCTCCTCATGACTTCCCCCAAGGTCTTGAATGAGGCCAAGGATGCCATCCTCAAGAAAGTCAAGGACGAGGATGTCCGCTTCATCGAGATGCAGTTCTCGGACATCGTGGGCATAGTGAAGAGCGTGTCCATACCTGTCACCAAGCTGGACCGGGCCATGGACGAGGGCGTCTTCATCGATGGCTCCTCCATATTGGGATATGCGACCATCGAGGAGAGCGACATGCGGGCCCAGCCCATACTGGAATCGTTCCAGATCTACCCCTGGACCTGCGACACGCCCATGAAGACCGCGCGCTTCATGTGCAACATCTACGACCACAACGGCAACAGGTTCAAGGGCGACCCGCGCTGGGTCCTAGAGAAGATGATCGCCAAGGCCAAGGAGAAGGGGTGGACGTTCAACGTCGGACCCGAGTTCGAGTTCTTCCTCTTCAACATGGACGAGAGGGGCAACCCCACCCTCGAGCCTTGTGACTCAGGGGGCTATTTCGACCTCATGCCCCTGGACATAGGCGAGATGGTGCGTAAGGACATCGTGCTGGCGTTCGATGCCATGCACTTCGACATGGAGGCCTCGCACCATGAGGTGGCGCCGGGACAGCTGGAGGTCGACCTGCGCTACCAGAACGCGCTCACCATGGCCGACCGCATGATGACCCTCAAGTTCGGTGTCAAGACCATCGCGGCCCAATATGGCCTATATGCCACCTTCATGCCCAAGCCCCTGTTCGGGGTGAACGGCTCAGGGATGCATGTGCACCAGAGCCTGGCGCAGGTGGACGGCCGCAACGCCTTCGACGACCCCAACGGCAAGCACGGATTGAGCGACCTGGCCATGAAGTACCTGGGGGGCCTTCTGGCCCACTCTCAGGAGATCTGCGCCATATTGGCCTCGCACGTCAACTCCTACAAGCGCCTGGTGCCAGGGTATGAAGCCCCGTGCTACATATCCTGGGCCAACATGAACCGCTCCGCCCTCATCCGCGTGCCTGCAGGTCGCGGAAGCCGCACCCGCGTGGAGCTGCGCAATCCCGACCCCGCGGGCAACCCCTACCTCCAGTTCGCGGCGATGCTGGCAGCAGGGCTGGACGGCATCGAGAAGGACATCTATCCCCCGGAGCCGGTGGAGAAGGACATATACCACATGTCCAAGGATGAGAGGAAGCGTCTGGGCATCGGCTCGCTGCCCGAGTCCTTGGGCCAGTCGTTGGAGGTCTTCTCCCAGAGCAAGCTGATGAAGGAGGTCCTGGGCGACCACATCTTCTCGCACTACCAGCACATCAAGACCGCGGAGTGGGACGAGTACCGCACCTGGGTCACTGACTGGGAGATTAAGAAGTACCTGCGCGTGCTCTGATAGGGCCAAGGGGCTTAGGCCCCCTTTTTCATCCTTATTATTGTTTTGAGCCTTGGTTTTTCCAAAACTTTAAGATACGATGCAGAGTTCGTCATGACGTTACTATGATGCCAGGAATGCGTGGTGTGAACCCCCGCCAGGTCAAGCAGGCCATGAAGCGCATGGGCATTGAGACCGAGGAGCTGCAGGGAGTCACCGAAGTAATCATCCGCACCAAGGACAAGCAGTACGTCATCAAGGACGCGGAGGTCACCGTCATGAAAGTGCAGGGACAGAAGACCTTCCAGGTAGTGGGAGAGGACAAGGTCATGCCTCTGGACCATGTACAGAAATCCACAGAGGGGCTAGCTACGCCGGCGCAGCCTAGCATCCCTGAGGAAGATATCAAACTGGTCATGGGCCAGACCGGCGTATCTCGGGAGAGAGCGGTCGAAGCCCTGAAGGCCTGCGACGGCCAACCGGCAGAGGCCATCATCAAGATCGTGTCTTCGTGAGGTGCTCAGAAATGTGCTTAGCGGTCCCAGGTAAGATCGTCAACATCAACGGCCAGAATGCCCTCATCGACTTCGGAGGGGTGCAGAGGGAGACGAACATATCGCTGGTGGAGCCGAAGGTGGGCGACTATGTGGTCGTGCACGCCGGTTTCGCCATACAGGTCGTGGACGAGGAGGACGCCAAGGAGACGATCAAGCTGTGGGAGGAGCTCATGGCCTCGCAGCAGCAGGAGTCCTGATCAGAACCTGCTCTTAGGGCTCAACCAGGGCTGATGGATCATCCTCCAATCCACTGAAAATATTGACTTAGACCGATCACTAAGCCTCGCTCGACCATAACAGAGTTTTGTTGGTCCATAACCTATA
>Ga0209254_10002342_pt1 | contig 17207 bp, 13 predicted proteins | sample FrelakmetDIP11DI_FD_187148 | JGI IMG/M metagenome (GOLD analysis project Ga0209254, IMG submission 187148) | Freshwater lake sediment microbial communities from the University of Notre Dame, USA, for methane emissions studies - DIP11 DI (SPAdes)... | ecosystem: Environmental > Aquatic >... | reverse complement strand
CGAACACTCAACTTTCTCTAATCCTTCCCTATTTTTTTTAACTTTGAGCCCCTGAGGTAAAATCATTATTGATGAAGTGGAACTTTGATGAAGCAGTTTCCAGAGAAGGCACCAACTGTGTGAAGTACGATCTCAGAAAAGAGACATTCGGATCCGGTGAGCTTATTCCCATGTGGGTTGCAGATATGGATTTCAGGACACCTGATTTCATAATCAGCGCTCTTCGAAAGCGTCTCGGACATGAGATATTGGGGTATTCATTCCGGCCGTCAGAATATTACGCTTCGATCTCATCCTGGCTTCTTAAAAGGCATAACTGGGAAGTTCCGCATGAGTGGATCTGCTTCTGTCCTGGAATTGTTCCTGCTTTAAATTTATGCACGTTGGCATTTACCCGCCCCGGAGAATCCATAATTGTACAGCCTCCTGTATATTTTCCATTCTTTTCAGCTGTCGAAAATCATGGACGGAATCTTATTTATAACCAGCTGACTGAGGTCGATGGCAGATGGGAGATGGATTTTGAATCGCTTATAAAATCAGTTACCCCTTCAACCAGAATGATAATCATCTCCAATCCTCACAATCCGGTAGGTAGGACCTGGTCGTCCGATGAGCTGATGCAACTAGCTGATATCTGTGTAAAACATAACATAATTCTGCTTTCTGATGAAATACATTCTGATCTGATAGTGCCGGGTTATTTATATACCCCGATGGCAAACCTTTCGGACAAAATTGCAGAAATCACGGTTACATGTATTGCTCCCAGCAAAACATTCAATCTTGCAGGTCTTTCAACTTCTTCGTTGATAATTTCCAATCCTGTTTTAAGAAAATACTTTAAATCAAAAACGAACCACCTTCATATTGAAAACGGTAATATCTTTGGAACAGTTGCTTCAATAGCAGCATATTCGGAGGGATATGAGTGGATTAGGGAACTGATGCTTTATATCAATCAGAATGCTGACTATGTTATTGATTACTGCAGCACAATGATACCTGAAATTATACCGGTCAGGCCCGAGGCTACCTATATGATATGGCTCGATTGCAGAAAGCTTGGCATGACGGGAAAAGAACTCCAGGAATTCTTCGTGGGTAAAGCAAAAGTAGGGATGAATGAAGGATCCTGCTTCGGTCCGGGTGGTGAGGGTTTTATGAGGATGAACATTGGAACAACAAATATGAATGTAAGAAAAGCGATGGAACAGATCGAAAAAGCCGTTGCATCGATTCGATAATCAGGTTACAATCTATATCTTTATGAATAACATTGTAAAAGTAAAACTGACCCTTGAGGACGGATCAGTCTATTACGGCAGGTCGTTCGGTACTCTCACAACTGCCGCCGGTGAAGTTGTTTTTAATACAGCGATGACAGGTTATCCCGAAAGTCTGACTGATCCTTCCTATAAGGGTCAGATACTTTGCCTTACCTACCCGTTGGTCGGAAATTACGGTGCCCCGGGCAAGGCTGAAGAAAATGACCTTTACAGTTTTTATGAATCTTCGTCAATTCATATATCGGGTTTGATAGTTTCAGATTATTCATTTGAATATAGCCATTGGAATGCCAGTGAAAGCCTTGATGAATGGCTTAGGCGTAACTCGGTGCCTGGAATTTTTGGAATCGATACACGAGCTCTGACAAAAAGGATAAGGGAGAAAGGGTCGATGCTGGGCAAAATTGAGCCGGAAGGTGCTGAAACAGATTTTTATGACCCTAACAGGATCAATCTGGTGGCTGAAGTAAGCACCAGTGAAATAAAGAGATATGGATCGGGAAAATACAGCATCATGCTTGTGGATTGCGGGGTCAAATACAACATCATAAGGAACCTGCTTAAACGTGATACAACTATCATCAGGGTACCCTGGGACTACGATTATCACAGGGAGGAATTTGACGGGTTGTTCCTTACCAACGGCCCGGGCGATCCAAAGATGTGCAACATAACAATTGAAAATATAAAGAGATCATATAACGGGAATAAGCCGATTTTCGGGATATGTCTTGGCAATCAGCTCATGGCTCTGGCGTCAGGTGCAGATACATACAAGCTTAAATACGGACACAGGAGTCATAACCAGCCGGTATTACAGGCGGGAACCGACAAAGCCTTTATTACGTCACAGAACCATGGATATGCTGTCGATAATAATACTCTCGGAAATGACTGGGAACCTCTTTTCATCAACATCAATGACAGCACTAATGAAGGGATGAGACATAAAACAAAACCATTCTTTTCAACCCAGTTCCATCCCGAAGCCTCCGGCGGACCCACCGATACTGATTACCTGTTTGATGAATTCATTGACAATATACGCAGGACGATTCAATAATAGGGACATGCCATGGCATGTCCCTATTGAATTTTCATCATTTTCTCCACCAATTCTTCAGATGATTTGCTGTTAAAACATTTCATCCTCTCTTCAAAGATTCCTTTTATTTCGTCATTGCACAAATTGCCAATAGTGCCCTCATGGGTATATTCGGAAATGGATGTCCTTGAAAATTCCCCTTTTCCGATCATTTCTGACACTCTTTTATAGGCATCCCTGAAGGGAACACCCTGCATTACAAGACGATTGACTTCCTCCGTACTGTAAATACTGTTATATAACGGATCTGATGTTATTTCATCCTTTATTCTGATATTATTCAGCATCAGAATCATAATATCAAGACACTCATTAAGATCCGAAAAAGCATTGAAGATCAATTGCTTCAGCAGCTGCAATTCCCTGTTGTATCCCGAAGGAAGACCTGATATCAGAGCTGCAATCTGGCCCGGCAGGGTCTGAATCAGATTAGTCCTGCCTCTGATAAGTTCAAATACATCAGGATTTCTTTTCTGGGGCATAATGCTTGAACCGGTTAAATACTCATCGGGAAAATCAATAAACCTGAATTCTGCCGTCATGAAAAGGCATATGTCAGCTGAAAAACGTGAAAGCGTCTGTGCAACTGAAGCTAGTGCTGAAGAGGTTGCAAACTCAGCTTTTCCCCGGTTAAGGCTTGCATACGCTGAATTATATAACAGATCCTCAAACTCAAGAAGTTCTGTGGTCAGTCTCCTGTTCAGGGGGAGGGTGGAGCCATAACCTGCTCCTGTCCCGAGAGGATTCCTGTTATTAATGCCCCTTGCCGCCGAAAGCAGAAGAATATCATCAGCAAGGCATTCTGCATAAGAACCAAACCACAGACCGAAGGAAGATATCATTGCCGGCTGCATATGCGTATAACCCGGGATAAGTACTTCCCTGTACTGCCCGCTTAAAGACTGAAGCCTGGAAAAGAGTCTGGCTGCATTTTTTGCCAGAAGGTCAATTTTACTTCTGCTGCAGAGCCTTACGTCAACCAGTACCTGGTCGTTTCTTGACCTTCCCGTATGTATCTTCTTCCCTGAGGCTCCCAGAGCGGTAACCAGCTCCTTTTCGATCTGCGAATGAATATCCTCGATCCCCTCTTCAATTGTAAAATTCCCTACTTTCAATTTTTCAAAAAGGGAATAAAGCGTCAATAATAATTCTGCTTTTTCGTCATCGTTTATTAATCGGGCTTCCCTGAGCATAATTGCATGAGCCATAGAACCGGCTATGTCCCATTCAGCCAGATTAAGATCTGTTATCCTGTCCTTCCCTGAGGTGAATTCTATTACAGAAGGTTCCGGATTTACATCTTTTTCCCAGAGTTTCATATTAGTTAATTATAGGTTACAGATCAATCTTTAAAAGTATCATTTTGATTTGCTATTTCTTCATGCTGGCTTCGACAATCGCTCTGTGGGCCATAAGCCTGATTGCATTGATCCTGATGAATCCCTTGCTGTCGGTCTGATCAAACCCGCCTTCAATATCCATGCTCGAAAGCTCCTTATTATAAAGGGATGAAGGCGATTCCCTTCCTTCTACAAGAACATTTCCTTTATAGAGGCAAAGATGCACGCTGCCATCAATAATTTCCTGGCTCTTTTCAATAGCTGCCATCAGGAAATCCATTTCGGGACTGAACCAGAATCCATAATAAATGAGTTCGGAGAATTTAGGGGTCAGCATATTTCTTAATCTCATCACCTCCCGGTCCATAGCGATTCCTTCAAGATCCATATGCGCTATATGCAGCACTGTTGCTGCCGGTGTCTCGTAAATCCCTCTCGATTTTATCCCCACGAACCTGTTTTCGACCATATCCAGCAGACCAATGCCATTTTTCCCTGCAAGTTCATTGAGATAGGTGAACATCTCGTAAGATTCTTCTTTTACCGTACCATCCTCCTTGTTTATTAGTTTTACAGGGATTCCGTTCTTAAAGTGAATGGCTATTCTGGTCTCCCTGTCAGGGGCATCCTGCGGCAATACCATTTTTTCGAGCATGTTTTTCTGAACGGAGTACATTGGATCCTCCAGTATCCCAGCTTCGTGGCTGATATGCATCAGGTTGTCATCCTCGCTGTAAGGTTTATCAATGCTGGCCTTAACCGGAATGTTATTGTCAGACGCATATTTTAAAAGGTCAGTCCTGCCTTTGAATTTTTCGAGGAACTCCCTGTCTTTCCAGGGTGAAATAACCTTTATATCAGGCTTAAGGGCATAATAGCAAAGTTCAAACCTTACCTGGTCATTACCTTTCCCGGTTGCACCATGAGCTACTGCATTTGCATTTTCATTAATAGCAGCCTCAATCTGCTTTTTTGCTATAAGAGGCCTCGCCAGCGCAGTGCCTAGCAGGTATCTGCCTTCATAGATTGCATTTCCCATTATTGACTTTAGTACATAATCATCGATAAACTCTTTTTTGAGATCGGAGATTATCACCTTCGAAGCCCCCAGTAACAGGGCTTTCTTCCGGCACTCCTCGAAATCATCTTTCTGTCCAACATCTGCAACGAAAGCAATTACTTCATAATTCTTTTCAATTAACCATTTAAGAATGACAGATGTGTCCAATCCGCCGCTGTAAGCAAGAATAACTTTTTCTTTCATAATCTTGGTTTGTTTTCCTAAAGTTTTTTCTGATATCTTTTTTCTCTTCTTAACGCATTTCCTGTTCCTTCAATTTGCTTGTGTAACCCTGGCATCACAAGTTCCAGGCAGGAATGCACCTGACTCAGAGTAATGCCGTCGCGGGGTATTACAAGTATTGTATCATCGCCGGCAATGGTACCGGCGATCTCATACCTGCCTGCATTGTCGATAAAATAAGCTGTGGAATTGGCATTTCCGGGAATTGTCCTTATCACCATCAGTCCTTTTGCCTCAATTATTTCCCGGATAACCGGAACTATGCTGAGCCTGACGTTTGATTCCTGCGAGACTGTCTTCCTGTCGGGGAGTGCATACCTGTATCCTCCTGCTCCGTCGGGCATCCTGCTGATACCCAGCTGCCTTAAATTGCGGGACAATGTAGCCTGTGTACATATTATCCCTTTTGCTTTCAGTTTTTTAAGCAATGCATCCTGCGAAAAGATCTTCTCACCTGTTATGATCTTTTCAATCGCGAGAAGCCTTTTTATTTTTTGCATATTTATACATATTTTGCGCAAATATATACATTTTTAACAAAATGAAGAACAGATTCGGAAATTTGTTATATTTTTGAAAACTAAAATCTGCCAATGATAGAGCATATAAAAAAAGTAATCATCCTGGGATCGGGAGCGCTCAAGATAGGAGAGGCAGGTGAATTTGACTATTCAGGTTCGCAGGCTCTGAAAGCATTAAAAGAGGAAGGGATAAAAACGGTACTTATTAATCCCAATATCGCTACTGTTCAGACTTCAGAAGAGCTCGCCGATAAGATATACTTCCTTCCCGTAACTCCGTATTTCGTTGAAAAAGTAATTGAAAAGGAAGGCCCTGACGGCATTCTGTTATCATTTGGCGGACAGACTGCATTGAACTGCGGAACTGAATTGTTCAGAAATGGAGTCTTCAAAAAGTATAATGTTAAAGTCCTTGGTACTCCTGTTGAGGCAATAATTGATACTGAAGACCGCGAGCTGTTTGTCAGGAAGCTTGAAGAGATCGCTGTTAAAACACCCAGAAGCATTGCAGTTCATGAAGTTGAGGAGGCTGTTACCGCTGCCGGAAAGCTTGGATTTCCGGTTATAATCAGAGCTGCCTATACCCTTGGAGGACAGGGAAGCGGTTTTGCTGCCACCACTGAAGAGCTGAGGACACTTGCGCTAAAAGCATTCTCATATACAAACCAGATACTGGTTGAGGAATCGCTGAAGGGATGGAAAGAGGTTGAATACGAAGTGGTAAGGGATAAATACGACAACTGCATAACTGTATGCAACATGGAGAACTTCGATCCGCTCGGTATTCATACTGGAGAAAGCATTGTTGTTGCTCCTTCTCAAACACTGACTAACAGTGAATATCATAAACTCAGAGAGCTTTCTATAAAGATTATCAGGCATATAGGAATTGTAGGGGAATGCAATGTCCAGTATGCACTTTCGCCAGAATCAGAAGATTACAGGGTCATCGAAGTTAACGCCCGGCTTTCGCGTTCAAGCGCCCTGGCATCGAAGGCGACAGGTTATCCACTTGCTTTTGTGGCAGCTAAGCTTGGATTAGGCTACGGACTTCATCAGTTGAAAAATTCTGTCACAAAGACAACAACAGCCTGCTTTGAGCCTGCCCTCGACTACATTGTCTGCAAGATACCACGGTGGGATCTTAATAAATTCAAAGGAGTATCTCACCTCATAGGAAGCAGTATGAAAAGCGTGGGTGAGGTAATGGCAATCGGCAGATCATTCGAGGAAGTAATCCAGAAAGCTCTCAGAATGATAGGACAGGGTATGCATGGATTCACAGGTAATCTTAAACTCGATTTCAGGGATATAGAAAAAGAGCTTGCTGAACCGACCGATATGAGAATTTTTGTCATCGCCGAGGCACTTGAAAAAGGGGTTCCTGTCGAAAGGATTCATGAACTGACAAAAATTGACAAATGGTTCCTTTTCAAGCTGAGACACATAATCACTATTAAGAATAATCTGTGTGAATATGATACTCTTGAGTCAGTTCCTGAAGAACTGCTCTGCCAAGCCAAGATCTATGGGTTCAGCGACTTTCAGATAGCCCGCCATGTTATCAATTCCGGTCCGCCAAAAATAAATCAGGATATGCTTGAGGTAAGGGAACTGAGGAAGAGACTGGGAATAGTTCCTTATGTAAAGCAGATTGACACGCTCGCAGCTGAATATCCTGCCGTTACAAATTATCTTTATCTTACCTACAGCGGCTCCGAACATGATATTTCCTATAATGATGACGGAAAATCCATAATTGTTCTCGGATCAGGTGCCTACAGGATAGGATCAAGCGTTGAATTTGACTGGTGCTCGGTAAATGCAATCGATACAATTAATAAAGAAGGATTGAGATCGGTAATGATAAATTACAATCCAGAAACTGTTAGCACCGATTATGATATCTGCGACAGACTCTACTTTGATGAGCTTACTTTTGAAAGAGTTCTGGATATCATCGATCTCGAAAAGCCGCGGGGAGTTATAGTATCTGTCGGGGGACAAATACCAAACAATCTTGCCATGCGCCTTTTCGAAAACAAAGTCCCGGTTCTCGGAACATCCCCGCTTTCTATCGACAGAGCTGAAAACAGGCATAAGTTTTCGCAAATGTGCGATACGCTTTCAATTGATCAGCCGCGATGGCAGGAACTGTCGTCAACAGGTGATATTCTTGAATTTGTAGATGAGATCGGATTTCCTGTACTTATAAGACCTTCGTATGTACTGTCGGGGGCAGCTATGAATGTGGTTTCAAATACGAATGAGTTATCACACTATCTTGATCTTGCAGCCCAGGTCTCAAAACAATATCCCGTTGTTGTTTCGGAGTTTATCGAGAATGCCAAGGAAATTGAGATAGATGCAGTTGCGCGTGAAGGGGAAATAATTGCCTATGCAATCAGCGAGCACGTTGAATTTGCAGGTGTTCATTCCGGTGACGCCACAATGGTATTTCCGGCCCAAAAGATCTATTTTGAGACAGCCCGCAGGATAAAACGGATTTCAAGGCAGATTTCAAAAGAGCTTAATATAACCGGTCCTTTCAATATCCAGTTCCTTGCCAAAGACAATGATATTAAAGTAATTGAATGTAACCTCAGGGCAAGCAGGAGCATGCCTTTTGTCTCAAAAGTCCTCAAAACTAATCTTATTGAACTGGCAACTAAAGTGATGCTCGATATTCCGGTTGAGAAACCTCATAAATCAATTTTTGAGCTCGATTATGTTGGCGTTAAAGCTCCGCAATTCAGTTTTTCGCGGCTGGCCAAAGCCGATCCTGTTCTTGGTGTCGATATGGCTTCGACCGGCGAGGTCGGATGTATCGGCGAAGGATTTTATGAAGCGATACTTAAAGCTATGTTTTCTGTTGGCTACAGAGTACCAAAAAAGAGCATTCTGCTTTCAACAGGCCCGGCCCGTTCAAAGGTTGAATTGCTGAACAGCGCAAGGGCCCTGCGCGAAAAAGGACATAAGATCTATGCAACAAGGGGAACCTGGCAGTTTCTTCAGAATGCAGGTGTTGAGGCTCATGTTGCATACTGGCCCGATGAGAAAAAATCACCCAATACGGTGGAGCTTATCAAAACACGCGAAGTGGATCTTGTGGTAAACATTCCGAAAGATCTCTCCGCTACAGAGCTGAATAACGATTACGCAATCAGGAGAAGCGCAGTCGATTTTAATGTCCCCCTTTTAACCAATGCCAGGCTTGCCAGTGCATTTATACTTGCATTTTGCAGAATGAATATGGACGATCTGGCTATAAAGAGCTGGGATGAGTACAAGTAAGCGGGGGAGAAACGGAGAGTGGGTGAGTGAGTAAATTCCCCCTTTGAAGGGGGATAGGGGGATGTAAAAACAAAAATAATTTCCATGATTTCAATCCGAAAAGCAACTCTTTCCGACGCTGATCCGATAATCGGTTTCCAGCTGAATATGGCCTGGGAAACCGAAAACATGAAGCTTCTCCCCGAAGTTGTTACCAAAGGGGTGGATGCCGTATTCCACGACCAGTCACTGGGTAAGTACTACGTCGCGGAATCGGATGGCAGAGTGATTGCCTCCCTTCTTATAACCTATGAGTGGAGCGACTGGCGTAATCGCAATGTATGGTGGTTCCAGTCGGTTTATGTAGTGCCTGAATACAGAAGGCAGGGTATCTTCAGGAAAATGTTTGGCTACATAAGACAACTTGCTGAAGAACAAGATATTGCTGGACTAAGACTCTATGTCGAAACAAAAAATACAAGGGCTCAAAAAACATACGAAGCGCTTGGAATGAGCTCCGAACACTATTCTTTCTACGAATGGATGAGGAAATGAATTATGCAATGGCTTCTATTATTAATCCTGATACCATATCTATATATCATTTTTAGGATATCAGGCGCCCTAAAAAGAATTAAAACATTTTTGCCGGAAACAGAGCCCGGAATTTTTGTATCAGTAATTGTCGCCTGCAGGAATGAAGAAATGAACATTCCCTTGCTTTTGGCTGATATCGCCTTACAGAATTATCCCCCTGACCTTTATGAGTTAATTGTTGTTGACGACAACTCCTCAGACTCTACTTTTAAGGTTGCATCCGGATTCACCGGAATAAAAAACCTGAAAGTTCTGAAAAACAATGGCAGAGGAAAGAAGAAAGCCTTAAGAAAAGGAATCGAAGCATCGACTGGCAAGCTGATAATCACAACAGATGCTGATTGCAGGGTTGAGAAGAGCTGGATAAGGACTATAGCATCGTTTCAGGTTGAGAATAACCCGGAAATGATCATCTGCCCTGTAAGACTCGAAGGCGGAAAAGGATTTTTCAGTGGATTCCAGGAGCTTGAGTTCCTCAGCCTGCAGGGAATTACGGCGGGTACAGCAGTATCTGGCAATCCGGTGATGTGCAATGGGGCAAATCTTGCTTTCCTGAAAGATATTTATACTGCATATGCCGGTAATCTGCATAATGAGCTGGTATCGGGTGATGATGTCTTCCTTCTTCACAGTCTGAAGCGAGATAACCGGAATAAAATAGACTGGATTGAATCAGCAGAAGCTCTGGTTATCACAGGAGCTTCCGGGACTCTGGGCTCCTTTTTGCAGCAGAGGGCGCGCTGGATCTCAAAAGCGGGATACTATAGTGACAAATACACCCGGATTCTGGCAATTGTAACATTTGTTACAATTTGCCTGCAGGCATTCCTGACAGCTGCAGCATTTTTCAGCCCGGAATTTTTAATGGTTTTCATGGCTGCACTGCTTATCAAATCTGTTCCTGACATTATGGTCTTGCATAATACAACAGGCAGGTACAACAGAAAGAACCTGATGAAATGGTTCCTTCCTGCGCAGGTGGTTTATCCGTTTTATGTTCTCGCGATTGTTTTTAATTCAATCAGAGGAAGATCAAAATATTCAGGTTAGTTACCCATTTCCGAAAGAAACTTGATCCTCATCAGCCTTATCTCTTCTTCCTCAAATTCATTCCCGAGTTCCGCTATTGCCTCTTCAAGCGAATCTGATTCAGCCTCTTCCCTGAAGTAGGAATATATATCGTGCTGGCGTTCCTCATCCATGACCATATTGACATAATAATCGAGGTTGATCCTTGTCCCGGAATTCACTATGGCTTCAACCTCCGATATCAGTTCATTCATTTCAAGCCCTTTAGCTTCTGCAATATCCTCGAAGGGGCGTTTCATGTCAATGCTCTGAATAATATATACTTTTATACCTGATTTATTAACGACTGATTTGACGACCATATCGAGCGGACGTATGATCTCTTTCTCCTCGACATACTTCTTTATGATCTCAACAAATTCCTGTCCGTACCGCTGAGCTTTTCCGGCACCTACCCCTGAGATATTCTGAAGCTCATCGATTGTAATGGGGTACTGAATTGCCATATCCTCCAGTGAAGGGTCCTGGAAAATCACAAAAGGAGGAACATCTTTCAGCTTAGAGATCTTTTTGCGGAGGTCCTTCAGGATGCTGAAAAGCTCTTCATCGACGGCGGCGGTCCTGGCACCAAAAGCATTTTCCTCATCGGTTGTATCGGCATAATCGTGATCTTCTGCAAGCATGAATGATGAAGGCTTCTCGAGAAACTCCATTCCATTTGGGGTCAGTTTCAGTAAGCCGTAATTCTCAATATCCTTAACAAGGAACTTTGCAATAAGTGCCTGCCTGATAACCATATTCCAGAACTTCTCATCCTTATCCTCTCCTACACCAAAAAACTCAAGTTTGTGATGTTTGTAGGACTTAATTGCTGAGGTAACCTTCCCTGCAAGAATGTTAGCCACATGATCCGCTTTGAATTTTTCCTTAACCGCCAGTATTGTTTCAAGAACATTCACAACTGCATCGCTTCCTTCAAATTGTGATTTCGGGTGAAGGCAATTGTCGCAGGCTTCGCAATTCTCTTTGGGATATTCTTCCCCGAAGTAATGAAGCAGCAGTTTCCTGCGGCAGACAGATGATTCCGCATAAGATACAGTTTCAAGAAGCAACTGTTTCCCGATCTCCTGTTCGGCGATAGGCTTACCCTGCATAAATTTTTCCAGCTTCATTATATCATTATAGCTGTAATATGCAATGCAGTTTCCTTCCCCCCCGTCGCGGCCTGCCCTTCCGGTTTCCTGATAATAACCCTCCAGGCTTTTCGGTATATCATAATGGATGACGAACCTGACATCCGGCTTATCGATTCCCATCCCAAAAGCTATTGTTGCCACAATAATATCAGCCTCTTCCATCAGGAATTTATCCTGGTTGGCTGTACGTGTGGCAGAATCCATTCCGGCATGATATGGAAGAGCCTTAATGCCATTAACTTTAAGGGCCTCAGCTATTTCTTCAACCTTTTTCCTGCTGAGGCAATATATGATCCCCGATTTGCCGGTGTTATTCTTTATATATTTAATGATCTCCTTTGTGACGTCCTGTTTCGATTTTACCTCATAGTACAGGTTCGGCCGGTTAAATGACGATTTAAATACATCCGCATCAAGGATTCCAAGGTTCTTCTGGATATCATGCTGGACTTTCGGAGTGGCTGTTGCAGTAAGGGCAATAATAGGTGAGCGGACTATAGTATCGATGATAGGCCGGATCCGGCGGTACTCCGGGCGGAAGTCATGTCCCCATTCAGATATGCAGTGAGCTTCGTCGATGGCATAGAATGATATTTCAATATTCTTCAGAAAATCAATGGTTTCTTCCTTGGTCAGGGATTCCGGTGCAACATAAAGCAGCTTTGCTTTCCCCGATAAAACATCTTTCTTGACCCTCGCGCTTTCGGTCTTTGTAAGTGATGAATTCAGGAAATGGGCAACATCGTCATCAGTACTGAAATTACGCATTGCATCCACCTGATTCTTCATAAGAGCTATCAGAGGTGATATGACAATGGCAGTACCATTTTTCATCACGGCAGGCAACTGGTAACACAACGATTTGCCTCCGCCCGTCGGCATCAGCACAAAAGTGTCGCGGCCTTCAAGCACATTTTTGATTATGTGTTCCTGATTACCTTTGAATGTATCGAACCCGAAATATTTTTTTAAGAAGTCATGTGTTGTTGCGTCAGTCATCATTTTCTTCCCCGCAATTATTTTATATCCGCAAAGTTCACGACTTTGTAGTTTATATAAAGTTAAAAAAATAATTAATCAAATACCAGATTTATTTCATTATTAAAAAAATTATTCAGGATCGATTTCATGCCTGACTGAAAATGGTGTTGTTTTGCAGAATAAGATTTATCATCTTTACAGGCTGTAATTTAAAGAGTATTATTATTAGGAAATATGGCTTCGGGTCAGAATAAAAGGAAGAGCAATGAGGGGGAAATGTCATTTCTTGAACACCTCGAAGAATTGCGATGGCATATTATACGGTCTGTCCTTGCTATTATGGTATTAATGGTTACAGCATTTGTTTTCAAGAATTTAATCTTCAATACCATAATACTTGCACCAAAAAATCCTGACTTCCTGACTAATCGCCTCCTTTGCCAGCTCGGTCAGGCGTTTGACATTGAAGCCCTGTGCATAAACACAAAGCCCGTTAATCTTATAAGCATTAAAATGGCAGGGCAATTAACAACCCATATTACGGTCGCCCTTGTTACCGGACTGATTCTGGCATTCCCTTACGTGCTCTGGGAATTCTGGAGGTTCTTTAAACCTGCCCTTCATAACAACGAACAGGAGCATGCAAGAGGAGCCGTATTAATTACCTCGCTTCTTTTTTTTATTGGCGTTCTTTTCGGATATTTTGCACTAGCGCCGCTTTCAATACATTTTCTTACCACTTATCAGGTAAGTCCAGATGTTGTAAACCAGATAAACATACGATCCTACATAGGTACGCTGACATCGATCTGCCTTGCAACAGGACTTGTTTTTGAACTGCCGATGATAACCTATTTTCTAACTAAGGTTGGATTAGTAACACCTGCATTTCTTAAGAAATACCGTAAACATTCGATTGTCGTAATTTTTATCCTTGCGGCTATCATTACTCCTCCCGATGTATTTTCACAGATGCTGGTCTGTATACCCTTGCTTATATTGTATGAAGTCGGAATAGTTATTTCCAGCCGTGTCATTAAAAACAAGGAAAGGGACCATGAGAATTTCATGAAAGATGATGCATCTGTCAAGACTTAAAGTTCAAAAAGTTAGATCTCAGAATGAAATTATATACTGAAAATCTTGTCAAAAAATATCACAACAGAACTGTTGTTGACAATGTTTCGATTGAAGTGGAACAAGGTGAGATTGTAGGATTGCTGGGCCCTAACGGAGCAGGAAAGACCACATCGTTTTATATGATAGTCGGGTTGATAATGCCGCGTGAGGGAAAGATATTCCTTGAGGATGAAGATATCACAATGCTGCCCGTATATAAGCGAGCCAGAAAAGGCATCGGCTACCTTGCCCAGGAGGCATCGGTATTCAGAAACCTCTCCGTTGAAGATAACATTAAGGCAGTGCTTGAGATGTCGGGATTCCCAAAAGAAGAGCAGGCTGAACGTCTTGAGACTCTCCTTTCTGAGTTTGGGCTTCAGAAAATAAGGAAAAGTAAAGGCATCCAGCTTTCAGGGGGGGAAAGAAGACGTACTGAAATTGCCAGGGCTCTGGCGCTTAAACCAAATTTTATCCTCCTCGACGAACCATTTGCCGGGGTTGATCCGATCGCAGTTGAAGACATACAGGAAATTGTTTCAAAACTTAAAACCAAAAATATTGGAATTCTTATAACCGATCATAATGTCCATGAGACACTTTCGATTACTGACAGGGCCTATCTTCTCTTCGAAGGCCGGATACTTATGTCAGGTACTTCATCACAACTTGCAGAAAATGAACATGTAAGAAACGTGTATCTCGGAAAGAACTTCGAACTTCGCAGGTAAGCGGCTCACTTTGTAATAATAATTATTTTCTATACTTTTGCGGGGATTTTTCCGCGGATGTGTCGTAATTGGTAGCCGAGCAAGACTTAGGATCTTGTGTCTCAATGACGTGGGGGTTCGAGTCCCTTCATCCGCACCAATTGAATACCGCCGATAACGACCCTTAAGTTTGGGTCCTGGCGGTTTTTTAAATACTCTATAAACTGGTAAAAATGAATATCACAAGGGAAAATGTTGACGATCTGAATGCTGTTTTAAAAATACAGGTTGAAAAAACTGATTATGAAGGAAATGTAGAAAAAGTGCTGAGAGACTACAGGAAAAAAGCCAATATCAAGGGATTCCGGCCCGGAATGGTGCCTATCGGACTGGTAAAAAAAATGTATGGCAGAGCCGTTCAGATAGATGAGATCAACAAGGTGGTGACACATAATATCCAGAAATATCTTACGGATGAAAAAATTGAGATACTTGGAGATCCTCTCCCCAGGGCTGATGATCAGGAAAAAATTGATTTTGATACACAGGAATCATTCACGTTCTCTTTCGACCTTGGCCTATCACCTTCATTTGACATAAAACTTGGAAAGAAGAACAAAGTAACATTTTATGAGATAGAAGCAGATGAAAAAATGAAAAATGACTATCTCGAAAATTATACACGCAGGTATGGTAAATTCGAAAAAGCTGCTCTTTCTGAAGAAAAAGATGTGCTTAAAGGAAAGATCGAAGCAGTTGATTCAGAGGGGAATCCGGTACCTGAAGGAATTTCCGCCGATGACACCACCCTGTCGATAGAAATCATTAAGGATAAAAAAATCAAAAAGCAGTTTACAGGTAGGTCTGAAAAGGATTCTATTGATTTTGATCTCAGAAAAGCTTTCCCGAATGATTTTGAAATTGCCGGACTGCTTAAAAAGCAGAAAGAAGAAGTTATTGAAATAAAAGGTGATTTCAGGTTTACTGTCAATGAAATAAGCCGGTTCCGGCAGGCGGAAATAAACCAGGAGCTTTTTAACAGGATTTACGGAGAAGGCATCGTTTCTTCAGAAGAAGAGTTCCGTAAAAAGCTTGAAGATGAGATCCGTACAAACCTTAATAATGAAAGCACCTACAAGCTCGCGGTCGACCTTAAAAAACTTGCAATGGAAAAAACAGAATTCCAGCTTCCTGAAGACTTTTTAAAGAGGTGGCTCGTTAAAGTAAATGAGAAGACAACCGGGGAACAGGTAGAAAAAGAATTCGGCAATTTCAGAAATGACCTGAAATGGCAGTTGATCAGGAACAAAATTGCCAGGATGAATGAGATCAAAATAACTGAAGAAGAGCTTCTTAAAGAAGCTGAGAGTATAACCAGATACCAGTTCCAGCAGTATGGATTGTTTTATGCTGATGCAGAACAGGTGACTAACTATGCCAAAGAGACCTTAAAACGCGAAGAAGACGCAAAAAGGATCGCTGATAAGATACTGGAAGAAAAGGTAACCCTGCTTCTGAAGGAAATGGTTAAGCTTGATAACAAATCGGTTACTATTGAAGAATTCAATAAGCTTTTTGAATAGTAATCAATGCATTGCGGTGATTTGCCATAATTTTTATATCTTTGAATTCTAACTTTAAGATTTTAAATATGAGTAATTTGGATGATTTCGGAAAATTCGCACAAAGCAAGCGTGGAATAAGCAGTCTTGCCCTGCACAGATATGCATCGATTACGGCGAACAGCTATATTTCACCAACAATTATCGAAGAACGGCAGCTTAATATTGCGTCAATGGACGTTTTTTCGCGCCTGATGATGGACAGGATCATTTTTCTCGGATTGCCTATCGATGATTATGTTGCAAATATCATACAGGCTCAGCTTCTTTATCTCGATTCTTCCGACCCCGGAAAAGATATTCAGATATATTTCAATACACCCGGAGGATCAGTAAATGCAGGTCTCGGTATCTATGATACTATGCAGTATATTTCAGCTGAGATCGCTACAATATGTACAGGAATGGCAGCCTCAATGGGCGCTGTTCTTCTCACTGCCGGGAAAAAAGGCAAAAGGTCCGCTCTTAAACATTCAAGGATCATGATCCATCAGCCAATGGGAGGATTTGAAGGACAGGCATCAGATATCGAGATCCAGGCCCGTGAGATAATGAAACTCAAAAAGGAGCTCTATGAAATAATTGCCTTGCACTCGGGAAACTCTGTGGAAAAGGTTGAGAAAGATTCCGACAGAGACCACTGGATGACTTCTCAGGAAGCCAAAGATTATGGGATGATTGATGAAATCCTTGTTAAAACCGAACGATAACAAAAATGGATAAATGTTCTTTTTGCGGCCGTACAAAAAAGGAGGTCAGCATGCTCATTGCTGGTCTTGAGGGACATATATGTGACCACTGTATTGAGCAGGCTCACAGTATTATGAATGAAGAACTCGGCACAAAAAAGAATACATCGTTTGATACAATCAATCTTCTTAAGCCTGCTGAAATAAAGCACTTTCTCGATCAGTATGTCATCGGTCAGGATATGGCGAAAAAGATCATTTCAGTAGCCGTTTACAATCATTACAAAAGGTTGACGCAGAAACCTGATGCTGAGGATATTGAAATTGAAAAATCAAATATTATCCTGGTTGGCGAGACCGGTACGGGAAAAACTCTGCTTGCGAGGACAGTTGCCAAAATGCTTCATGTTCCTTTTACAATCGTGGATGCAACGGT
>Ga0209254_10002340_pt1 | contig 17210 bp, 14 predicted proteins | sample FrelakmetDIP11DI_FD_187148 | JGI IMG/M metagenome (GOLD analysis project Ga0209254, IMG submission 187148) | Freshwater lake sediment microbial communities from the University of Notre Dame, USA, for methane emissions studies - DIP11 DI (SPAdes)... | ecosystem: Environmental > Aquatic >... | reverse complement strand
TGCCACCGGCTTGACCGCCGCCGACACCGCCCTGCTGGTTGACGGTTCCGCCCTGCTCCGCATCGCCGGTGCCAGCCTCGCTTCCGGCACCAGCACCTTCGCCGGTGCTCGCCCCGCTGCCGGTCGACTCGAGACTGCCCTCTCGCTTCTGCGTACCTTCGCCCTCGCCGTCGCCGCCTTCGCCCCCGGCTTCCTCCTCACCACCGGGTCCGCCGCCACCAGCCCCGCCGGCAGCTGCGCGTTCCTTGGCGATGTCCGCCTGGGCGGTACGCACCGCGCTGTCGAAGGTTCCGAATGTCTCGTCGAGCCGTCGCCCGATCTGCTCGCTGCGACCGCCGCTCCCGCCACCCGCCGCCGTGCCCGGACCCCCACCCGCGGCGCCACCCGCCTGGCCGGCGCCGCCGGAACTGCCGGCACTGCCCGTCGCGTCGCCACTCGCGTCGCCACTCGCGCCGCCAGCCGCACCGCTGCCCGCGCCGCCCGCGGGACCGCCACTGCCCTCACCCGAAGATCCGGGCGATCCGGGCAGACCGGGTGTGCCCGGCAAGCCCGCTGCGCCACCCGCGCCCGAACCCGTGCCGGGTTCACCCGGCGCGCCGCCTGGCTGTCCGTCAGGCAGTCCTCCGGGCATGCTGCCGGGTAGTCCGCCTGGCAGGCTACCTGCTTGCGGAGTCACGCAACCTTCAACATTGACGTCATCGTCATCCTCGGCTGTCTCGGGATCATCGGTGCTGATGCAGGGACGACCGTCCGCGGACTGGCCACCGCTTGCGCCGCCCGACGTGCCGGAATCCGGCCCTTGGCCCCCGCCACTGCCCGCGCTTCCCTGACTGCTGCCGCCGGCAGCCCCGCCTTCCTCACCCGGCATGGGTATTGGTGCATCCGAGCCACCGGCACCCTCGCTTTCCGACGGAAACTCGGAAGTCGAACCACCGCCGCCTGAGCTTGAACCCCCACCGGAACTGCCGCCCGATGAGCCTCCGCCACCAGCGGAGCCGCCACCGCCCGAAGAACCCCCGCCAGAAGACCCGCCCCCGCCGGAAGAACCGCCGCCGCTGGAGCCACCACCCCCCGACTGGCCACCACCCGACGACCCGGAGCTGCCCTCCGGCCGCTGGGACGACTGCTGGGTCATGCAGCCGATCAGAAGGCCCAGGGTCGCAGCAACCGCCATGGCACGCAGAATGTGTGTGGATTTCATATCAGTCTCCCGACCAGGCGCCCGGTGAGGGGCAGCCAGCATCAGACCAGATCTTTGAACTTGGAGGCTCCGCCCCCGGCATTGGTTCACCGACTGGCCTCGCAGCGGTTCAGGTTCCCGCGGCTTGCGTCGGGATGTCCGCGCCCTTCAGGAAGGAGCCGAGCTGGCCCGCGAGCCGGTCGCAGGCGGTACCCTGCACCCGCGCAATGAATGGTAGCGGCACGATCACACCAACCAGGGCCGAAGTGCCCGTGACGTTGGTCGATACGGATCCTGCGGTGCGGGCGGTATTGAGATCCCACACCGTCGCCTCGTAGTCGGATTCCTTCTCCCACCAGCCGAAGCCGATGCAGCCGCCGCCGCCCGGTCCGATCGTGCAGGTAATGGAGCCGCCGCTGTCGGTCTGGCGTGTCGCGCCGTCGATCCAGACGATGTAACGGACGCCGCTCTGTGCGACACGATCGGCAACGACATCCTTCGAGAGCAGCTTGGTCACGCCCTCCGGACGCTGCGGCGCGGTCGAAGGCTCGAGCCAGGGAAACATGGAATCCACGAACGAGTCGTTCGGGCGCACCTGGATGCCGGTCGACTTCGCCATCTTGTCGCCGACGCAGTCCATGAACTCGTCCTCGGCGGAGATGCCCTCGACGTGCGGCTTCGCGAGCAGCACGACCGCCTCATGGGCGGCGATCGAGGTGGAAAGCTGGCGGTCTTCCTCGAGCAGTGCCGTCATGCAGCCCGTGAGCGCCGCCAGCGTCGCGGCGCCCGCTCCTGCGCGACACATCGACCGGAATGCCAGGCGCATCATGAGTTTCCTCCTCGAAATGCACTCCCCGCGAGCGACGAGTATACGCCCGGGTCACCACAGTTCCATCTGTCCCGGGGTGCGGCTTGGCGGCCTGAAAAGCTCCGTCGTGAGCGGTTCGTTCCGGTGGCTTCCCAGGCCGTTATTCCGGCAGCTCGCCTCGAATCGCCGGCGCAGGAGCTCGGCCCAGGGTCCCTGCCCGTGCATGCGGTGACCGAAGCGCGAGTCATTGTCGCGCCCGCCGCGCAGCTCGCGGATGCGGTTTCGCACCTTCTGCGCGCGATCTGGGAAATGCAGTTCGAGCCATTCAAAGAAGAGATCCTTCACTTCGCCAGGCAGCCGCAAGAGGACATAACCTGCCGTCGTCGCACCCGCCGCGGCCGAGGCATCGAGCACCGCCTCCAGCTCGTGGTCGTTGATGCCGGGCACGACCGGGGCGTACATCACGCCCACCGGAATTCCCGCCGCCGCCAGCTTGCCGATCGCTGCGAGCCGCGCCCGAGGCGAAGCTGCCCGCGGCTCCATGCGCCGCTTCAATTCGTCATCGAGCGTCGTAACACTGACAAATACCTTGACCAGTCGTTCCGCGGCGAGCTGCGAAAGGACGTCGATGTCGCGGACGACGAGCGCGCCCTTGGTCACGATCGTGACTGGGTGACGGGACTCGGCGAGCACTTCCAGGATCGAGCGGGTGATTCCGAGCTTGCGCTCGATCGGCTGGTAGGGATCCGTGTTGGCGCCGAGGTTGATCGGGCTGGGTCGGTAGCTGCGGCGACTCAGTTCTTCCCTGAGGTGCGCAGCGACATTCTTCTTGTAGAAAAGCCGGGTCTCGAAATCGAGGCCGGCGGAGAGATTCAGGTAGTGGTGGCTCGGGCGGGCATAACAGTAATTGCATCCGTGTTCGCAGCCACGATACGGATTGATCGAAAGTTCGAACGGGATGTCCGGCGAGTTGTTGCGCGTGATGACGCTCGCGGCCGGCTCCGCCTGCACGGTCGTCTGGACCGGCGGCAGTTCCTCGTCCGCAATGCCCCAACCGTCGTCGACGCGCTCGAGGGCGAGCGCTTCGAAACGCCCGGTCCGGTTGGAGACCGCGCCGCGCGTCTTGTCGGGCGTGCCAAGCATACTGTATGGATATACAGCCATACCCGCCCCCGGTCAAGCCATCGTCATTCGGGATCCGGGAAGCGGTCGATGCGCCGCAGCGCCGGGAACCAGCGCATCCAGAGCCCGGCGATCGCGATGCTCGCGACGCCGCCCACGACCACCGCGGGCTTGATGCCCCACCAGGCGGCGGTCACGCCCGACTCGAAGTCGCCGAGTTCGTTCGAGGCGCCGATGAAGACCGCGTTGACCGCGCTCACGCGACCTCGGATCTCGTCTGGCGTCTCGAGCTGCACCAGCATGTGGCGGATGTAGACGCTGACCATGTCCGATGCGCCGATCACTATCAGCGCGACCAGCGAGAGCAGGAAATTCGTCGACAGGCCGAACACCACGGTCGCGACGCCGAAGACCGCGACCCCCGCAAACATCTGTGCGCCGACGTGGCGCGTGAGCGGCCGCCAGGCGAGCGCCATCGCGACGACTGCGGCGCCAATGCCCGGCGCGGCGCGCAGCCACCCGAACCCATCCGGCCCGACATGCAGGATGTCCCGGGCGATGGCGGGCAGGAGTGCGACCGCGCCGCCGAACAGCACCGCGAAGAGATCAAGTGACACCGCGCCCAGGATCACCTTCTTGCGCCACACGAAGCGCAGGCCTTCCAGCAGCGTGTGCCAGGTGTCCGGCGTGTCGGGCCGCGCGGGCTTTTCCGTCTTCACGCCTATGACGAACAGGAAGGCCGCGGCGAGCAGGCCCGCGACCGATGCATAAACGACATCCGGTCCCGCGAGATAGACGAGGCCGCCAATCGCCGGTCCCGCGATCGTCGAGACCTGCCAGGTACTCGAGTTGACCGCGACCGCGCGCGAGAAAAGCGAAGGCGGCACGAGGTTCGGCATGATCGCCTGCCCGGCCGGCATCGAGAACGCGCGCGCGACGCCGAAGACCACCATTACCGCAAACACCGGCCAGGCGACGGCGAGGCCGGAGAGCGTGAACGCGAGCAGCGCGAGTGCGCAGAGGAATTCGAGCGCGATGCACAGCGCGAGGATCAACGCGCGGTTGTGACGGTCCGCGACGTGGCCCGCCGGCAGGACCAGCAGCACGAAGGGCAGGAACTGCGAGAGGCCGATCAGGCCGAGGTCGAGCGGGTTGTTCGTGATCTCGTAGACTTGCCAGCCGACCGCGACCGTCTGCATCTGGACTGCGACCGAGGCAAGCAGCCGCGCGGACAGGAAGCGCGTGAAGGCCGGGTACTGCAACAGCCGGCCGAGTGGCGCGCCCGTACTTTCGATGAAAGACATGCGGTGGCGGTCAGCGTTCGACCAGCAGTCTCAGCATGCGCCGGAGCGGCTCGGCGGCGCCCCACAGAAGCTGGTCGCCGACCGTGAACGCGGTTACGTAGTCCTCGCCCATCGCGAGGTGGCGCACACGACCGACGGCGACGTCGAGCGTGCCAGTGACCGCGGCGGGCGTGAGTTGCGCGAGCGAGGCCTCGCGCTGGTTCGGCACCAGGCGCACCCACTCATGCGCGCCGGTGAGCGTACGTTCGACCTCGGCGATCTGCATCGCCCGCTTCAACTTGATCGTCACCGCCTGGCTGTGGCATCGCATCGCGCCAATGCGCACGCAGAGGCCATCGATAGGAACCGGCGCCGCGGACTGGCCGAGAATCTTGTTGCCCTCCGCACCCGCCTTGAACTCCTCGCGGCTATAGCCGTTGCCGAGGTCGCGGTCGATCCACGGCAGCAGGCTGCCTGCCAGCGGAAAGCCCAATCGCTCGGCAGGCATCCCGTTCGCGAAGGCCGCGCTCGCGCGACGATCGATCTCCAGGATCGCGCTCGCGGGATCGTCCAGCAGCGCGCCCGAGGCACGGTGCAGGTGCCCCATCTGCGCAAGAAGTTCGCGCATCTCGCGCGCACCCGCACCCGAGGCCGCCTGATAGGTCATCGACGTCATCCACTCGACGAGCCCCGCGCGGAACAGGCCGCCGAAGGCCATGAGCATGAGGCTCACCGTGCAGTTGCCGCCGATCCAGTCGCGGCGGCCGGAAGCGAGCGCGGCGTCGATGACCGGGCGGTTCACGGGGTCGAGGATGATCACGGACTCGTCCTTGAGGCGCAGCACTGATGCCGCGTCGATCCAGTGGCCGCTCCAGCCCTGCGCGCGCAGCTGCGGGTGCACCGCTTCGGTGTAGTCGCCGCCCTGGCAGGAAATGAGGATGTCGCAATCCGCCAGCGCGGCGAGGTCGTTCGCGTCGGCGACGATGCCCGCGCCCCGGCCGACGTCGGGCGCCGCGGCGCCCGTCTGCGAGGTCGAGAAAAAGCGCGGCTCGACGACGGCGAAATCGCACTCGGTGCGCATGCGTTCGACCAGCACGGAACCGACCATTCCGCGCCAGCCAATCAACCCGGTTTTCGGATGCGTTGCCATGGTCTCGCTTGTTGCAGCGCAAAGTACGCACTATAACGCGCTGCCAAGGGGGAGCCGCAATGAGCGAAAGCCGGCCGCGCGACTTTGTGGTTGCGCGCGGAAATCGCCGCCGGGACTCCGCTCGTTCGCTCCGCCGGAACTTTAGTCGCTCACTCGCGGGTCCCGGCGGCCAGTCCGCGCGCACAGCGATGCGCGAACGAGCGAGGGTCCCCGCCCGGCGCGAAGTCGGCGTTCCGCTGAGCTGCTTAGTGACTGGGCGTGAGACCGGCAGGCACGAGTGAGAGGAGTTCGTCGCTGGCAATGACGGATTTCGCGGCGGCGATGTCGGGGGAGAACAGGCGGTCGTGGTCGTAGAAAGCGACTCGCTTGCGCAGGAGCGCGTGGGCCGATTCGAGCGCCGGGCTCGAGGCGAGCGGGCGGCGGAAGTCGATGCCCTGCGCGGCCGCGAGCAGCTCGATGGCAAGCACGTTGCGCGTGTTCTCCGCCATCGGTCCAAGCCTGCGCGCAGCGAAGGTCGCCATGCTGACGTGATCCTCCTGGTTGGCGGAGGTCGGCAGGCTGTCGACCGAGGCAGGGTGCGCGAGCGACTTGTTCTCCGAGGCGAGCGCGGCCGCAGTCACCTGCGCAATCATGAACCCGGAATTGAGGCCGCCCTGGCGAACCAGGAAGGCCGGGAGCTGGCTCAGCGAGTCGTCGATCAGCATTGCGATGCGCCGCTCGCTGAGCGCGCCGATCTCGGCGATCGCGAGCGCGAGGTTGTCGGCGGCGAAGGCCACGGGCTCGGCGTGGAAGTTGCCACCCGAGAGGACGTCGCCCTCCTTGCCGAATACGAGCGGATTGTCGGAGACGCCGTTGGCTTCGAGCAGGAGCGTGCGCGCGACGTCCTGGACCTGCTGCAAGCAGGCGCCTGCAACCTGCGGCTGGCAGCGCAGCGAGTACGGGTCCTGCACGCGGTCGCAATGCTCGTGGCTGCGTCCGATGTCGCTGTCGCCGAGCACGGCGCGGAACGCGGCGGCGACCGCGATCTGCCCCGGCTGCCCGCGCGCCATGTGGATGCGCGCATCAAAAGGCGTGCGGCTGCCGAGCGCGGCGTCCACCGACATCGCGCCGGTGATGATCGAGCCCGCGAGCAGGTCCTCGGCGGCGAACAGCGCCTCGAGCGCGAGCGCGGTCGACACCTGCGTGCCGTTCAGCAGCGCGAGGCCTTCCTTCGGCCCGAGCTCGAGCGGCTCGATGCCGGCCGCCTTCAGCGCGGCGGCGCAATCGTGCTCGACACCATTTACTCGCACTTGGCCCTCGCCGATCAGCGCGAGCGAGAGGTGCGCGAGCGGCGCGAGGTCGCCGGAAGCGCCGACCGAGCCCTGCGAGGGCACCACGGGATGGATTCCCGCGTTGACCAGCGCGAGCAGTCGCTCGATCACGACCGCACGCACGCCGGAGAAGCCGCGCGCGAGACTCGCAGCCTTCAGCACCAGGATCAGCCGCACGGTCGTGTCCGCGAACGGGCTGCCGACGCCCGCCGCATGGGAGCGCATGAGATAGAGCTGGAGCGTCGCCAGCTCGCCGTCGGAAATGCGCGTCTTCGCGAGCTTGCCGAAGCCGGTGTTGATACCGTAGAGCGACTCGCCGGCGGCGAGCCGCGCACGCACTGCGGCCAGCGAAGCTTCGACCGGCCGCCGCCAGCCCTCCGTGAGCGCGACGGCATCACTGCCGCGCGAGATGCGGCGCAGGTCGGCCAGCGAGATCGAGCCGGGCTTGAGGGTGAGGGTCGCCATCAACGCACCGAGGGCAGGTCGAGGCCCTGCTCGCGCGCGCAGGCGATGGCGAGCTCGTAGCCCGCGTCCGCGTGGCGCATGACGCCGGTGCCCGGGTCGTTGCGCAGCACGCGCGCGATGCGCGCGGCCGCGGCATCAGTGCCGTCGCAGACGATCACGACGCCGGCGTGCTGCGAGAATCCCATGCCGACGCCACCGCCGTGATGGATGGACACCCAGGTCGCGCCGCTGGCGGTATTGAGCAGCGCGTTCAGGAACGCCCAGTCGGAGACGGCGTCGGAGCCGTCCTTCATTGCCTCGGTCTCTCGGTTCGGGCTCGCGACGGAGCCGGAGTCGAGGTGGTCACGGCCGATCACGATCGGCGCCGACAACTCGCCCTTCGCGACCATCTCGTTGAAGGCGAGCCCGAGCCGCGCGCGGTCCTTGAGGCCGACCCAGCAGATGCGCGCCGGCAGGCCCTGAAACTTGATCCGCTCGCGCGCCATGTCGAGCCAGCGGTGCAGGTGCGCGTCTTTCGGCAACAGCTCCTTGACCTTCGCGTCGGTGCGGTAGATGTCCTCCGGATCGCCGGAGAGCGCCACCCAGCGGAACGGCCCGATCCCTTCGCAGAACAGCGGGCGGATATAGGCCGGCACGAAGCCGGGGAAGTCGAAGGCGTTGGCGAGGCCCTCGTCCTTCGCCACCTGGCGGATGTTGTTGCCGTAGTCGAATACCACCGCGCCGAGGGCCTTTAGGTCGAGCATCGCCTGCACGTGGATCTTCATCGAGGCGCGCGCCTCGCGCTCGACGCGCGCGGGATCCGCAAGGCGCGCTTCCGCCGCCTGCGCCATCGTCCAGCCGCGCGGCAGGTAGCCGTTGCGCGGATCGTGGGCGGAAGTCTGGTCGGTGACGACGTCCGGCACCACCTTGCGCCGCGCGAGTTCCGCGAAGACGTCGGCCGCATTGCCGAGCAGACCGACCGAGAGCGCCTGCTTCGCGCGCCGCGCCTCGTCGATCATCGCAAGCGCCGCGTCGAGCGTGGTCGCCTTGCGGTCCACGTAGCCCGTGCGCAGGCGGAAGTCGATGCGCGACTCGTCGCATTCAACCGCGAGCATCGAGAAGCCCGCCATGGTCGCCGCGAGCGGCTGCGCGCCGCCCATGCCGCCGAGGCCCGCCGTCAGGATCCAGCGGCCGCGCGCATCGCCGCCGAAATGCGCGCGCGCGCAGGCGCCAAAGGTTTCGTAAGTGCCCTGCACGATGCCCTGCGAACCGATGTAGATCCACGAGCCCGCCGTCATCTGGCCGTACATCATGAGGCCCTTGCGATCGAGCTCGTGGAAGTGCTCCCAGGTCGCCCAGTGCGGCACGAGATTCGAATTCGCGATCAACACGCGCGGCGCATCCACGTGCGTGCGGAAAACGCCCACGGGTTTTCCCGACTGCACGAGCAGCGACTCGTCGTCCTTCAGCCGGCGCAACACCGAGAGGATCGTGTCAAACGCCTCCCAGTTGCGCGCGGCCTTGCCGATGCCGCCGTAGACGACGAGCTTGTCCGGGTGCTCGGCCACCTCGGGGTCGAGGTTGTTCTGCAGCATCCGGAACGGCGCTTCGGTCAGCCAGCTGCCGCAATTCAGGGACTTGCCGCGTGGCGCTCGCACGACGCGCGGGCCGGAAGAAATCAAGGCGGATTCGGCAACCATGATTGGCGAGGATAACGCGGATCGGGCATCATATGCGCCGCCGGTCGGCGTCCCCATGACTCAATCCCGCTCACTCTCTGCGGCCACGCTGGGCGCGCTGGGTGTCGTCTATGGCGACATCGGCACGAGCCCGCTCTATGCGCTGCGCGAAGCGACCGCCGTCGCCGGCGGCGCGGCCGACGCCAACGCCATGCTCGGCGTGTTGTCGCTGATCTTCTGGAGCCTGCTGATCATCATCACGCTCAAGTACGTGGTCGTGGTCCTGCGCATGGACAACGACGGCGAAGGTGGCGTGCTCTCGCTGGTCGCGCTCGTCGAGGGCAAGCTCCCGGGCGACGGCAAGGCGGCGAAGCGTCTCGTGCTGCTCGCCGTGCTCGGCACCGCGTTCTTCTACTGTGACGCGCTGATCACCCCCGCGATCTCGGTGCTGGGCGCGGTCGAGGGCCTCGCGATCATCGACCCGGGCATGCAGCGCTTCGTCGTGCCGGTGACGCTCGGGATCCTGCTCGCGCTGTTCGCGATGCAGCGCCGCGGCACGGAACGAATCGGGCGGCTGTTCGGCCCGGTCATGGTGGTCTGGTTCGTCTCGATCGGGCTGCTTGGCCTGCGCGAAATCATCGAGACGCCGGCGATCCTGATGGCGCTCAATCCCGCGTACGCGCTCGCGGTCCTGCTAGGGCACCCGGGGCTCGCGCTCGTGATCCTCGGCGCGGTGTTCCTGGTCCTGACCGGCGGCGAGGCGCTGTACATCGACATGGGCCACTTCGGCCGGAAGCCCGTACGCCTCGCCTGGTTCTTCGTCGTCTGGCCGGGCCTGCTGCTCAACTACTTCGGGCAAGGCGCGCTGCTGCTCCGGTCGCCCTCCGCGACCATCAACCCGTTCTTCGAGATGGCCTCGCCTGCGGCGCTGCCGTACCTGGTGGCCCTCGCGACGGCCGCGGCGATCATCGCCTCGCAGGCGACGATCTCTGGCGCCTTCTCCGTCACCCGCCAGTGCGTGCAGCTCGACCTGCTGCCGCGCGTGAAGATCCTGCAGACCTCGGCCGACGCGCACGGCCAGATCTACGTGCCATCGACGAACGTCTTCATGTTCTTCTCGACCTGCGCCTTTGTCGTGATCTTCCAGGGCTCGAGCGCCCTCTCCGGCGCTTACGGCGCCGCCGTAAACGGCACGATGGTGATCACGACCCTGCTCGGCGCAATCGCGGCGCGCGCGGCCTGGAAGTGGCCGATGTGGCGCGTCCTGGTCGTGTTCGGGCTGTTCGGCATCCTCGACCTGGCGTTCGTGATGGGCAACGCCACCAAGATCCCGAGCGGTGGCTGGATCCCGCTCGTGCTGTCGGGGGCGATGTTCGCCGTGTTCGTCACCTGGCGCGACGGGCGCGCGCTGCTGCGCGCGGAGCTGCGCCGCCGTGCCGTCCCGTTCGCGGAACTGCCGAAACTGCTGGACGGGGTCACGCGCGTGCCCGGAACCGCCGTTTTCCTCGTCAGCCACCAGGGCTTCGTGCCGACGGCACTGCTGCGCAACCTCGAGCACAACCGCGTCTGCCACGAGAAGATCGTGATCCTGAACCTCGACATCCAGCGCACGCCGCGCCAGGACGTGGTGTCGCGCAGCTACCCCGAGGAAGTCCTGCCCGGCATCCACCTCGTGCACGCGCGCTTCGGCTTCATGGAGACGCCGGACGTCAGCGTCGCGCTCGCGGGCGCCGCGCGGCGTGGACTTCGGGTCGATCCCGACTGCACTTACTTCCTGGGCTGGCACCTGGTCCGCGCGCGGACGCGGCACGGGATAGCCGGCATCGAGATGCAGCTCTTCGCCTGGATGCAGCGCCGCAGCGCCCAGGCGGCGGAGTTCTTCCGCATGCCGACCAAGCGCGTCGTGGTGCTTGCGACGGAAGTCGAAATCTAGTCAGGTCGCCTTTGCGCCATACCGGCGCATCGCCGCGAGCGCCTTCTCGCGCGTCTCCTTGTCCTCGACCATGCCGATGACCGTCGCCCACACCGGACGGATGCCGCAGAAGTGCAGGATGTTGCGCTCGAAGCTCTTCAGCGAGTGCGCGCGGTAGAACCACTTGTAGAAGAACGAAGGCATGCCCATCGTGACCACGACGCGCGCGGAACGGCCCTTCAGCTTCTGCTGCGGCAGCCCGCGTCCCTTCGCCGGGCCGAAGGCGAATCCCGGCCGCAGCGCCTGCTCGAAGAACGCCTTGGTCAGCGCCGGCATCGAGCCGAGCCAGAGCGGGTAGAAGAACGCGAGGTGATTCGCCCATTCAATGTCGGCCTGCGCCGCGGCGATCGCGGCCGGCGGCATGCCGTGCTGGAACTCGTCCGGCGAGCGCAGCAGCGGGAAGTCGAGCGAGGCGATGGCGATCGTGCGCACGTCGTGGCCGGCGGCCAGCGCCGCCTCGCGGTAGGCGGTCGCGAGCCCGTGCACGAAGTGCTCACCGCGCGGGTCAGGGTGGCCGTCGAGTATCAGGATGCGTCTTGCCATGGATTCCCTCACTTGCGTACCTCGAGGCGGATCGGCCGCGGCGCGCCCGTCGGCGGCAGCGTGACTTCCGCCCAGAGCGTCGCGCCCTCGCCCGGGTTAGAGGGATCGACCGCGTGTTCCGGGATGAAATATGCGAGCGGTTCCGCGAGCTGCCAGCAGTTCCGTTCGCCGCAGCGACCACTCCGGACCCAGTGGAGGCCGTTGTCGTCGTCCTGCACTGAGAGCAGGCGGTCGCCGCGCGCTTCCAGCCGCGCCAGGAACATGTTCGGCGCGCGGTCGGCCTCGACATCCGGCGCTGGACGCTCGGCATCCACGAGCAGCGCGATGTTCACGTAGCGACCGCGGATCGGCATCACCGGATCGTATGGCGCCGTCTCGACCCAGAGGCGCGGGTAGCTCGCGCGATCGTTGAGGAATTTCGCGCCGATTCCCGCGAGCAGCAGCACCTGCACTGCGCCGACCACGAGGCCTTTGGCGAGCGGGGTCAAGGCCGCCGCTCCGGCAGGCGTGCGACCAGGCGCCGGCGCGCGCGCTCGAGCAGCCAGCCGCCGCCGATGAACAGCACGCCGAGGCCGATGAGGCCCAGCGCGCGGCCGAGCCGGTCATACAGGCTCGCGAAGTAGAACCCGAGCGTCGCCAGCGCAAAGCCCAGCACGCCGACATTGACCGCAAGCCGCTGGCCGTCGCGCAGGCCCCAGAGAACGACACCGACCGCGCCGACCTCGAGCAACGCATACATGGCGAGCTCGCCTGCATCCGTGCGCGGCGACACCTGCACCAGCACCAGCGCCCAGGCGAGCGCAGCGAGCAGCCAGGCCGCATCGCGGCCGCGCAGGAACCAGGCCAGTGCGAGCGGCAGCGCGATCGCAACGGCCCAGGCAACCCCGCGCACGGCGCCCGCGACTTCAGTCGCCTCGACACCGGAGAACGCACGATCCACGTCGCCCGCCATCGCCAACGCGACCGCCGCCGGAATCAGGGCGATCGCGCCGAGCCAGGCGAGCGCGCGCCGCCAGCGCGCGGCCGACTCCGCCGGCCGCGCCATGAGGTAGGCGCAGGCCAGCAGGAAAATGCCCACGACCGCCGGCGTCATGTCGCGCCAGCCCATCTGCGGCGAATGCGTCGCCATCCATTCACCCCAGAGCCAGGCAGGCGCGAGCACCGCGAGCCAGAGCACCTGAGGCCACTCGCGCAGCAGATACACGGCGACACCCGCGCCGGCGGCCCAGAGCAGCAGCGCCGCCGGCCAGTGCTCCGCCATGTGGAAGACCTGGCCCGCGAGGTAGATGCCGGCGCCGAACGCGCCCGTGCCCACCGCGTGCAGCGTCACGGCGAGCGCGGGACTCGAACGGGAGGCGAAGGCGCCGCCCGCATGCAGCGCCGCCACGGACGCGAGCACGAGCGAGAAGCGGGCGGCGGGCGACATCCCGTCCCAGTGCGCGGCGACGAACAGCAGCGCGCCCGCCGTCAGCAGCAGCGCACCGAGTGCAAAAACGACCAGCGTCAGCCGGCCCTGGCGCAGCACCCCGCCCTGCGTGGACTCGAAAGCACGGATGCGATCCGCTGTCGCAGAATCAACCAGGCCGGCATCGAGCCAGCGCTTGAGCGCCGACTGCCAGCCGTCGCTCATGCGGCGAACTTCCGTTCGACGGCGTCGTAGTGGTCGATCACCTGGCGCACGTACTGGCGCTTGCTGAGGTAGTCGCCCGGCCAGAAGCTGCGCTTGAAGCCGTAAATGACGATGGACTTGAGGTCGTGCCGGTCGAGGCCCAGGTGCTCGACCGCCAGCATCAGCTCATTGGTCACCGTCGTGTTGCTCATCAGGCGGTTGTCGGTGCACAGCGTGGTCGAGATGCGCGCGGCGCGCAGCTTGCTGAAGGTGTGCTGGTCCAGTGTCTTCATCTCCGGGTTGGTCTGCAGGTTGCTGGTCAGGCAGACCTCGAGTGTGATGCGCCGGTCGGCGACGTAGTTGCCGAGCTTCTGCACGTAGCGGTCGCGGTCCTCGATCTCCGGGTCGCGGATCTGGTCCGCCTCGAGAAGATAGGTGCCGTGGCCGATGCGATCCGCATGCAGGTCCGTGATCGCCTGGAAGATCGACTCCGGACCGTAGGCTTCGCCCGCGTGCACCGTGCGCTTCAGGAAGTGCTTGTGCGCGAGCTCGAACGCCGCCTTGTGCGCGCTCGCGGGATACCCGGACTCCTCGCCCGCGAGGTCGAAGCCGACCACCTGCAGGCCGAGCGTGTCGCGCGCAAGGATCGCCGCGCGCACGGCGTCGATCGAGGCCATCGCGTAGACGTCCTTCGGCCGCGTGAATGGGTGCGCCGCGAGCAGCGTGTCGTAATGGCAGCTGAATCCCGCCCCGAACATCCGCAGCGCACAGCAGATGATCCCGTACTCGAACGGTGGCTCGCTTCCGGCGGCAATCTCCGGCCGGCGATTGTAGACGTCGCGCGCGCGACGCAGACCGCGGTCCACGGCGGCCAGCACCTGGATCGCGTCCAGGCCCGGGCGCACGTGCAACTGCGGTGCGAAACGCACCTCGAGGTAGCGCACGCCCTCCGCCTGGTTGTCCTCGGCCAGCTCCGCGGCGATGCGCTCGAGCGCCTCGGCCGTCTGCATCACGGCGACCGTGTAGCGAAAGCCCTTCAGGTAGTCGCCGAGGCTTGTGTAACGGTCCTTATATACAGTCTCGCGCAGGCCGGCTTCCGTGTAACTCGGCAGCTCGACGCCCTGTACGCGCGCGAGCTCGATCAGGGTCGGGATGCGCAGCGACCCGTCGAGGTGCACGTGCAGATCCGTCTTCGGGATCTCCGCCACGAAGGCGCGCGTGATTTGTGAGCCTGGCACGCAGAGAGCATAACGCGGCGGCAGCGGCTTCCGGTAAGCTCTCGTTCCGTGGCCACCCCCATCGACACGTCGACCTGGACCCGGGTCATCCGCAACGCGGCGCTCGCGACCTGCGCCGAGGGCCGCCCTTTCGGCCTGATCCCCAAGGGCGCCGTCGCGCTCGCGGGCCCCCGCATCGCCTGGGTCGGATCCAAGCGCGACGTGCCGGCGGCGCTGCCCAAGAACTGCGTCGTCACCGAGGCGAACTACGCGCTCGTGACCCCCGGACTCATCGACTGTCACACCCATCTCGTTTGGGCCGGCACGCGCTTCAAGGAGTTCCAGCAGCGCCTGCAGGGCACGAGCTACGAGGAGATCGCCAAGGCCGGCGGCGGCATCCTCTCGACCGTGGCCGCGACACGTGCCACGAGCGAGACGGACCTGCTGACGCTCGCGCTCGCGCGCGCCGCGAAGTTCGTCGCCGAAGGCGTGACGACCCTCGAGATCAAGTCCGGCTACGGGCTCGACAAGGACAACGAACTCAAGATCCTCCGCGTCGCCCGCGCGCTCGGCAAGCGGCTCGCGATCAACGTGCGCACCACGCTGCTCGCCGCGCATGCCGTCCCGCCCGAGTTCGAGGGCCGCCCGGACGATTACATTAATAATGTGTGCGACGAGATCCTGCCGGCGGCCCACGCTGAAGGACTCGTCGACGCCGTGGATGCCTACTGCGACAACGTCGGCTTCACCGCCGCGCAGGTCGAACGCGTGTTCGTGAAGGCGAAGGAGCTCGGCCTCGCCGTCAAGCTGCACGCCGAGCAGTTCTCCAACCAGCAGGGTGCCGCGCTCGCCGCGAAGTACAAAGCGCTGTCCGCGGACCACCTCGAACACCTCGACAAGGCCGGCGTCGAAGCCATGGCGGCGTCGCGCACGGTTGCCGTCCTGCTGCCCGGCGCGTATGCGTACCTTCGCGAGACCAAGCTGCCGCCGATCGAATTGCTGCGCGTACACCGGGTACCGATCGCGATCGCCAGCGACCTCAATCCCGGCACCTCGCCCTACGCCTCGCTGCAACTGCAAATGAACCTCGCCTGCACCCTCTTCGGCCTCTCGACCGAGGAAGCGCTGCTCGGCGTCACGCGCCATGCCGCGCGCGCGCTCGGCCTGCGCAAGGCGATCGGCAGCATCGAGCCCGGCAAGATCGCCGACATCGTCATCTGGAATGCCGAGCACCCCTCCGAGCTCGCCGCCCAGTTCGGGCTGATCCGCCCGGCCGCAGTGCTGCGCGCCGGCGCGGCATGATCACGCTCGAGGACCTCAAGCGCCGCGGCACTGGATTCCTGCCCGGCTACATGGGCATCGTCATCACCAGCCTCACCGACAACGAACTGCGCGCCGAGCTCACCATCCAGCGGCACCACATCGCGCCCAACGGCTACCTTCATGCCGGCACGATCGTGACGCTCGCCGACACCGCCTGCGGCTACGGCTGCGTCGCCCACCTGCCCGAGGGCGCGAAAGGCTTCACCACCATCGAACTGAAGTCCAACTTCCTCGGCACGGCACGCGAGGGAGCCATTGCCTGCGTCGCGACCTCCCAGCACCTCGGCCGCACGACGCAGATCTGGGACGCCGTCGTGTCGCACAAGGACACCGGCCGGACGATCGCACTCTTCCGCTGCACCCAGCTCGTCATCCACGCCAAGCCCTGAGTGCGCCGGATCGCGTTCCTGACGATGCACGACCCGACGGGCTTCGTCATCGACGATGAGCTAGCCGTGCTGCTCGCCTGAACCGCGGTGCGCGTCCAGGGGGCTGCGCACACCGCGGCCGCCACGGTTGAGGACGTGCGTGTAGATCATCGTTGTCTTGACGTCCGAATGGCCCAGGAGCTCCTGCACCGTGCGGATGTCGTAACCGTCCTCGAGCAGGTGGGTGGCGAAGCAGTGGCGGAAGGTGTGACAGCTGGCCGGCTTTTCGATACCGGCAGCGCGGATTGCCAGTTTCACGGCACGCTGGACGTTCTGCGGATAGAGGTGATGCCGCGTCAGTTCCTGCGAGTACGGATCGATGCAGAAGGATCCCGACGGAAACACCCAGAACCAGGCCCACGAGGTTGCGGCATCGGGGTACTTTCTTCTCAGCGCGTTGGGCAGTGTGACGCCCGCGCGATTCTCATGCCGATCCTTGTCAAACAATGATCGCGTCTGCTCGAGCCGGGCCTTGACGTGCGGAACAAGTGTGTCCGGGAGCATCGTCACGCGATCTTTCTGGCCTTTGGCATCACGAATCAGGATCTCGCGCCTTACGAGGTCAACATCCTTCACGCGAAGTGCCACACATTCTCCGAGTCTCATACCGGTGCCGTACAGCAGCGAAGCAATCAGCCACTCAACGCCGCTTATCTTCTCGAGAATCAGACCAACCTCCGCCCGAGTGAGCACCACGGGCAAGCGCTGCGGTCGCTTGGCGCGCACGACCGACGACAGCCAGGGCAGATCGATTTCGAGCACGTCTCGATAGAGGAAGAGCACAGCGGCAAGCGCCTGGTTCTGCGTCGACGCCGATACCTGGTTGGTAACAGCGAGAGCGGTCAGAAACTCCTCGACTTCGGGCGCACCCATCGTTCGCGGGTGACGGCGCTCGTGAAATCGGATGAAGCGACGAATCCAGTCCAGGTAAGTTTTCTCCGTCCGATAGCTCATATGCCGAGCGCGGATCTTGAGCTTTACCTCATTCAACAGTTGTCTAGGCTCGGCCATCCTTGGCTGCCCCAGTGCAGTAAGTTAGGTCTGATTCTTGGCAGCTTAATCAGGCACTTACCGCGCCGCAGCGTGATAATCGACGGGAAATGACGTAAAACATCACGTCACTTTCATACCCAATAGTAGTT
>Ga0209254_10002339_pt1 | contig 17213 bp, 16 predicted proteins | sample FrelakmetDIP11DI_FD_187148 | JGI IMG/M metagenome (GOLD analysis project Ga0209254, IMG submission 187148) | Freshwater lake sediment microbial communities from the University of Notre Dame, USA, for methane emissions studies - DIP11 DI (SPAdes)... | ecosystem: Environmental > Aquatic >... | reverse complement strand
GGTCGTCCTCGCGGTCGACCATCGCGTACATCGTGTCGTAGACCGCGGCCCAGAGCACGACGGCGGTGAGCAGCAGCCAGGCGATCTTCGGCACTTCGCCGGTCAGCGCGGCGAAAGCCATCGGGATCGACCAGCCGAAGGCGACGCCGAGATAGAACTGCGGGACGTGCACGACGCGCTTGAGCCATGGGTAGGTCATGGCGAGCACAGCACCGGCGACCGCGAACAGCTGCGCGTAAGGATCGAGCTGCAGCGCGAGCCAGACCGCGACCAGGCCGAGCGCGACGAACAGGAACAGCGCTTCCACGGGCGCCACGCGCCGCGCCGCCAGCGGGCGGTCCCGGGTCCGCGCGACTTGCGGGTCGAGGTCGCGGTCGGCGTAATCGTTGATGACGCAGCCCGCCGAGCGCATCACCACGACGCCGGCGACGAAGACCAGCAGGATGCGCGCATCGGGATGGCCGGCGCCCGCGATCCACAGCCCCCACAGCGCCGGCCAAAGCAGCAGCCAGATACCGATCGGCCTGTGCAGGCGCATGAGGCGCGCGTACTCGCGAATCGTCCGGCCGAGCGCGCGGCAGGCGTCGCGCAGCGGGCGCGGCTCGTACTCCGGCTTGTAAGTCGGATCCCGCTTGCGCGCGATGTCGGGATCGTCACTCACGCGTGCGATTCGGGCAGGAAGATTTCCTGCACCAGCAGGCGATCGCCCTCGATCGCGAACCAGGAGCGGCGCGCCCAGAGCGCGGCCGGCGGATCCTGCCGCGCGCGCAGCGCGCGGCCGTAGAGGCGATCGCCGGCGACCAGGCGCGTGAATTCGAGCGGGCCGCGCTCGAGGCCGGGCACGGACGCGAGGCGCTCGCCCAGCGCCGCGCGCCCGAGGGAGGCGAGCCAGCGCTGGCGCGCGAGCGTGGCGAGCGGGACCAGCGTCTGCGCGAAGACCCAGGGCTGGCCGTCGCAGGTGAGCTCGATCTCGCGCACGAAGGCGGAACTGCCCGGCGCGCGCAGCAGCGCGGCGTCGTCGGGCGCGAGCGGCGCCTCCGCTTCCGAGACCACGACCAGGCCGGTCTCGCCCGCGCAGCAGGCGCGCAGCCGCTCGGTCAGCAGGCCCGGCTCGCGCAGCCACGCCGCGGCCGCGGCCGGCGCCGGCGGCAGCCAGGCATCGAGCCGGTCCATCCAGCGGGGCGCCGGTTGCGCCCCGGTCCTTGCGGCGGGCTGTGCGTTCATACCTTTCCGTAGCGCGTCGCGGCGCCGATCCAGCGGCGCTCGAGTGGCGCCATGTTATCCGCATGCGCGCGCATCATCACGTCCGCCGCGGCCTGCACCCTCGGTAGCAGGTCGGCATCGCGCATGAGGTCGGCGACCTTGAGCTGCATGAGCCCGGTCTGGCGCGTGCCGAGGAACTCGCCCGGGCCGCGTAGTTCCAGGTCACGCCGGGCCACCTCGAAGCCGTCATTGGTTCCGCGCAGCACCGCGAGCCGCTGCTTTGCGAGCGGGGAGAGTGGCGCGTGCCAGAGCAGCACGCAGCTGCTGGCCTCGCTGCCGCGGCCGACGCGGCCGCGCAGCTGGTGCAGCTGCGCGAGCCCCATGCGCTCGGCGTTCTCGATCACCATGAGGCTCGCGTTCGGCACGTCCACGCCGACTTCGATCACCGTGGTCGCGACCAGCAGCCCGATCGAGCCTGCCTTGAACTTCGCCATGGTCTTCTCGCGCGCGGCGGGCGGCATGCGCCCGTGCACCATGCCGACCGCGACATCCGGCAGTGCCGCCGCGAGTGTGGCTGCGGTGTCCTCTGCGGCCTGCGCCTCGAGGACGTCGGATCCCTCGATCAGCGGGCAGACCCAATACGCCTGCCGGCCCGCGAGGCAGGCACCCTGGATGCGCTGGACGACCTCGTCGCGGCGCGAGTCCGGCATTACGACGGTCGTCACCGGCGTCCGGCCCGGCGGCAGCTCGTCGATCACCGATACGTCGAGGTCGGCGTAGGCCGTCATCGCCAGCGTCCGCGGGATCGGCGTCGCGGTCATGATCAGCTGGTGCGGGTAGCGGCCCTGGACGCCCTTCTCGCGCAGGCGCATGCGCTGGTGCACGCCGAAGCGGTGCTGTTCGTCCACGATCACGAGCGTGAGCTTGGCAAAGCGGACTTCGTCCTGGAACAGCGCATGCGTGCCGATCGCGATGCCCTGCTTGCCGCCGGCGAGGGCAGCCTCCGCTTCGCGCCGCAGCTTCGCCGGAAGACGGCCCGTGACCAGCAGCGGCGCGAGGCCGAGCGGCGCGAGCCAGCGGGTGAAGTTCTGCGTATGCTGCTCGGCGAGCAGCTCGGTCGGCGCCATGAGCGCCACCTGGCCGCCGGCCTCGACGACGTCGGCGGCGGCGAGCGCGGCGACGATGGTCTTGCCGGAGCCGACGTCGCCCTGCACGAGGCGCAGCATCGGGTGCGGCACTGCGAGGTCGCGGCGCACTTCCTCCACGACACGGCGCTGCGCGGCCGTGAGCCTGAAGCCGGTGCCCGCGAGCAGGCGCCCGGCGAGTTCGCCACGCGCTGCGACCGGCCAGGCCGGATCGCGGCGAATCTCGTTCCTGAGCTTGCGCAGGGAGAGCTGCTGCGCGAGCAGCTCCTCGAAGGCGAGACGCCGCTGTGCGGGATGCTTGCCCGCCTCGAGCACAAGCAGGCGCGCATCCGGCGGCGGGCGATGCAGGTACTGCAACGACTCGATGAGGCCCGGCAGTCCGAGTTCGCGCTGGATTTCCGCCGGCAGAAAGTCGGGCAGCTCGCCGTCCACCGCCGCCGCGAGCGCCTGCGCGGTCAGGTTGCGCAGCCGGCCCTGCTGGACGCCCTCGGTGACCGGGTAGATCGGCGTCAGCGCGCCCTTGACGGCTTGCGTGTCCGGCGCGTCGGCGTTGCGGTACTCCGGGTGGACGATCTCCGGCCCGTGTTTGCCGCGACGCACCTCGCCGAAGCACGCCAGGCGCGCCCCGCGCACGAGCTGTTCCTGCTGGGCCCCGCTGAAGTGGAAGAAGCGCAGCGTCAGGAAGCCCGTACCGTCGGCGAGCCGCACCAGCAACGAGCGCCGGCCACGGAACACGACTTCGGCGAGTTCCACGCTGCCCTCGACGGCCGCGCGCATGCCCGGACGCAGCGACCCGATGGGCACGACGTGGGTGCGATCCTCGTAGCGCGTCGGCAGCCAGAACAGGAGGTCGGCGACGGTCTCGATGCCGAGCTTGCCGAGCCGCTTCGCGAGCGCGGGACCGACGCCCTTGAGCGCGGTGACCGGCCGGCGTTCGATCGTCACGGAATGAGTGCCGTCACGGCACCAGGATGCAGTCGACCTCGATCGCGGCGCCGCGCGGCAAGGCGGCCGCGGCAATCGTGACGCGCGCGGGATAAGGCTCGCGGAAGAACTCCTGCATGATCCCGTTGACGACGGCGAAGTGGCCGAAGTCCACGAGGTAGATCGTGACCTTCACGGCAGCGCCGAGGCTCGCGCCCGAAGCTTCCGCGACCGCGGCGAGGTTCGTGAACACGCGCCGGGCCTCGGCCTCGATGCCGCCCTTGACCAGCTCACCGCTCGCGGGATCGAGCCCGATCTGGCCGGAAAGGTAGACCGCGCCGCCGGCGGCGATGGCCTGGGAGTAGGGGCCGATTGCCTTGGGCGCCTTGGGCGTGTGGATCGTCTTGCGTGTCATTGGGGCCATCCGCGTCAGGAAAGGCCGACATTATGCGGCTTTTCAGGGGCGCGAACTTTCTCGCCGCGAGTGTCGCCTTCCTGACAGAGGGGCCAGCCCGCCCGGTCCAACATCACTCCCGGATCGAACATCAACCGAGGAGGATGACCATGAAGACCAACCAGTATCGCAGCCATTCCGTCGCCGCCGCCCTGGCCGCCACCATCGTCACAACCGTGCTCGTGGGCACGCTGGTGGAGTCGTTCGAGCCGGCGCAGCTGATCCAGTTCGACCGGGATGCGACCGGCGACCTGATCGTCGCCCTCGAGCGGCGCACCTCGTCCAGCGCATCGCAGGCCTGAGTCATGCCCGCAGCCGGCGCCCGGCCCGACCTGGCTGGGCGCCGATGCGGCGGGAGATTGCCATGAGCCGGACGATCCAGGATCGCTTCGAACGCTGCCTCGCATTGCTCGCGCCCCTGCGCCCCGGCGAAGGCCGCTGCGTCGCAATCCTGTGGCTGCAGGCATTTTCCCTCATGCTCGCCTGGTACCTGATCCGCCCGGTGCGCGAGGCGCTGATCCTGACCCAGGGCGGCGCGGAGTTCCGCAGCTACGCCGTCGCCGTCCAGGCAGCGCTGCTCATCCTGATCGTGCCCGCCTACAGCGCCTGGGTCCGGCGCACCGACCCGCGTCGCATCTACGTCCTCGTGAACGCGTTCTTCGTCAGCCACCTGCTGCTCTTCTTCCTGGCCGGCCAGGCAGGCATGAAGCTTGGCTTCGTCTTCTTCGTGTGGGGGAGCCTGTTCAGCGTGATGGCGGTGACCCAGTTCTGGGCCTTCGCCACGGACCTGTTCAACGTGCAGTCGGGCGAGCGCCTGTTCGGGCTCATCGCCCTCGGCATCTCGAGCGGTGCATTTGCCGGCGCGCAGGTGGCCGCCGCGCTGTTCGACGTGATCGGAACGCACGGGCTCATGCTGGCCGCCGCGGCCGCACTCACTGTCGCGATCATGCTTGGTGCGCGGGTGCGTGCCACGGTTCCAGCATCGGCACAGGGCGGCGACGATGCAGCGAGCCCACCGGCGGCGGTCCGCGGCCGGTGGCTCGGCGGATTCGCCGTGGTCGCCCGCAGCCGCTATCTCGTCGGCATCGCGGCGCTCGTCGTGCTGCTCAACTGGATCACCTCGGCGGGCGATTTCGTGCTGACGAGCTGGCTCGTCGACATCGCGCAGCGCGAGGCGCCTGATATGCAGTCCGAGTACATCGGGCGCTTCATGGCCAGGTACTGCTCGGCCGTGACCCTGGTCAGCTTCCTGATCCAGCTCCTGCTCGTCTCGCGCATCATCCAGTTCGCGGGCCTCGCGCGCGCGTTGCTGCTGACGCCGCTCGCGTTTGCGGCGGGATACTTGCTGGTCGGTATCGTCCCGGCCTTCCTGTTGCTGCAGTCGGTCCTCGTCGTGCAGCGTGGCTTCGACTATTCCCTGCTCAACACGACGCGCAACGCCTTGCTGCTGCCGATGGGCCGCGATGCGAAGTACCAGGCGAAAACCGCGATCGACACTTTCTTCTTCCGCGCCGGCGACCTGCTCGCGAGCGGCTCGATCTTCGTCGGCCTCAGGCTGTTCGAGGACGCCCGCGCGCAGTTCATCTGGCTCACCGTCGGCCTGAGCCTGACGCTGCTGCTCGTCGCCTGGCTCATTGGCCGCGAGTACGCGCGGCGCGAGCGCGAGATATCGGAGCTACCGTCTGGCGACGGTTATTGCGGCGGCCGCGCGGCCGTGCTCGCGCAGTAGGCGGTGGTGAGCAGGAGGTCCGCAAGGACCGTGGCGGATGTCCTTCTTTCCCTGGCGTGGTGATGGCGCATGGGGCGTATCATGCGCGCGTCAACGTGCGGCTACGAGTGGAGCTGGGCATGACGACTCTCGCTGGCAGGATGATGCTGCAGCGCAGCCCCCTGTTCAGGGGTCTCGTGCCGGAATCCTTCGAGCGCATCGCGGCGCTCGCGACGCAGCGCGCCTACCGCCGCGGGGAGCTCGTCTTCAGCCACGGCGATCCCGGGGATGCGCTGTTCGCGGTGGTGACGGGCAGGATACGCATCAGTACCGGCACTGCCGCGGGGCGCGAGATCTTCCTCAACATCATGGAGCCCGGCGACACCTTTGGCGAAATCGCGCTCCTCGACGGCGGCGCGCGCACGGCGACCGCAACGGCGATCGCCGCCGCGGAGCTGGTCTCGATCCGCCGCGGCCCGCTCTTCGAGTTGCTGGAGCGCGAGCCGAAAGTCGCGCTCGAGCTGCTGCGCCTCGCCGGCGAGCGGCTGCGCTGGACGAGCGGGCTGCTCGAGGACGCGGCGCTGCTCGACGCGCCGGCCCGGCTCGCGAAGCGGCTTCTGTCCCTGGGTGAACTGCACGGCGAGGACGGTCCCGACGGGCGCAGGATCCGGATCTCCCAGGAAGAGCTCGCGAACTTCCTCGGCGTCTCGCGCCAGTCGGTCAACGAGCAGCTCCAGGACTGGAAGTCGAAGGGCTGGGTCGGCGTGGGCCGCGGCACCGTCACCGTGCGCGATGCCGCGGCGCTCAGGAGCGCAATCAGCGCCGATCGACGATGACGATCGGATCCTCTGGCTCGGAGTTGCCAATCCGGGCGGAGTAGGTGAACGAGGCCGCATTGAAATTGGAGGCGATCCGAACGGACTTCGTACTTTTGCCGGCGACCGTAAACGTCGCAACGGCATTCGAGCAACCTTCCTCGAGGAACGGCTCGGCGTGCGACATGCAGGTGATGACGAGCGGATCGTCCGCCTCGTTTTTGAACGTGAGGACGCTTTTCTCTCCCATCCGGTGCTGTGTCATGGTCTTTCCGTCGCGCACCTGGATGGTGAGGCTGAGCGCAGTAGTGGTCGGATCACCCGTGATTGGCATTTTATTCTCCCGTTGATCAGATCTTGTTGCGGATATCGCCCAGCTCCGGCGCCGACTTAAGGAAGACCTCGGGATATCCCAGTTCGCGCGCGCGCCGCACGTGGCGGATGGCGCTAGTCTCGTCCCCGAGTCCCAGGTGGGCCAGACCTACGTAGTAGTGCACTTCGTTGTCGTCATCCCCGTCGGCGAGGGCACCGCGAATTGCCTGTCGGGCCCGGTCCCGGTTCCGTAGCCTCGACGAATAGTACGCCGCCTGCGCCTGGTTTATTGCTTTCGTCGGGTTCACGGCGAGTTCCCCCTCGACGAGCTCGAACGCCCTTGCGTAGGCCTCGCCAGCCTCAGCCTCGCGGCCACTGAAAAACAGCGCGTCGGCGAGATTGCCCCAGGGGCGGTGATTTGCCGGCGCAAGCTCGGTGGCCTTGCGGAACATCTGCGCTGCCTCGGCAAACCGGCCGCTGTAGTAGTAGCCGACCCCGGTATTCGAGTAGCTGGAGTACCTGGGCTCGATGGCCAGGGAGCGTGAGAACGCCACGGCTGCCCGCGCAAAATCGCCCGAGTTCAGGTTGGCAACGCCCAGGTTGTTGAATGCGCCGGCGTTGTCAGGCTCGAGGTCTGCGGCGCGCTGAAAGGGAGCAATCGCGTCGCGGGGTCGCCCCTGCCGGAGCAGGAGGATGCCGTGCTCCGTGTGGGACCCCGCGTATCGGGGTTGCGATGCGATCGCGCGTGCGAGAGTCCGCTCGGCCTCGTTCGTGTCGCCGCCGTCGGCGAGCGCCGCCGCGAGCCCGATCAGGGCGTCCGGCGACTCCGGCACGATCGCGAGTGCGCGCCGATAGGCGGCCTCGGCTTGCGCGACGTCGCCGGTGACGAGGCGCAGGCCGCCGACCGCCTCGTGGACCTCGTAGGCCGCGGGATCCAGCGACTGCGCCGTTGCACAGGCCTGCTCCGCAGCCGCGACGTGGGCAGGCACGCGATCGAGACGATAACGCTCGACCAGAGTCTGGCAAAGACCCGCCTGCGCCCGGGCAAAATCAGACTGCTCCGTGAGCGCGCGCCGGAACAGCTGCTCCGCGGCATCGAGGCTGCGCGCGGTCTTCGGCTGGCGCAGGTACGACAGGCCCTGCAGGTAAAGATCGTAGGCGGCGATGCCGCCGGCCCGTCGCGCCGGCGCCTGCGGCCGGATGCCCAGCACCTGTTCGAGCGCGGCCAGAACCTGCGTGCCGATCTCCGATTCGACCGCTTGCAGGTCGCCGGAAGACTCATACGAGTTCGACCACCGGTTTGCGCCGGTCGCACGCTCGACGAGGGCGGCGTTCACGCGCACGAGATTGCCCTGGCGACGGACGCTGCCTTCGACGACGTAGTTGACGCCGAGCGCGTCGGCGATCGTGCGCACGTCGACGTCCTTGCCCTTGTAGGCAAACGCCGACCCGCGTGCGGCGACCCGCAGCCCGGGGACGCGTGACAGGCGGTGCACGAGCTCCTCCGCGAGGCCGTCGCCGATGTAGTCGTTCGCAAGGTCGCCGGTCAGGTTGATGAACGGCAGCACGGCGAGCATGTTCTCCGGCTCGGCACCGAGGTTCCTGCCGGCCGTCGGCAGCGGGATCTCGCGCCAGAAGAGCCCGAGCGCGAGCGCGATGCCGATCGCGACGCCGACCACCGCGCCGCGCAGGACGCGCCGCGAGGCGAATCCCGAAAGGAAGGTGGCGATGCGCCCGCCGACTCCGGCTGGTGCCGCGGGCAGGACCTCGTAGGTCCGCACCGGCTCGCGGATGTTCTTGACCTGGCGAGTTCCCGCGTCCACGTAGCGCGCCGCGAGTTTCGCGTGCACCTGGTCGTACACCGGGCCCGAGACCATGACGCCGCCCGGCTTCGCGAGCGCCTGCAGGCGTGCGGCGACGTTGACCGCATCGCCGAAGAAGCCGCCTTTCTCCTCGATCACGTCGCCGAGGTTGACGCCGACGCGCAGCGCCATCCGCCTTGCGGGCGGGAGCGCGGCATTCTCCGCCGCGACGGCTTCCTGGATCGAGAGCGCCGCGGCGACCGCGTTGACCGCGCTCGCAAACTTGGCCATCAGGCTGTCGCCGACGCTGCCGAACTCGAGTCCGTCGAATTCGGCCACCTGGTTCGCGAAGATGGCGCGGCGGGCTTTCAGCGTCGCGAGCGTGCCGGGCTCGTCGGTCGCCATCAGCCGGCTGTACTCGACGACGTCGGCCGCGAGTATCGCGGCGATGATGCGGCTGTCTTTCTGCATGGCCCCCTCAGGCGAGGCTGCGCTCGACCTTCATGACGTCCGGCATGCTGCGGATGGCGCGGATCAGCCGCGCGAGGTGCGCACGATCCTTGACCTGGATCTCGAACAGGATCGTCGAGTGGTCGCCCTGCGAGGAGTCGACGTTGACGTGGCTGATGTTGCTCTGCTCCGCGGCGATGCGGGTCGCGATCTCGGCCAGGATGCCCATGCGGTTGGTCGCCTCGACCAGCAGGCCGGCGCTGAACAGGTGCTGCTGGTCCTTCTGCCAGACCGCCGGGATCCACTTGTCGGGCTGCTTGCCGAACGCGGCGACGTTGGAACAGCCTTCGCGGTGGATCACGACGCCGCGGCCGCTCGAGAGGTAGGCGATGATCGCGTCGTAGGGAATCGGGAAGCAGCAGCGCGCGTAGCTGACGACCAGGCCTTCCGTGCCCGCGATTGCCAGCGGCTGCGCGATCGCGGCGTCCGGGCGCATGTCGTCGTCCGGCAGCAGGCGGCGCGCGACGAGGCGCGCGAGGCGCTCGCCGAGCCCGATCTTCTCGAGCAGCTCGCTGCCATCCCGGAGCGCGAGCGAGTGGGCGACCTCGTCGAGCCGGCCCTCCGGCAGCTTCCTGATCGACAGCTCGAACTCCTCGAGTGCCTGGTTCAGCATCCGTCCGCCGAGCTCGGCGGCCTCACCCTTCTTGAGCGTTTTGAGATACTGCCGAATCGAGGAGCGGGCCTTCGCCGAGGCGACGAAGCTCGCCCAGGCCGGATTCGGCTGCGCGCCCTTGGCAGTGACGACCTCGACGGTCTGGCCGTTCCGCAGAACCGTGCGCAAAGGCACGAGACGGCGGTCGACCTTGGCCGCGACGCAGCGCTGGCCCACGCCGGTGTGCACCGCATAGGCGAAATCCACGCAGGTCGCCCCGCGCGGCAGGCGCATGATGTCGCCCTTGGGTGTGAACACGTAGACCTTGTCGGGGAACAGGTCGACCTTGACGCTCTCGATCAGCTCCTCCGCCGAGCCCTCGTGCAGGTCCATGACGCCCTGCAGCCACTCGCGGGCACGGGCCTGCTGCGACTCGCCTTCCTTCTCCCCGGTCTTGTACTGCCAGTGCGCCGCGATGCCGGACTCGGCCATGCGGTGCATCTCCTCGGTGCGTATCTGGACCTCGATCGGCGTGCCGTTGGGACCGAACAGCGAGGTGTGCAGCGACTGGTAGCCGTTGACGCGCGGGATCGCGATGTAGTCCTTGAAGCGTCCCGGCATCGGCCGGTACAGGCCGTGCACGAGCCCGAGCGACCGGTAGCACTCGTCGACGTTGCTGACGACGATGCGGATGCCGAACATGTCGACCATCTGGGACAGCGACAGGTGCTTGCGGCGCATCTTGATGTAGACGCTGTACAGGTGCTTCTCGCGCGCCTCGACCTGGCCGTTGACGCCGGCTGTCGCGAGCGAGTTGCGCACCGCCTTCACGATCTTCGGCAGGAACTCGCGCTGGTTGCCGCGCGCGCGCTTGAGCTCGCGCTCGATGATGCGGTAGCGCTGCGGGTAAAGCGTGCGGAAGCCGATCTCCTCGAGCTCGAGCTTGATCGAGTGGATGCCGAGGCGGTTGGCGATCGGCGCGTAGATGTCGAGCGTCTCGCGCGCGACGGCGCGGCGCTTCTCGGGCGGCATCGCCGAGAGCGTGCGCATGTTGTGGGTGCGGTCGGCGAGCTTGACCATGATCACCCGGATGTCGCGCACCATCGCCAGGATCATCTTGCGGAAGCTCTCGGCCTGGGCTTCCTTGCGGCTCTTGAACTGGACCTGGTCGAGCTTGGTGACGCCGTCGACGATCTCGGCCACTTCCTGGCCGAACTTCTCGGTGACCTCGGCCATGGAGGAGGGGGTGTCCTCGACGACGTCGTGCAGGACCGCGGCCTGGAGCGTCGCGCCGTCGAGGTGCAGGTCGGCCAGGATGTCGGCGACCGCGACGGGGTGGGTGATGAAGGCTTCGCCGGACCGGCGCTTCTGGCCCTTGTGCGCGGCCTCGGCGTAGTCGAACGCCTCGCGCACCTTCTCGGCCTGGTCGGGCGGGAGGTAGCCTTCGATCTTGGTGATGAGCTGCCCGATTCCGGGAGCGCGTCTTCCGCCCGGCAGCAATCCGAGGATGGAAGACGCGTAGTTCATCGGGCGGGTGCGCTCGGGGTCAGTCCCCGAGGCCGAGCTGCGGGGCGCGGAAGTCGACGCCCAGGTCGAGCGGGTTCTCAGGAATCATCTCCTGCTCCGGCTCCGGATCCGGCTCGGAGAGCAGGTCGATGGTGATCTTGCCTTCCGCGATCTCGCGCAGCGCCACCACCGTGGCCTTGTCGTTTTCCCAGTCGACGTGCGCTTCGGCGCCGTTCACGAGGCGGCGCGATCGCTTGGCGGCGAGCAGGACCAGGTCGAACAGGTTGTCGACCGAGGAGAGGCAGTCTTCGACGGTGATGCGGGCCATGGAAAAGACCGTAATTTCAGTGAATTGGACCGGAAAGCATACCACAAACGGGGACCCACCCCTTTTCGGTGCGGCCGCTAGCTGCCCGCATCCCGCCGGCTCTTCCTGGTTCGCCGCTCGTTGCCGATCCGGGGCGACCGACTGAAGGCGTCGAGGTCGTCGGACCGGCGGCCACCCGCACGCCGGTCATCGTGGTGGCTATAGGCGCACTGGCAGGTGTCGGGCCGGGTACAGCCCGGCAGGGGCAGTAGCGGCGCCTCGCGCGACAGCCAGCGTCGGTTCTTGCCGGAAACAGCAGCATTGCAGGCATTGCTGCCTGGCTTGACCGACACCGCATGCCAGCGCCGGTCCAATCCCTTGGTGTCCTTGCCTGACATGGGTCCCGCCTTGCCTGAATGGCGTCATGCTAGCGAATCCGCGCAGGAAGGGAATCGGGTCCGGCCGAACTGTGTTTCAGTGCCCCAGGAGCGACTCGACGAGGGTCGCGAGCTCGGGTCGGTCGCGGCGGCTGGCCTCGCCCCGGCCGTCGAAGACGGCCTCGAGCTCGGCCAGCGCACGGTCGAAGTCGCGGTTGACGATCACGTAGTCGAAATCGCGCCAGTGCGACATTTCGAGCACCGATTCGGCGAGGCGGCGTGCGATCGCCTCGTCGCTGTCGCTGCCGCGCTTCCTGAGTCTCGATTCGAGCTCGGCGCGCGACGGCGGCAGGATGAATATCTGGATGGCGTCTGGCAGGCGTTCGCGCACCTGTCTTGCGCCCTGCCAGTCGATCTCGAGGATGAGGTCGCGGCCTTGCGCCAGCGCGGCATCGACGACGCTCCTCGGCGTGCCGTAGAGGTTGCCGAAGACGTCCGCATGCTCGATGAATTCGCCGGCCGCGACCAGACGCTCGAATTCCGCGCGCTCGATGAAGTGATAATCCCGCCCATCCTGCTCGCCGGGGCGCGGCTTGCGCGTGGTGCAGGAGACCGAGAAGCCGATTTCCGGGCGGCGGCGCATCAGTGCGTGCAGCAGGCTGGTCTTGCCGGCGCCCGAGGGCGCCGCGATGACGTAGAGGTGGCCGCGCTTCGACACGCGACGATTGTAGCTGGAGGGGACGCACCCCTTCATATTCGTGAAGGGGACGCACCCCTTCACGAATATGAAGGGGTGCGTCCCCTTCATTAGTATGCTTGGCAGCAGGAGGGGGTTCGCATGCGCGTGACGTTGTCGCTGGTCGCCACCGCCCTGGTGCTCGCTGGTTGCGCGTCGCTCGAGCGCAATCCGGTGCCGGCGGAACTGGTGTCCCGGGCCGTGATTCCCGGCCAGGCGGATGTCAGGGCCCGGGCAGGCACCCTCAGCGCCGCGATGCAGCGCGATTTCGCATTGTCCCTCGAGCAGGAATCGCCTGAGGATTTCCCGCGCGGCGACGACGGCTACATCCGCTACCCGTATCTTGCGATCTCGGGCGGCGGCGCCAACGGCGCATTCGGCGCCGGATTCATGAATGGCTGGACGACCACCGGCCAGCGTCCGGTGTTCAAGATCGTCACTGGCGTGTCTACCGGCGCGCTGATGGCGCCGTTCGTCTTCCTCGGGGCGGAGAACGACGCAACGATGCGTGAGTTCTACACGACGACCCGCACGCAGGACATCTTCGTCCGCGGTTCCTTGCTGAGGCAGCTGCTGTCGGGTGAGTCGCTGGCTGACACCGGGCCGCTGAAGGCGATCATCGCCCGGATCATCGACGATGCACTGCTCAGAAATGTCGCCGATGCGCACGCGCGCGGGAGGCGCCTGTACGTCGGTACGACCGACCTCGACTCACAGCAGTTCATGATCTGGAACCTGGGCATGATCGCGTCCAGCGGCCACCCGGATGCGCTGGAGCTGTTCCGCGAGGTGGTGCTCGCATCGGCATCGATTCCCGTGGCGTTCCCGCCCGTCTTCTTCGAGGTCGAAGCCGGGGGCGAGCGATATGACGAAATGCACGTCGATGGCGCAGTGGCCGCCAACCTGTTCGTGACGGGAGGCGTGATCCGGCCGGCGCTTGCACGCAGCGAGGGCAAGCGTGGCCCCGGTCGCGAGCACTACTACATCATTCATAACGGGCAGCTGGCCGCCCGGCCGAGCCCGACGAAACGGTCGGTGCGCGCCATTGCCCTGCGGTCGCTGGACGTCTCAAGCCGTGCCGGGATGCAGGATGAACTGGCCCGGATCTACGTCCTGGCCCTGCGCGAGACGGCCGGCTACTCCTGGATCGGCATTCCGCAGGGGATCAACCTGACCGGGGCCGAAATCTTCGACCCAACCGTGATGCGCGAGCTGTTCGAACTCGGTTACCGAAAAGCGCTGGCCGGGCCCGAATGGAACCTGCTGCCGCCGGGATTCGTTCCCGACGAGCCGTCACCGCGCTAGCCGCCGACCCCGCCCGTCAGAGCGTGGTCGGGGCGATCCGCGTGCCATCCATGCTGAGGTTGCCCATCAACCCGGCATTGGTCAGCACGAAGCCGACGACCGGCTGCTGGGCGCTCTGCGTGTCGATCTGCGCATTGGCGCCGACCGTCAGCAGGGTCACCGATGCATCGGCGCCGACCGTCCAGCCCGAGCTGGCTTCGAAGTTCCTGAGGGCCTCGTCCGTCATGAACAGATAGACGACTGTCTTGGAGCGGGCGCCGGCCAGCAGCCCGACGGACGCTGCCGTCATGCGGTAGTGCCGAACTGTCTTGCCATCCCTTCTCAGGCCACCAAGTCCATGCGAACCGCCGATCCCCAGCCCGGCCGAAAGCACGGTCGGGAACACGAGGACGCCCTTCGCCGAGGCCACGAGCTGGTCGGAACCGCCGGCCTGCTGGGCGAGCTGTGACAAGGCGCGGTCGATGTCGGCATCCATGGCCGCGGCGCGCGCCGCCGGGTCGCCCTGCTGGCCGCTGGAAACCGTGCATGCGCTCGAGAGTAATGCGAGTGCCGCGATCAACGCGCCGGCAATCCCGTGGATCCGCTTGTTCATGATTTTTTCCGTGTTGGGCCGGCCGTGGAAGAAGGCCGCAGCGATTGTAGGTCGCCTCAAGCCCCGGTAGCAATTGCCGCGGCGAACGCGATCGCGAGCCCGAGCAGCGCAATGCTCGCGACCGGCCACTGGCGCAGCGCACCGTCGGCGCGCACCACGAGACCGCCGATGGCGACCGTCATCTGCCGCAGCGGCCGAAGCAAGTCCGCCAGGTTCCTGCCGCCGGCGAGCGGCGGGAGTTCGAGCCCGAGTGCGCAGGCGACCGCCGCGCCGCCGAGGACGAGAACGAGCGCCGAGACCAGTCCATCCAGCGTGAAGGCCCCGGCAAGCGAGGCATGGGGAATCATGCCGGCCGCCACGAAACCAAGCAGCAGCGAGGCGATGGCCAGCGTGAGCGCCGCGATTTCGCCGACCCGCGATACCGGCTTTTGCAGCTTCATCGGCGAGGCCGCCGGCCGGATCGCATGGGCGAGCACGAGGACCGTGTAGCTCGCGGTCAGGAAAGCCCCGGCGTCGAGAACGATCGCGAGCCACCCCTGGCCGGTGGCTGCCGCGGCGTCGAAGAACAGCTTCTTCGCGACATAGGCGCCGCTCGGCGGCAGCCCCATCAGCGCGATCCCGGCGATCGCGAAAGTGAGCACCGTCATCGGCATCGCGCGGGCGCTGCCGGCCAGTTCCGCGATGCGGTCGTGTCCGACCGAGCGGTAGATCAGCCCGGCCGCCATGAACATGGCGGCCTTGGCCAGCGCATGCGAGATGGCCTGCAGCAGGCCGGCGCTGCGCGCCGGCGAGGCGTCGAGATCGAGTGCCACGAACCCTGCGGCCAGCGGGAACATCACGAACAGGTAGCCGATCTGCGCCACGGTCGAATACGCAACCAGCAGCTTGAGCCGTTGCTGCCGGAGCGCGACCACGTTGCCGGCAAGGATGGCTGCCGCGCCGAAGGCCGCGAGCAGCTGCGCCGAGGAGACCGTCACCACGCCCGGGAAGACGTCGAGCCAGATCCGCACGACCAGGAACCAGGAGCCCTTGACCACGAGTCCCGAGAGGATGGCGCTCGCGGCGGGCGGGGCGCCGGAATGCGCCGGCGGCAGCCACAAGTGCAGGGGGAACAGCGCGGTCTTGGCGAGCAAGCCCGTGGTCAGCAGCGCGATGGCGGCGATGGTCGTGACGTTTGGGCCTGCCCGTTCGGCGAGCAGCGCCATGTCCACCGTGCCGTACATGCCATATAAAAGGAATACGCCCAGCAGGTAGAGCATCGACCCCGCGAGCGCAAAAAGCAGGTAACGCAGCGCCGCGCGGATCGTCTCGCCGCGTCCGTCGAGACAGACGAGCGGTACGGCCGCGAAGGTCAGCATCTCGAGCGCCACGTAACCGGTGAACAGATCCCGCGTCACGAACACGAGGTTCAGGCCGGCCCAGACGGCCAGCAGCAGCAACCAGAATGCCAGTGACTTGCGCGATTCCGGCGCGCCGCGCTCGGTGCCGAAGTCCTGGCCGGCGTAGACAGCGATGCCGGCGACCACGACCGCCCCGGCCAGGAGCATGGCGGCCGACAGGCCGTCCGCGCGCAGCAGGATGCCGAGCGGCGGCGTCCAGCCGCCGAGCACGTAGGCCAGTTGCCCGCCCGATACCAGCACCGCGTCGGCGATGGCGAGCGCGACGGCGAGGCCCGCCGCAATAGTAATGAGTGCAACGCTGCGCGCGTGGCGGCCACCCAGGACGAGCCCCGCGAGCAGGCCGATCACCGGCAGCATGACCGCGAGGACGAGCAGCATGCCGCCCGGCGTCGTCACGGCGCGTCCGGCGCGATCGAAGTGGACCCGGTTTCGTCGTGCAGGCGCAGCAGGGTGGCCACGGCGAGCGCCGAGGCAGCGAAGGCGACGACGATGGCCGTGATCAGCAGCGCCTGGGGCACGGGGTCGCCGCCGAATCCGGCCGCGGCGCCACGCCGGGCAATGACGGCGCAGATCATGAAGATGCCGTTGCCCATGAGGTTGAAGGCGAGGATCTTCCGCAGCGGCTGCGGATTCACGATCAGCCCGTACAGCCCGAGGCCGACGAGCACCGCCGCGCATATGCCGAAGAGCGTCGGCACGTCCATCAGGGCGACGGCCTCTGTGGCGCGCCGGCGAGCAGCAGCCCCAGCGTGATCGCGAGCGACGGCATCAGCGCGACTTCGGCCACGACGATCAGTGCCTTCTCCAGCCCGCCGGGCCAGGCCAGGAAAGCACCGGCCGTGGCGGCGCCGATAAAGCCCAGCGCGATGAATACCGCGGGGCCCGCGATCAGCCCGAGCCGCAGCGAAGTCCGGCTGACGGGCGGCACGTCAGAGAGGCCTGCCATGATGACCAACATCCACATCGCCGCCAGGATCGTGGCGCCCTGGAACTTGCCGCCCGGATCGTCCGCACCGACCCACAGGATGTAGATGGCGATGACGATGCCGACCGGCGGCAGCACGCGTCCAAGGTAGGCGAGGATTCCGTTCGGATCCGAATGGTGCGCCGGGCCCGCGCGGCCGCCCCAGAACCGGTCGGGCGACAGTGACCAGACGCCGATCACCGCAAACAGCAGCACGGTCGCTTCGAGGAGCGTGTCGATGGCGCGAAACGCCATCAGCACGCCGGTGATCGGATTGCCGACGCCGGTTGCACCCATGTTCGCGGCGACCTCAGGCCCGAGTGTCGGCGCCGGATCGGGCAGGGCGAGGACGCATATAATGAGGCCGGCTGTCACGGCAGCAGCGGCGAGACCGGCGAGCACGCGGGTCATTGCCGCCGGCCGCTCGGCGGCTGCCGTCTCGACCTTGCGCAGTCGTGACGCGGCGCCGATCAGCAGTGCTCCGGTCAGGCCAGCGCCGATGGCGGCCTCGGTCAGCGCCACGTCGATTGCCCGCAGGCTGACCCAGGCGAGCGCGAGCAG
>Ga0209254_10002337_pt1 | contig 17216 bp, 18 predicted proteins | sample FrelakmetDIP11DI_FD_187148 | JGI IMG/M metagenome (GOLD analysis project Ga0209254, IMG submission 187148) | Freshwater lake sediment microbial communities from the University of Notre Dame, USA, for methane emissions studies - DIP11 DI (SPAdes)... | ecosystem: Environmental > Aquatic >... | reverse complement strand
GTCTCCAGGTTGTTTGGGGTTGATAACAGCTCGTGCAGGAGGTATTTGAGCGCCAGGTTGATGGTGGTCAGTTATTATTAAATCGAGGCCTAATTTCTGTGCATGCTCGGCTTCGTATATTGAACGGATGCCACAGTCCACTGTAATGATCAACTTCGTACCGCTTCCATGAAGAGTGTCAATTGCGTCAGTATTCAATCCATACCCTTCATCAAATCGATTAGGTATGTAGTATTCAACATTAGCACCTAAACACTGTAAGGCCTGAGTGAGCAATGCAGTGGCAGTTACCCCATCCGCATCATAATCCCCATAAATCGCTATAGGTTCTTGCTTTTTAATTGCCCACCAGATACGATCCACCGCAAGCGATAATCCGAGCAAATTCTCTGGATCATTACCTGGCGGTGGAAAAGCTCCAAGGAATGATAGGGCGTTTTCCTTAGTTCTGTAACCTCGATTAAAAAGGATCTGGCGCAATATTGGAGAGAAATTGCGTAATTCCAAATCAAACTCTTCCGTAATAGGTGGTGCGACAAGCCAACGCTTTTTGGAATGTTCCATTAGATAAGTTGAGATGTGTACAATGAGATAACGCGTTGTGCAGTATAGCATAGAAAGAGAATCAATGGATTGATTTATGAGAATGATAAATTTTTTCACGTTGACGAGACTTGTAAAGGCTGCTATGATAGTGAGTTGGCATTATGCAGAAGAAAAACTCTTGGAACAAACGTTTATTAGAAGAGATAAGGAGATTCTCAGCCTGGCTGAGACCAGGTCTGGGAGTAAAACGTTGGTTCTTATTAATCATCCTGGGCACAACCTTTCTCGGCATGGGATTGGGGGTTGTGCTTCTAAATGTGTACCGAACTACCCCAGATACATGGTGGTTACCAGTTTTATCCACTGCTTCTCTGAGATTTTTACCGCGCTATTTACGAGCAATGATATTCGGTGGAATTGGGATAGGTTTGATTTCAATAGGAATCTGGGAGCTGAATCGCTCCATTATCACACCTTTTATCCGACCTGGACACAGAGTTGCAGACACTTTAAGGATCCATCGGCAGAAAGAACGAGGGGCGCGTGTTGTAGCGATAGGTGGCGGGCATGGTCTGGCCACACTATTAAGAGGTTTGAAAGAGCATACCAATAACCTAACTGCGATAGTCACTGTGGCAGATGATGGCGGATCATCAGGGCGGATTAGAAGAGAAATGGGAATTCCACCCCCAGGCGATATTCGGAATTGTCTGGCAGCCTTGTCAAATGATGAAGCTCTTATGAGCCAGCTTTTCCAATATCGGTTCCCAACCGGTGACTCCGAATTAAAAGGGCACTCATTTGGCAACTTGTTTATTTCTGCTTTAGCGGAGATAACTGGGAGCTTTGAGTCTGCAGTGGCAGAATCTGGACAGGTATTAGCAGTTCAGGGAAATGTACTTCCTTCTACTTTGAAAGATGTTCGATTGGCTGCAGACATTAAACTTCCAAATTCGGAAAATGAAGTCCGCGTTCAAGGTGAGAGCAAAATTCCAAGTACAAATGGAAAGGTAAACCGTGTTTGGTTGGAACCGAATAATCCTCCTGCCTTCCCACAAGCTATTCGAGCAATTCTGGCAGCAGAAATAATTGTGTTAGGCCCAGGAAGTCTGTATACCAGTATTTTGCCTAACCTGCTTGTGCCTGATATTGCCGAAGCAATCCATGCGAGTAGAGCTTTAAAAATCTATATCTGTAATGTGGCTACACAGCCAGGTGAGACTACTGGTTATACTTGTGGAGACCATTTAAGGGAATTGGAGAAGCATGTTTCAGGTGACCTTTTTGATATAGCTGTTGTAAATCACAGTTATGAGGGTAAACTTCCTACGGATGTCAATTTTGTTGTTTTAGAACCTGGACTGGATGGCAATTATCCAATATATCAATCCGACCTGGTAGATGTACTTTTCCCGTGGCGACATGATTCGAAGAAATTAGCCCAAGTGATAATGGATTTATTCCAAGAACGTACTGGTCCTTTGGTAGAATAGAGGTTTTGTAATAGACAGGTATTTCATAGAAATTTGGTTTCTCAATCATTTAAGATTTCTAAGAGACTTTTAGATTCTACAATAAAAATTTTTAATAAAGATTTGGAGGTTTATAATGAAAGTGCAAGTTGGTATCAATGGATTTGGTCGTATCGGTAGGCAAGTTCTAAAAGCTATTAGAGATTACCATTCAGACAAGCTAGAAGTAGTTGCTTTTAATGACATTGGTGATCTTAAACAGATGGCTCATTTGCTTAAGTACGATTCAAACTATGGTCGTTTTGATGGTAAAGTCGAGGTTGGTGAAGGTGAGCTTTTTGTTGATGGTAAACCAATCAAAGCCTTCAAAGAGACCGATCCAGCTAATATCCCCTGGGGCGATTTAGGAATAGAGATTGTAGTCGAAAGCACCGGAATTTTTACCATAAAGAGCGATGGTGTAAATAAGAAAGGAAAAATTGTAAGAGGCGCTGACAATCACATAACTAAAGGAGGTGCTAAGAAAGTAATCATCTCAGCCCCCTCCGAAGGCGAAGATCTTACGATCGTTCTAGGGGTGAATGATAATATGTACGATCCTGCTAAACACCATGTAGTTTCTAATGCATCCTGCACTACGAATGGATTAGCTCCTGCTGTTAAGGTTATCAATGATAAATATACGATTGTCCGTGGTTTCATGACCACAATACACGCCTATACAAATGATCAGAAGATACTCGATTTACCTCATAGCGATCTGCGCAGAGCACGCGCAGCAGCCATGAGCATAATCCCTACTACAACAGGCGCGGCAAAAGCAATAAAGCTTGTTATCCCCGACCTGGCAGGTAAGCTGGATGGATATGCCTTACGAGTTCCTACATCCACAGTATCGGTAATCGATCTGACTGCTGAGCTTGAAAAGACGACCACTACAGAACAATTACGTCAAGATTATCGAGAGGCTGCAGCTGGTCCGCTCAAAGGTATTTTAGGTGCTGAGGATGAACCATTGGTCAGTATTGACTATAAAGGTGATTCACGCAGCTCCATCGTCGATTTGCCTTTTACTTCCGTTCTGGGCAAGGAGTCAGGAAATTTTGTTAAGGTTGTTGCTTGGTACGATAACGAATGGGGATACTCCGTTCGTACTGCAGACCTTGCTGCATTGATGGCTAAGTATTTATAAGAAATCAATAGATCAAGAGGGATCGTGATGCGTGTGGAATCTCGCATGCAGCACGAATAACCTGTAATACACTTCAGATTAAGCAGATCATTGGAGGTACTTATGTTTGATAAGAAGCTCGTTTCCGACGTTGATGTAAAAGGTAAACGAGTTCTGGTCAGGGTTGATTTCAACGTTCCTATTAAAGAAGGGAAAATTGAAGACGACACACGTATTCGAGCGGCTTTACCTACGATTATGTATCTTTTGGACCATGGAGCAGCTGTAATTTTATGCTCACATCTGGGACGACCTAAGGAAGGTCCAGATCCTCAGTTTTCAATGCGCCCCACGGCTGATTGCCTCGCAAAACTTATTAATAAGAAGGTATTCTTTTCCGAAGAATGTGTCGGTCCGGTTGCAGAGAAGGCAGCAAGGAACCTGAAGATGGGTGAGGCATTGGTCCTGGAAAACACACGTTTTTATAAAGGAGAGATTAAGAACGACCCTGAGATAGCGCGCCAGCTCGCATCCCTTGCAGACATCTTCGTGAATGATGCATTTGGTTCAGCTCATCGTGCTCACGCATCAACCGAGGGTGTGGCTCATCTCTTGCCTAGTGTTGCTGGTTTCCTCATGCAGAAGGAGATTCAATATCTTGGTCAGGCTGTGGAGAATCCCAAGCGTCCCTTTGTTGCGATCTTAGGTGGTGCGAAGATAGTTGACAAGATAGGTGTGATCCGCAACCTCTTACAGAAAGCAGATATGATCCTGATCGGAGGAGGCATGGCGAACACTTTCTTCAAAGCTCAAGGATATCCAGTTGGCGATTCTTTGGTGGATGAAGAAGCCCTTGATACTGCAAGGCAACTCTTGCAGGAAGGAAAAACACACCTCCGCTTACCTGTTGATGTGGTCATTGCTGATCGTTTTGAAGAATCTGCAGAGCAAAAATTAATCGCCATGGGACCGATACCTGAAGGCTGGCGAATTATGGATATTGGCCCGCAAACAGTTGCAACATTTAGTAAATCCTTGCATGGAGCTGGTACAGTGGTTTGGAATGGTCCTATGGGTGTTTTTGAATTCCCGAAATTCTCAAAGGGATCTTTTAGTATCGCTAAAGCTGTTGCTGAGTCTGGTGCAATCTCCATCGTTGGAGGAGGTGATTCAGTTTCTGCAATAAATCGCTCTGGTCTCCAAGATCAAATCACTCATATCTCAACTGGTGGAGGAGCTTTTTTAGAAATGTTGGAAGGAATTACACTCCCCGGCATGGCGGCTTTGCAGGATAAATAAATATTGTGAGGAAACCGATGCGGAAACCATTCATTGCTGGAAACTGGAAGATGAACAAGACAGTTGCTGAGGCGCGCCAGTTAGTCTCAGAATTGGTGCCAGGATTGGAAGCAGTAGATGGGGTAGATAAAGTTCTCTGTCCTCCGTTTACTACTTTGCTAGCAGTCGCTGCCCTACTCGAAGGAACAAATATTGGTCTAGGTGCTCAGAATATGCACTGGGAGTTATCGGGGGCATACACAGGAGAGGTTTCACCATCGATGGTAGCAGAGTATTGCCATTATGTGATTATTGGGCATTCTGAACGCAGACAGTTGTTCAATGAGTCAAATGCAACTGTAAACTCCAAGCTTCAGGCTGCATTAGCTCACGGATTGATTCCTATTGTCTGTGTTGGCGAAACTCTGGAGGAGTACGAGTCTGGTCGGACTAAGGATATCGTCTCTAACCAATTAATCCAGGGATTTCGAGGGATTGAAGGGATAAAAGAATTAGAGAGTCCTGACGCTTTTGTAATTGCCTATGAACCGGTATGGGCGATCGGTACTGGAAAGCCTTCTACTGCCTCAGGTGCAGCTGCTGTCGTACGAGAAGTGATCCGTCCAGCTCTAAAGAGATTATATGGAGACAATGTTTCAAAGACTACTCGGGTGCTATATGGTGGCTCGGTGAATGCACGCAACTCCGGGGAATTTTTTACAGAATCGGAAATTGATGGAGCACTGGTAGGAGGGGCTAGTATCAAAGCCAATGATTTTATTCAAATAGTACAAGCAGCTGCAAGATAATCTTAATTTCTTTATCTATGCTCCCAAACCTTACCGGTTTATTGTGGCTCTCGCTGATGCTAGGGCCACTTTTTATTCTTCAACAGAAACTTCATCATGAAATGCAGGTTTTGCTTTTTCTGATTACAAGTAGAGTGAACGTCTCGATAGTCATTTTTTCCATAATCTTCTTCCCTGGGATCTTGTTGCACGAAGGAAGCCATTATGTAATGGCAAGGCTGTTAGGTGTCCGCACAGGTAAGTTCTCACTGATACCGCGTCTGGATGAGCAAGGGAGACTACAGTTAGGATATGTGGAAACTGCCAGGACAGATTGGTTACGCGATGCTTTGATTGGTTCAGCTCCATTGATATTCGGTGGTTGCGTTGTGGCTTACATAGGTCTGGTTCACTTAGGGTTGCCTGATTTGTGGATGGCGTACGAGTTTGGCGCTTACCCCGGATTATTCGAATCTCTCCATAATTTAACTTTACCGGATGATTTTTGGATTTGGTTTTACCTTGCTCTAGTTGTTAGCAGCACAATGCTTCCGTCCGCTTCGGATCGAAGAGCATGGTTACCACTGGGTTTCATTTTCTTGTTACTCTTTTTAGCGGGTATGTATTTTGGTGCAGGTCCATGGATGTCAGAAAATCTGGCAGAATCTCTAAATCATATCTTTCTTTCGTTGGCATATGTCTTTGGTATAAGTGTCTTAGTTCACGCCGTGTTTCTTCCTCCACTATGGTTCTCAAGAAAACTATTAGAATGGCTACTGTGAAGAAAGTAGTGATATAATCGAAAACTCACCCGGTATTCTTGGGTTTGTACTGTCCGGGATGTGAATGAAGGGCGAAATGCCTGTATATTGGTATGCATTACGAAGTAAGCCCCGAAAAGAAGAGGTAGTTTGGAAACAAGTACTTTCCCAAGGATTTGAAGCCTACTTCCCTCGTTACCGGGTTAATCCAGTCAATCCAAGAGCGCGAAAGTTACGACCATATTTTCCAGGATATCTTTTCTTGCATATTGATCTAGATGAGACGGGTCTATCCGTAATTCGATGGATGCCGCACACATTGGGTTTGGTCAGTTTTGGGGGTGAACCAGCTTCTGTACCCGATAATCTGGTCCAGGCAATTCATAAGCGTGTGGATGAAATTAATACTTCAGGTGGAGAGCTCTTCGATGGCTTAAGATCTGGAGATTCGGTTTGGATCAAAGATGGTCCTTTTAGTGGTTTTGAAGCGATATTCGATGGTCGATTACCTGGAAAAGAGAGAGTGAGGGTCTTACTTGAATTCTTAGGCAGCAAAAGACAAGTGCCTCTGGAGTTAAATTCCAGGCAAATCGAACGAATTCAGAAATATCAATCAAGAGTCAAAACATAGGTTGTTTTATGAAGAAAGCTTTAATAACAGGTATCACGGGACAGGACGGCTCTTATTTGGTTGAGCTGTTGCTATCCAAAAATTACGAGGTTCATGGTCTGATCCGTCGAGCAAGTACTTTTAATACTGGTCGAATTGACCATATTTATCGTGACCCTCATAATGGAGCTGAAGTCAAGCTGTATTTACATTATGGCGATATGGCAAACACTGGAAACCTGGTGGATCTTATTTACAACGTTCGACCTGATGAAATTTATCATTTAGCTGCACAGAGCCATGTAAGAGTAAGTTTTGATCTTCCAGAATATACTGGCGATATTACTGGTTTAGGAGCTCTTCGTATTCTGGAAGCAATTCGTAAGAGTGGCATAAATGCACGATTTTACCAGGCTTCATCCAGCGAGATGTATGGATGTGCAAAACCGCCACAAGACGAAAGTACACCTTTCGAACCTCAAAGCCCTTATGCTGCTGCGAAGGTATATGCATATTGGGTCGCACGCAATTATCGCGAAGCGTATGGATTATTTTCCTGCAATGGCATTCTTTTTAATCATGAATCCCCTCGTCGTGGTGAGACATTTGTAACTCGCAAGATCACCAGGGGCCTCGCTGCGATAAAAGCAGGAAAACAAAAGGAACTCTATCTGGGTAATCTGGATGCCAAGCGCGATTGGGGTTATGCTCCTGATTATGTGGCGGCAATGTGGAAAATGCTGCAAATTGAGTCTCCCGATGACTTTGTGATCGGCACTGGAGAAGCGCACTCTGTGCGAGAATTTCTAGATGAAGCATTTGGCTACATGAACATTGATTGGCATGACTTCGTAAGGATAGACCCGCGTTACTTTCGACCCACTGAGGTGGATTATTTACTGGCAGATGCTTCCAAAGCAAGACGGATTTTAAAATGGGAACCCAGAGTTTTCTTTCGAGATCTCGTTCGGCTCATGGTTGACGCAGATTTAGAACTCATTGGATTGGAGACACCCGGAGAAGGCCGCCGAATTCTCGAGTCCCACCATGGACCATGGCATCGATGGGAGGACCAGGTTTCGAGCATGCAGGGATGAGCCAGCTGAAGCGAATCCTTAAATCACCTCTGTTCCGTTATTTAATCGGTTTTATAATCAGCGGTCTTACTTTATATTTATCCTTTCAAAATATAAATTTAAATGACATTCTTTATCAGCTCTCACAGACCAACCTGGTTTTTCTAAGTCTGGCTGTGATAAGTCTTGGTGTTGGTTTTTTATTCAAGATCATCCGGTGGAAAATTTTACTGGGACTAAGGTGCTCCAGTGTTTATCTCTCCCAGATTGGAATGTCATACTTAGTAGCTCAGATGATGAATACTTTTCTGGGCTTCCGATTGGGTGAAGTAAGTCGTGTATACATTCTTGGAAGGACTGGCATTGAGCACGCTTTTGTAGTGGGAACAATCGCAATCGAGATGGTTTTAAACATGATTGCTACGTCGTTCTTATTTGTTCTGTTATTACTAATAATCCCTTTGCCAGATTGGATTGAAGCTTCGGGTTTAGCTTATCTCACTGTAGTTGTTATTTTAGCCATGGTGATCTTTTTTGCGACCTTGTATCGCTCTCGCCTCTTTGAAATATTATTCCGTTGGATCAGGCATATCCCAGGAAGATTGCAACCATTTTTGCTCACTCATGTTCGTAATGGATTATCAAGTCTGGAGGTGCTTGGAAGCTACTCCGATTTATCTAAATTGGCGGTCCTAACAACAATTATTTGGATCGTCGCTGTCCTGACCAATCACCTGGTACTCATGTCCCTCGAGTTAGATTTACCCATAGCTGCTGCATTACTTGTACTGGTTACTATGCAGGTTGCTGTTTTCATTCCTTCTATACCAGGAAAAGTCGGTGTCTTTGAATATATATGCATTCTCTCTTTGGGCGTATATGGAGTAAACCAGACTTTGGCTTTAAGTTACGGTATACTCTTACACCTGGCTGTTTATCTACCTACAATTATTCTTGGTTTAGTCTCATTGTGGGTGTTGAGGTTGGACAGTAAAGGAGAAAATCTTACTCTGATCGAATAGAGCTGAGCTTCTGATTTCCTCTCATAATTACGTATAGGACTGTCGATATAGGAATGCGATCAATACTGTTTGTGTGCTCAGCAAATGTGTGCCGTTCTCCTTTAGCCATGGGATTACTCCGGTTAAAGGTTGATAATGAATTATCTGAGTGGGACATTCACTCAGCTGGTGTATGGGCGGAAAATGGTTGGCCAGCAGCTAGATATACCCTGGAGGTACTAACGAGTAGAGGTTACGATCTTGAAAATCACCTCTCCCAGCAGGTAAACAGAGAAATGGTAGAAAACTATAACCTGGTGTTGACTATGGAGAGAGGTCAAAAAGAGGCTTTGCAAATCGCATTTCCCGACTTAACCTCACGTTTTTATTTGCTAAGCGAAATGGTAGGGAAATCGCATGAAATTAAGGATCCAATTGGACGATCGTTTATTGACTTTGAACATACTGCAGATGAAATTGACCAGATCTTAAACGATGGATTCGAACGAATTAAAGAACTTGCTGCACCAACAGCTGAGTGAGAAACCAGTAAGGATGCCATGCTCCGAATGAAGGATATCCGTAGTCTCTTACTTGTTCTTTTCCTGGCTTTAATAAATGGACTGGTTTTTACATTTCTAGTCCCTCCCTGGCAACATTATGATGAACCGAACCACTTTGAATATGTGTGGCTGGCAGCTAATCTCGATCACTTGCCAAGTTCAAAGGACTATGATCCCAAACTAAGTCGCCAGGTGATAAAGTCTATGATAGGCAGTGGTTTTTTTGATCCGATGAGTCCCAAACCAATAATTGATTTAACCGAAAAGGTAAAAATACCGGGTTATAACCAATTAAAGGAACCTCCGTTATATTACATGTTCGCCTCTCTACCTGTGCGATTGTTAGGTTCCAGAGGTATTAATGCGAAACTGTATTCTGCACGATTGGTATCACTTTTATTTTACTTACTTACCGTACTTATAGCTTGGGGGATAGCCCGGGAGATATCCCCTTCAAACCACCCAATTCGTTGGATGCTTCCTTTGACCATTGCTCTATTGCCTGGATTTGCCGATCTTATGACATCTGTTAATAATGATGTCCTGGCAGTGACGGTTTTCTCGCTTTTCTTATGGGGTAGTGTGCGTTTAATAAAAAATGGTTTTTCTCTCACCGATCTTATGTGGGTGATAGGTACTGCAATCCTCGCTTTCTTCTCTAAAAACACAGCTTTGGTTGCCTGGTTGTTGTTCCCTCTAGTATTGTTGTTGACTGTCTTCCGAGATAGATTGCGCTGGCTCGCATGGAGTCTTTTCTTTGGTAGCCTGGTGGTTGGTTTAGCATTGTGCATCTCTTTGGAAGATGCGGCTTTTTGGTATCGAGCGACCTCTCAAATCGAATCTACCAGGCTTGCTGATGATAAAGCCGTGTTGGGGGACTACGTCTTACAGCTAGATTCACAGGCAGAAGTTACACCCAGCTGGTCACCACCTCTATTCCAACCATTGCCAATAATAATCGGTCAAAGATTGCGAGGACAGACAATCACTCTGGGAGCTTGGGTATGGACTACCTCTCCATCAGAAATACCGACGCCTTCCATAAACACCTCTGGCTTCAGTAAATATCAATTCGTACAAGGGAATAGGTCTCCATCATTCTTTGCTATGCAAGTTCGGCTTCCTGAAGATGCCACAAGGATATGGTTGTCTTTCCCAAATTTTTCTGAAGACGCCGAAGGTTGGATATTCTATGATGGACTGGTTTTGGCAGAAGGAAAATATCCTGTTGATCAAATCCCATCTTTCTCAACTCCAGAAGGGAGCAAGGGAGAATGGGGAGGGCAATCCTTTGATAACCTTTTGCAGAATCCGTCATTTGAGTTAGCTGGACCTCGTATTATTAGATTAGTAGATGATTTTAGTACCAGGATCTTACCTGACCACTCTCGGTTATCCTTAATATTAACTTCGATTATCGATTGGAAGGGAGCCGGTAGTCTTTACTTAATCTCTACCAGGCATGTCTTCCAAACTTTTTGGGCGCGTTTTGGATGGGGTCACGTCCCTCTGATTGGTGAGGATTTCTCTTATAGATTGATTGTTGGTTTTACATTGGTTGCGTTGATAGGATGTCTTGTGGGATTGATCTGGCGAAAGAAATGGATCCCTAGTAGTGAGAGAATCGACGGAACCATAATTGGACTCATGGGTTTTGGTCTTTTGACTTCTCTGGGAATAACCCTTTTACGCCAGGCAAATTCGTTTGGTTTGCAGTACCTCTATGTACCCGTAGCACGTCACAGCTACCCATTGATCATCCCTGCCGTGCTTTTTCTTTGCTTGGGGTGGCTGGTGGTCTTTTACAGTCTGAATTACTTGTCCCAACGATGGAAAAGAAGAGAAAAAGATGATGAGATTCCATCAACTTTAATCATCAATTACATTTCGAAATATCAGCAGATATTTTATTGTTTCGTTTTGATTGTATTAGATTTAGTGTCGATAGCCAGTATTGCTCACTACTATGACATGTTAGTGTAGTCCAATTCGCTGCCCTTCCAGTAATCCCACTTCCTTTGTGGTCGTTGCCACTGGCCTGGAAACCCTGATCGTCATCGAGCTGCACGCCCTTGGTTGGCCAGCCTCCCCCTGTTTTTTACTCTAAGGCATACCGTTGATAATTTCCATCGACGCGTATGCAACCCCCACCATGCTAGGGCCGGTGTGTGCGCCTAGCACCAGCGAAATGAGGCCTACCGGCAGCCGGGTGCAATCAAAACGTTTCTCTACTTCCGTGAGCAGCATAGACGCTCCTTCTGGGTTGTTTGAGTGAAGCACTTGCACTCTCAGGGCGCTTCCGGGCTGGTGTTGTTTCACCATGAGGTTAACCAACCTTTCCACCGCTCCCTTGAACGACCGCGCCTGACCATGCTGCACATACGTTCCTCCCTCTTTCTCTACCTTTATAATCGGTTTGATATTCAGTACGGAAGCCATCAATCCCTTTATGTGGCTGATGCGGCCACCATGAATCAGGTACTTCAGCTCACTCAGGGTGTAAAGACTGTCGGCGGCGCTCCCAATACGCTCTATCAAGGATAATATCTGTTCTTTCGACCAGCCTGCTTTCACTCCTCGCGCAGCCGCCTCCACCTGCCACCCCGATGCAGCGGATAGAGTCTTGGTATCCAAGACGGTCACGTTCGCCTCGGGGACCAGCGCGGCTCCGGCTCGGGCGCTGTTGACTGTTCCGCTTAGTCCAGATGATATGTGAATGGATAGAATGTCCGGGTCGGTGGCTGCCAGTTGCTGATAAGTCTTGGCAAAGTCACCCGCCGAGGGTTGTGAGGTTAGAGGAAGACTGTCGGTTGCGGCCAGCAGCTCATAGAATTCATCCGGTTGGATGTCCACGCCTTCGCGATAAGATCGACCCTCCAAGGTAACCACGAGAGGCACAATGTGCACAGCCAATCCTTCCATCTGTTCCGGTGGGAGTATCAGATCCGTTCCACTATCGGTTACGATTTGCATAGCACACTCTCCTCTTGGAAAATCATCTCATCCTTTACCCGTTGTATATTACCGCAAACCTTCAGACGATTTTAATTATACCCGAATTCATATTCAGATGCAAGGTTGAAAACGTATATGTTTGGAACCGAGATTCCACGTCGAATAAATTCGACCAACATTTACACCTCAAAGGGTGATGATTTTGACAATCTTGGTTTAAGTTTAGCACCATTTCCTCCATATGTGCATAATTTTTTTGATCCACTTTCACAAATTCCGGCATTTGAAATGACTTTTTGGGGTAGGTTTAAATAGAAACAACGGGATGAGACATGAAGAGTGATATTTCTAAGACAGGCTTTTTTTCATATATCTCTTGATAAGGATATTTCTCAGAAAGCTTCATCACCACACTTCTCGCCGTTCTGATGACCTTCCCAGCCAGAAATACATACTTCAATCGGAACGTCTTAATTTGCTGCCGGTATTCTGCTTCCCCTGCGAAGTCAATCTTGAACAGCAAAAACAGTCGGATGTATCCATCCGCATTGTAAGCCAGCATCATCAGCTGAAAGATCGCTTCATTAGCTCAAACAATCCGTTTTTGCATCGAATATGGGGCTATTTAAGAAATGTCCTTCCTTGACTGATCCAGTGACGTAGAATCCGGGTACTACATTCTAATACTTAAGGGCTATTTTATTCTATCTCTTGTAAAAGCGCCTGGATCGCTGCCTCTAGCAAGGTGTCTTCCTGTTCTAGTAAACTTTCTTCTGTGACGGGAACCGTGATATCTGGGATCACACCCGTTCCTTCAATTACAACTTTACCGTCCGACGTTTCAGGTCTTCCGGTGGGAAATTGCATACTAATCTCATCGGGGAGTGTATATTGACCTAATCCCACCTCACCAGCTGCGCCTGCGGTAGGATAGTTGCCTAGAATAATCGATCTGTTCTCATGTTGCAGCGCATAGGCAAAGAATTCACAGGCGCTAACACAGCTCGGACCTACCAGTACTGCAACCGGACCTTCGAAGAGCAAGGGTGCTGGTTTCACTCGGGTTGGATAATCATTTTTTTCAAACAAACCAGTTATTTCATTGTAATAGAAGTTTTCATGGAGCAGAAACTCCTCATCAAACAAGTATCCTGCAAAGTCCATCGCCAGACCCCCGGATCCTCCAGAGTTGTTACGCAGGTCGAGGATTAACCCAGGAGTCTCATTATCGAGTAAATTCTGGATGTTGCGCTCCCATAACCGTGCCAATAGATTGTAATCGTCTTGGAAAGTGTTTATTCGAATATATCCTAAACCTGATTCGTCTAAAATATTTCCTTCTATTGGCAGGGCTAAAGGATCCTGGTCGTATCCTGGAAGGATCTTAAATAACGAATCATATTCCACATCTGCTTTGAGAACGACATTCTTTTCCTGGTTCTCTTCTGGATTTATGAAGACAATCTCTATTTCAATTTCTGGGGGAACGCGAGTAAGGAAATCTACCTGCCCTCGATGCTTGGCGTGTTGGGTCGAATAGGGTCCGAAAAATGGGACAACCTCCTCAACCGCTTCACTGACTGGTTTTCCATTCCAAGAGATGATCTCTGCTTCTGCCCTGATTCCACCTCGGTCAGCAGGCAGGTCAGCTAATACCTCTTTCACTAATACCCGGCCATCGCTCAATTCTCCCAATACCAGACCAAAACCCCCACCATGTTCATCGTAAAATATGTCGGGATCAAACGATACCCCTACATGTCCATCGGGGATTCTGTAGGAGAACTCGCGCAAGAGGCGATTAAACTCTTTTGATGACCCAACTTCCTTGAATCGAGGTAGGTATTCACTATAAAGAACCTCCCAATCCAGGCTTTTTTCCTCGGTGAAAGGATATTCCCTGGATGCTTTCTCAAATAATTTCTGAAATGCCTCTTCGTAACTTAGACTGGAGTAATCATTTACTTCTCCTGCGCCTTCGATGAGGTCAAGCTTCGTATTAGCTTCCTTGTAAACCTTGAAGGGTTTCTGATTGAGATCCACCAGGTTATAACCAGCTGGGATAGGTCCAGTTGGATCGTCGGCAGTGAATAGTTTTCCATCCGCTCCAAAGTCTGTTGGAAAACCTTGTTCTTCATCGGGGGACCATACTACCAGGGTACCTCCAGTGATTTCATAATCATCCTCTGGATTTGTGATAGTTGAGGCGTAAGCCGAAGACCAGCCTTTACCATCACGTTCTTCCAGGAATGGCCCTCCCCAGGTATTTGACCAGTAAGCCACAGCAAATACTTGGATCCCCAAATCTTCCGTGTCATCGTTATCCACATCCACATAGGTTCCCTGGGGAATTGCCGGAAGAGACAGGTAATAAGTTAATTTATCTTCCTCGTCTATCTCTACTGGTCCGATTGCCTGGCCCTGTAGTAAAAACTCAAACTCCTGATCTCGTTTAACAAATCCCGCCTCGTCTTCTAACATAACAAAAGGCTCTGCAGTGGAAGCCAGGAAGAAAGGAGATGTATAAGGAATGGCTCCGCTGATAAAAACTGGTTCATCCGGATTGGCTTCTCCAGGTTTAACCGGAATTGGTGGTAGAAGAGTTGAAGTTACACCAGGAACGGTGGATGAATCATTAGAAGGTGTTGGTTTGGGATTACATGAAGTTCCGATTGTCAGGAGAATAGCTATTAGCAATATAAAACTCGTTCGATTCATTATTACCTCTACTTTATCAAAGGATTCTTACCCATTTTGCGGAGGTGATTTGTACTAAAAATCCTTTATTGCTGTTACGACCATGTTATTTGGGTTAATTTTCTAGTGGATCTTTATTTTCTGTCTCGATATCAATCCCATCATCTAGAATCTTGTCTATCTTCTCGGTTAATTCATCTACCTGGTGACTTAGAATTTGAATGTCCTCATTCGTTGGGATTTGGAAACGCCTCAGGTGTTTTTCAATCTGATCTTCGATCCGATGCAGGCTGCCCTGTTGAAAGGCGGATATTCTTTCACTACCTATCTGGATTATCTGAGTAAGGTATGAATTGGATAATAATCCACTTTGTTTCTTTTCTTGATCCAGAATGATCTGAGTTAATGTGAATGCAGTGATATCTTCCCCGGTCAGGTGATCTTTCACTTGAATTTCAATCCCCTGTTGAATTAATTCAGCGATTCCAATTAAAGTAATATATTTTTTTGTTTCTGTGTTGTAAAGTTTTCTGTTTTGATAACGTTTTATCACTACCATGAATGAAAGCCCATCCAGATCTTTTTATTATCATGAATGGGTATTGTAAGCGGTCTACATTATAAATATGTGAGTAATTTCCAAATTGTGCGATAAAAATGGGATAGTGGAGGGGTTCTCCTCTATCCCATTTTTTAATTGTGATAGTTGGGATGATCTAGGTTTTCTTGAGTTCGTCAATCTTCTTTGAGAGGGTTGCAATCTTAGAACTCAGTTCATCAATATCAGCTTTGGAAGGGATGCTCATGCGATTCAATGTACTCTCAATCCGCTTCGTGAGCTCATCCTCAGCTTTTTCAGTACCTTTTTTCCTTTTTTCTAAGACCTCATTTAAGAGCTTCTTGCCATCTTTTTCTGCAATCTCACCCTTTTCAATGAGACGGTTGATAAACTCTTCGATTTCCTCCTGTGCCAGCACAACTGCTCCAATTGCTGCCAATAATACCTTTCTTGCAGTCTCCAGAAGGGTACCTGTTTCCTCTTCGGTTCCTTTAATCACTTCTTCTTGCTTTGGTTTTGTTGCCATTTAATCACCTCCGAATTCAACTAATATTATTTTCTGCCTCTCTTTAACGAGGCTTTTGAAGTTGTTGCTTCATAAAATTCTTTACGGTTTTTCTCTTGTTCTTCAATGGATTTTTTAGCTTCCAGAACAGCATCTCTTACTTCAGTCAAGCTGGTCATTAGTATTCCTACTGCCAGTAGGAAAGCCCTTCTACAAATTCTCATTTCCATTCACTTCAGCATCAATGTAATTAAGAAATAATATGTATATGACGCGGTGCGTCGTAATTTATTGTAACACGCCTTACATTAGTAGTCAATAGATATGCACTTACCATCAAACAAACGATTGTTTCTAAGTACCAGAAAGACGACCTGGATTTACTAACTCAGGTTTTATAATACAAATTCCCTTTGCCCACATTAAAAACATGGTCAGCCGCAAGGCTGACCAATTCATTGTTGACTACATAACTGCCCGTGTTGATCCAATATACCGGGTCAATGTTCCGTTACATCTTATTTTCGGAAAGTGTTTGATAACAATCAGAACCCACGGGGAAGCGCCTTCTCAAGGTTTTTTCAGGTCGTCTATCTTCTTTGATAAATCGCCGATTTTTTGGTTAACCGCATCGATATCACTCTTGGATGAGAAATTCATCCGGTTCAAAACGCCTTCCAGATTCTTGCTGATTTCATCTTCGATCTTCGCAGTTTTCCGTTTTCGCTTATCCGCCACTTCATTGATGAACTTTTTACTGTCTTTCTCGACAACCTCACCACGTTCAACCAGGTGATCGAGAAGATCTTCAATTTCTTCCTTTGCAATTGCAGCAGCGCCGAGGGTGGCCAGTGTCAATCGCCGCAGAATCCCCAGTTCATGAGGTTGTTTCTTTTCTTTTAATTCACCTGCAGTTTCTTCAACTTTCGGTTTGGTGGGCATAGTGTTTCTCCTTTATATGAAAATAGTGAATAGATATATATATTTATTTAGATCAATATTCATGACGCACTGCGTCGTAAAAAGTATATCACTACAATTATTAGGAGTCAAGGACAATCGAATGAGATTGTTGAAAAACAAGATCGGAATTGACCTTTCTGGAGAAGTTTAATACAATCGCCATATACAATCTCAAGGAGCATTCAATGGGGCAACAGCGATTTATAGAAACCGGTCGAGCATCCTTCTTCGGCGATTACCTTTATGAACAAGTAGTCCCGCAAGGTCATTT
>Ga0209254_10002336_pt1 | contig 17217 bp, 12 predicted proteins | sample FrelakmetDIP11DI_FD_187148 | JGI IMG/M metagenome (GOLD analysis project Ga0209254, IMG submission 187148) | Freshwater lake sediment microbial communities from the University of Notre Dame, USA, for methane emissions studies - DIP11 DI (SPAdes)... | ecosystem: Environmental > Aquatic >... | reverse complement strand
CGAGGAGCTCAAACACAGTGCCCAACCGAAGGTCGTTGAGCTCCCGTGCCAGGGCGGGGTCACGCGCGCGCTGCTGCAGCCAGCCCTCCGTAACGCGGACATCACTGCCGCCCCCCACCAGGCCGATGATGGGCGCGCGCAGGCTGTAGTGGGCGAGAAAGGCTCGCGCGTCTGGAAATGCGTCGAGAAATGTCCGCGCGATGACGCGCAACGTTGGCAGATCGAGCTGATAGAGCGGGAGCCATTGGCAGAACAGGCCGCCCGGCGTGAGACGTTCCCGGATGGCACGGAAGTGCTCAGACGTGTAAAGCGATCCGGCGCCGTCCATCGCCGGGTGAAACAGGTCGGCCACGATGACGTCATACGGCGCTCGCACCGCGCGAACGTAACGCCGGGCGTCCGCGACGTGAACCCGCAGCCGGTCCGACCTCAGCCCCGCCCCATTCGCCCGTTCGAAGTACGGAAGGACTGCGATGACCTCGGGGACCAGCTCCACGCCGTCTGCCTCAAGCTGCGGGTGCACGGCAGCCGCCGCCAAGGTCCCCCCGGCCCCCAGGCCGAGGAAGAGGGCGCGGCGTGGATCCGGGTGCAGCAGCAACGGGATCGCGGCCTCCCGCCGATCCGAGTACCGGGAGGACGTCCCGCCCATCTGAAAGCGATTGTTGATCTTCAGATGACGGTCCCCCCCGGCATCCTCGACCACCGTCACCGTAGCCATGACCCCTTCCACGTGGTCCAGCACCCTTTCATCTGGGGCCAGGGTCACGAGCTGCAGGGGCGAAGCAAAGCCCAGCAGCGCAAAGGCGAGTCCCGCCGGTAACGCCATCCTGCCCCAGCTCTGCCATCCGGCCGGGCGCGGCGCCAGCAGCAGATAGGCACAGGAGGCGATCACCAGGGACAGCTTCGACCCAAGCTGTGGGAGCAAGACCACCCCGAACAGCGCGGGCGCGACGGAAGCCCCGAGGGTGTTGGCCCCCAGGGCACGCCCCAGACCACCCTCGGGTCCCACCGCCTGTTGCGCGAGGTGGCTGAAGAGCGCCCCCATCGCCATTGTGGGGAGGATGAGGACCACCAGGGCCAGGGTGGCCTCCGCCAGGACGGCAGGGAAGAGGCCATTGCCCAGCGTTTCGCGGAGAGCATGGTGCAGTTGCTCTACTCCGTACAACACGGCGACACCGATCAGGCACGCCGCAGCGGTCGCCTGCAACAACAAGGCGGCATCCACGCGGAGGCGGCCTCGTGACACCGAGAGCTGGTAGAGCGCCGCTCCGGCAGCGGTTCCCAGGAGGTAAACGGAGAGCACCGCGGCGAAGCTGTAAACGGTGTTCTCGACGACCTGGCTTATCAGGCGGATGCTCAGTACCTCGTACCCGATCCCCAGGAGTCCGGTGAAAAAGAGCGTGCCAAGGAGCCTGCCATCCACCGCAGACCCTGGCTGCGCTCGCGGACTCTGCGGCCCGGGCTGTGCCGGCCCTCGCAGGACCCACCACATGCCGGCGGCGGCCAGGAAATTGACCCCCACGAACGAGAGGGAGGTCGCGGCATAACCGAGCCGTGGCACCAGGACGAAGGTCGAGACGGCGACGCCTGCCACGGCACCGAAGGTATTGGCGGCATAGAACCCCCCGACGGACCGCCCGCCCGCGCGAAGGCGAGCGGCTAGACGTTCCACTGCCGGCAAGGTGCCCCCCATCGCGAACGTGGCCGGAAGCAAGACAGCGAAAGCCGCGGTGAAGGTGAGACCCCATTGTCTCAGCGGCGACGGGTCGATGCCGATCAAGGTGGCGAGCGAGTGGTTCGCGGCGGGGAGCAAGGCGAGGAGCATCAATGCCCAGAACCCTACGATCCCTTCGAGCACGGCATACCAGCGCCCCGGCGTGGCGCTGCGGCCAATGACGCCGTCCAACGCCCAAGAGCCCGCTGCCATGCCGAAGAAAAACGCCGCCACAACGGCTAAGACAGCCGGCATCTCATGCCCTACGCCGAGCGACAGCATCCTTGTCCAGAGGACTTCATAGCCAAGGCCAGCCAATCCGGAGAGAAACAGCAGGGCGTAGAGCGGGGTCATGGATCTTGCTCTGTCTTGGCGTGGGTCGGTTCCGATTCCCGGTGCCCGACACACCCTCGGCGTCGGAGGAGGGGCTAACCCGTCAGACGCAAGACGGGAAGGAGCCAGAAAGGCCCCTTCCCAAGGGTCAAGGCGTGCCGATGTCGGACAGGTCCGATCAATCAGCGGTCACGCTTGCCATGCTCTTTGTCTTTCTGATAGACGAAGATCGGGTTCGAGTAGAACCACAGGTCGTTCCATGCCTCCTGAGCCCCATCGATACCCAGGTTCTGGGTCACCAGGGCGTCGGCCAGCGGGCTGCAGTAGTCCGCCGACGGCAGAGCGGTCTTCGGCCCAGTCTCGTAGGGGGCGTCGCAGGCCAGGTTGGTGCCGCGCAGACGGAAGTACATGTCCTTCTTGACGTTTCTCAGGCGATGGACGATCACGGCATAGCCTTCGTCGTCCACCTTCCAATCCTTGCGCGAGAAGCTGGCGATGACCCGGGTGCTGGGGTTGGTGGCGTTGGTGTAGGCGGGGTCGCTCGGGTCGACCGGTCCCGCGATCTCGCCCGCGATCAGGTCGACGTGGTCCACCACCGGCGGCGCACAGGAGGTGATCAAGGTACCGTCCACCTTGCAGTTGTTGGCGTCCGGGCTCTTGAATCGGATGGTGAGTTTCAGGTCTTTGATGGGCTTGTCGGTCTTGAGGTCGCTGCCCATCTCGACGATCTGGCCGCGAGACTCGGCGCTGAACTCCAGGAACTTGACCAGGTCACCCTGCACGAAATAGGCGCTACCAGAGCGTAGGCCGTCGGCAATCTCGTTGAGCGAGTAGTCGCGGTCGCGATCGGCGTCTACAGCCTTGACCCAGGTGCGCTGATACTCGCCCGGGTAGAAGTCGTCGCCGCCCGCCGTGTAATGGCTGTGGTAGTCTGAGTTGGCATAGTTGAACCAATGCCGGCCCTCGCCCAGCAGGGCGTCCCACAATCCGCCCACCTTGGCGGTGTAGAAGCCGACGCCGCCGTAGGCGCCCCCGAAGTCCTCCGACGTGCAAACGCCATCGACGCATTCAACCGTATTGCCGAAGCCGCGGTCGTCGTTTACCTGGTGGCCAGGCGCACCCTCGAAGCCGAAGCACACGTTCGGGCCAGCATTGTTGAAGTCCCGGAAGTGCTCGACGTTGTAGCCGCCCCCGTCCTCGGCGGTCCAAATGCCGTTGCGCTCGATGTGGGCGAACACGATCCAGGCGTTGTCGATCAGGCCGCTTTTGTACTTATCTTGCATCCAGGTACAGGCGGCGACCGCGTCCAGATGGCGGTCGGGGAAGGACTTGCCCGTCGAGCCGACCGAGGTCGGGTTCTGAACGAAGTCGATCTTGCCATTCTGCTTGGTGAGCGGCAGGTAGGGCGTCATGATCGGATCGTCCGTGATGTCATCGAGGAAGTCATCATCGGAATTGTCGAATTGATACTCGAAGGCGCTGACGGCGCTGGCATCCAGGGAACCGCCAGTACCCACCACGCCGACGCTGCAGTGCTCGTGGCCCGGCACATTCCACTCCAGGCCAGAGTAGATCTTCCGGTCTGAGTAGAGGGACCGGGCATCCAGGATCTCAGGGAACACGTAGTCACGCAGGCTCTGCCAGCGCCACATCTCCTGGTGTCCCCCGCTCTCTTCGTAGGCGCCGAGGATGGCGACGGGCGGATCCAGTTCATCCCAGAACACACCGTCGCCGTTGCGGTTCCGCTCGCCCCCGTGCTCCGAATTGGCCCACCAATCGAGGCCATACTCGTTGTCTTTGCCCATGACAAAGTCAAACGTGGTCGAGCCATCCGTGTAGTAGGTATGCTGGTGGAAGTCGCCTGACAACCACTGCGCGCGCGGCGCCGAATGTCGATGGGAACCCCCGTCGCCATGGTCTTTCGAATCGCCAGCCATCGACGGCGCGGCAATGTTGAATCCCAGGATCAAACTGGCGACGGCCGGTATAGCGATCTTACGAATGGCAAAGGTCTTCATTGTCGTCCTCCAGATACGGAATGAGGAAAACGGATCTTGATGGAAGGGCAATACAAAGCGCTCCTGACAGGTGAGCACACCTGCAGCGGCACGTTGCGCGTCCCAGGGAATTGAGGCCTTACAGGTTGGGGAGCCGAAGGTTCAGCGAGGTTGGGAAGCTGAGCTGTCCCCCACAGGCACCGCAGCCCTTAGGCCAGGCGGGATAGAGCGGGTGGCGTGGCTTCCATGAGTCCTTCGCGGGTGCGGGTCATCGAAGAAGAGAAGGCGAATGCCTTCGTCTGGGTGGCTCCAAGGTCATTACCCTGAGGCCGCTCCAGTAAACCACAGCTTCGTTAACGGGGGATGAAGGATTTGTGAAACCGTTCGCACACAGGTGCCAGCAAGGTCCTGCGGCGACCGTGCAGATCAGGGTCTGGGCGAAGGGTCGCTGTAGCGGCTCGTCGCCTTCCCAGTCGTAGCCCGACAGGTCCGCGACCACGCTCTTCATGGCGAAGGCCGTGTTGTCGCCAGGCGCAGCGGCGGCCTCGCGGTCGTAGCGGGAGGGCGCGGCCACGCAACGGCCGTAGGGGTCGATGAGCACCTTGTCCCCATCGAATCGCCGCTGCCGGGCGGGCTCAGTGGGGCCCTGGACGCGGTAGGCATAGATCTGGCCCGCGCTGATCCCTGGCACGAAGGCGTGCCAGTAGTGGTAGGTGCGGTGCCTCGCAGGGTCGAGGGCGATCACCCGCGCCGGCTGCGGGTCGTCCACCGCATCGAAGAGCAGCAGATCGAGGCCAGTGCTGTCCTTGGAATAGATGGAGAAGTTGACGCCGCCTGGACGCGGCGTAGCGCCGAGGGGGTGACTCCTACCTGGCTGGATCGCCTCGCGCAGTCTTCGCATCGCCGCGGTGCTGCCTCCTCGCTCGGTCTGGACCCACGCCTCAGGCTCCTCGCTCGGCTCGGCCGAGGCCTTCAGAGTTTCGACCACGGTCATGGATGGGCTGCGCTCCGATTGCTGGCTGGCCGCCGGCTTATCAGGTGCTTGGATCACTATGGTTCCGTCGCTCCTCGCGATGCGCTGCCAGGTTGGAGGGGGATCGAGAGCTGACTGAGCAGATCGAGGACGGTGCTCGCCCGTTACCGCAGAATGCGGGCTGCTCTGCTGGGAGGACTGGCTGAATTCTTATACGCCGGCCGTGTGTCGCTCCCGTGACGTGCACCAGTGCCCGCGGGCGGCAATGGGGGACGCTGATTGACAGCCAGCAGACCATCCCGATGCCGTGGGGGCAGGAGCCTCAGCGGAAGCGCGTGCCGCTCCTCCCAGCAGCAGCCGAAGTGCCCTGATCCAAGAGGGCGACTGGCGCGGAGTGGCATCGATCCGTCGCCACCGCGAAGAGAACCGACGGCGCGCCGAGGCACGGGATCGCCCCGGGTTGGCGTTGGGCTGCCCCGGTCTCACATTGAAAAGGCAGTCGGCTGCTTGAAGACTCTCTTCACCACGAGGAGGCGGCGGCTTCTGCCGACGCCGGTTGTACCGGCGCCAACAGACACCAAGAGCTCTAAGACCGGTCGGTGTAGTGGTGCAGCCCCGAGAAATGGCCCCGGTTCAAGACCTTGCCGCGCCGCCGGCCTAGTCAAGCAACTGCCCGACCGGGAGGAGCAGCGCGACGGCAGCTCCGCGCCGACGGCAAACAGCGATTCCTCGTGGTCAAGAACCTCTTCGGGCACCGCAACGCACGATCAAAACTTGACGGCCTGTGCCTTGCCCTCGCCAGAGACGATGCCCCACAGGTCGCGCAATCCCTGCTGGGTGCGCGGGGCGTCTCCGACCTCGATCTTGTTGTTGAAGAACTTAGCGGCCGCGTCCCGGCTGTAATCCACCTTTGGGTTGGCTGGGCGAAACCCGCGGGCCGGCAACTGGGCCTGCGTCTCCTCGCTCAAGAGAAACTGAAGGAAGGCCTTGGTCGCTTCCCCGTTCTTGCCCTCGGTGGTCACCCGCACCGCCGGGAAGTTGTTGAGAATGCTGATGGCCGGGTAGATCACCTCAAGCTGCTTGCCCTGTTTGGAGAATTCCTCGGTCAGCAGAGGCAGGAAGCTCTCATAGGTAGCGATGGCCAGGTGTTTGTAGCCGATGCCGTTGGGGTGCATGAACTCACCCTCGGCCTTGGTCGTCAGGGTCGTGGTGGAGTCCACGTCGAACTTGACCGCCTTGAAGAACTCGCGTACCTGGTCCTCCAAAGCGGGGTTGGCGTTGAGCTTCTGCTCGACCTCCTGAGGATCCAGAGCGTCGACGATGGAGTAGACGCAGGAGACGTACATGGACTGCCCGGAGTTTGACGTGGTCATCTCGACATCGAGTTTGCCCTTACCGCCCTCTTTGATTCGGCTGTAGCGACCCTGCTCGGCGACCTTGGCCAGGTCGGGACAGGTCAGACGCGCATCCACCGGCTTGTTGAGAAAGGCACGAGCCGCGTCCAACTTTTCCTTGTCACCGACCCAGACCGTCGCGGAGTACGCGACAGGGGTGTGCTTGGCCGCCTCGTACCCCTTCCAGCGCAAGGCCGCCACGTCGCTGCCGAAGATCACGACATCGCACTTCATCGCGTTGTCGCCATTCATGGCGTCGGCCAACTCGCCGGAGCCGTGGGCCTCGATTTTGGTCCCGATCAGGGGCGCAGCCTCCTTGAAGTTCGGTATTACTTCGCCGGTGACCCAATCCTTCAACTCCGTCGCCGTGCACACGGTGATCTGACCGGGCAGGCGGGCCCAGTTGTCCTTGTAGGTCGTCTGGGCTTGGCCGTACAACTCCTCGGCCTTGGTCGCGGCCCCGCTCCACATCTGCTGCAGCTTCTCAGCCCAGTCAGCATGGACCGCGCCGGTGGTAAATGCTGCGGCAACAGCAAACCCGCACATAGACAACAACTTCTCTCGCGTCATCGGAGCCTCCCCCAAGCCAAATTAGGTTGTCGCACGTGTCACTGGCCCGCAGTGTTACAAAACGATTAAATTCCGAGAGTTGGCACAGTGAACTCACGTTGCGTGGGGATGCTACGCGAGCTGGCAACATCGTACAACCCCATCTCTGTCGCGCGACACATGAGTGTGGCAGCCGCGCGGCAGACCAGTGGCAGTGACCATGGTGGAACCTCCCATGGTCTTGAGTTCGATGTGCTACTCTCTGCGCCGCAATATCGACCAGAATCCGTGCGGCAGGTCTTCCCACCTCAACACGGGCACCATCGAGCATCTTATGCAAGACGCGCGCGCTGCCCCAGCTGCCCGCCCACCACGCCCACTGGGTCTGCCGCCGGGAAGCGTTCGCGCCGCGGTGGCCCTGACCATCATTGGCGTCTTCTCCTTGATAACCCTTCGCGGAATGCATGCTGGGCTGCTGCTGTCCGAGGCCATGCTTATCGTACTGGCGCATTATTTCGCCTCGCGCCAACTGGTTACCGTACCCAAAGATCTACGGGCTCAGCTGCAGCGCGATGGGCTAATCCAGGAGGAGCCCAACCCGCTCTGGCTACCGCGCAACAGCGTGCGCATCTTGATCCTGATCGCCATTTTGGGGACCACTGGCGTCCTATTGACCCGGGGTCAACTCTTTCAAGGCGGCGTGTTCGACAACCTGATCTTGGTCCTCTCCTACCTGGTGGGAGTGATGGTCCAGTTTGTGCGGCAGCGCCGAGGGCCGCGCACCCCGTCCCGATGGGGGCGAGTCTGGATTCACTTGAAAGCCCTGCTGGTGCTCGCGGCCTGCGCCCTGATCCTGTTGTTTGGCTTGACGGGTACCCTTGCTGACCTGCCAGACTGGGTGGAACAGCTCCTCTTGGGATGGGTGCTCTTCTATTTCGGCTCGCGGTAGGCCGCAACCGCAGCCCCGTCGGTTGAGTTCAATTGTGGCGTCCGCGGGTCACCGGTTAGCTGCGGGCGCGGCACCTCGGCGGCTGGGTAGGGGCGGTAAGCGCCGGGATGACTCTATTCACAACGTGGCGAGTGCGGCGGGCTGATATCCGCAGTTGCCGACGCTCGACGTCAGCGACCGCTTGTCGGAGCGATGCGGCCACTCGCGACGTCAGGCGGTCTGTCTGCATCGGGTCGTCTTGACCCCGTCGAGCCACGGACCGGGGGTGACCGGAAACAGCGTTCAAGAGACGCCAACGATGCCCGCCCGAGATCTATGCGCTCCGCACGCGCAGTCCGTCTCCTCCCGGCCCTTCCGCCACTCAAGCCGCCGGGGGGACGCAAGCTCGACTCGCCGCGGTCGCCGATTGCGGGTCTGAGTCCGCCTCGGCCCTGGTGGCGACGCTCATCGTTGCAGAACTCGCAGTAAACGCGCGGGGCCACGGCCAGTTGGCCAACAAGCTGGTCGTCCTTGATGCACATCTTGTCGTTCGCGGGCGTCGCGAAAGGTCGTTGACCGGCGACCCCGCCCCGTGCCCACCAGCCGCCCGCCTAGAGTTGTGCGACGGAGAGCTTGCGCAACGTCGCCCGTCGTTTGACATAGTGCTCATCCATGCGATCGATGATGCCGCCCAGGAAGCGGACGGTTTCCACGATGTTCGGACCCTTGTTGAGCATCGCGCACTCGGCGAGGATGCTCATGGCCGCATCCGAGACTTCCGCTCGCGATGGCGCCCCTTTCTTTGCCATGCCTTCAAGAATCTGGGTGGCCCAAATCACGGGGACGTGAGCCGCCTCGCAGAGCCACAGGATCTCCTGCTGTACCTCCGAGAGCCTCTCAAAGCCCACCTCCACAGCAAGATCGCCGCGGGCGATCATGACCCCGACCGGTGGCGAATGCAGGCTCGCCAGCAGTATCCGGGGGAGGTTCTCGAAGGCCTGGCGATTCTCGATCTTAAGCACCACGCCCAGGTGGCTCGCACCCAATCGATACAGCTCGTCGTGGAGTCGCGCGACGTCCTCAGGTCCCCGCAGGAAGGACAGGGCAACCATATCAACCAGGTTGACGACGTGGCTCAGATCGCTGAGGTCCTTGTCGGTCAACGCCGAAGTCTTTAGCGGCGTATCCGGGAAGTTGATGCCCTTCTCGGCACGGAGCCTCGCCCCATGCGGCCCCGTCTGCGTGATCTCCACGGTGATTCGCTCACCATCGTTTTCCCGCACGATGCCGCCGATCTTGCCATCATCGAACCAAACACGCTGGCCTGGCTCCACCTGCTCGAATGCGATCTCCAGGGTGCAGTGGATGTGTGCCGGTTCGATCACCTTCCCATCGGCGTCGCGCACGGCATCGGCCCCCGCTTCATCGCTGCGGGTCAGGACCAGCCGGTCACCCGGAAGCAGGGCAATGGGACTTACCACCTCCGGGACGCCCACGACCCGGCCCTCGGCGACCGGTTCCCCGCCACGGATCGCAGAAACCGGCGTACCTTCCTCGATGTAGGCAGTGCGGTCGATTTCGGCGATTAAAGACCTGCTGAAAGCCTCAACGATGTGCAATTCCTGCGGTCGTCCGCGGCTATCCGTGAAGCTGAGCAGGTCGCCGACCTCTGCGTTCTCGACAAGGTCACCTTCAACGGGCAGCGCGTAATGCACGTCGCTGGGTGCCGGCTCGTCCTGTGCAGGATCGGTCAGCCAGATCCTTCCTGCGATCGTCACACGCCCAAAGGTATCGCGCCGCGGTTTGAGCCTGGTCACCCGCCCCTTGGGTACGATACTGCCGGTGCGCAGCTTTGGACCGGCGAGATCCGCCTGCACGCGGCAACTGCGTCCCACGGCCCGTTCAGCCCGGCGCAAATTCTCAACCATTGCGGCCCATGCATCGGGTCCGTCATGGGCGCAGTTGATGCGCATGACGTCCATCCCTGCGACGACCAGGTCCTGCACGAGCTGAAAATCCGTGGCCGCTTCGCTCGGCATGGTGACCATGATCCGCACGAACCGCCCGCGCGGGTCTGGACCCAGCAAGGCGCGGGTGTGATCCCTCAGCAGTAGCGGTCCGGTTCGGAAGTCCACGGGGGCCTCCGGCGTATCGCCGAAGGTCTTGCCGGTGAGCTGTTCCAGGACGCCAATCACGGCATTGAGGCTTGCCATCGCGTGGGGCTCGAGCACCCCGAGGGACGAGAGACCAAGCGATGCCAGATCCTGCTGAAGCGCGCGGATATCGTGTTGCCGGATGCTGAGATAGTGGAGGAGGTTCTTCGCGCTGGCGCGGTGACTGGGCTCGATCTGCTCCAGTTCCTCGCTGTAGGTCTCCTCTAGAGTGCGAGCCCCGTCGCGCAGATTGGCGAGTTGGGCCTCGAGGCGCTCTAACTGCCGTGGTGTTGGTCGGAGAGTCATCGTCTGTTCACCCTTTTTCCGGTGGCCGTCACGGGGACGGTCCGAATCATCATGCCCTTGCCGGAGCCGCAATTATCGCTGCTTGGCGACTTGGAGAACTCGGTGGTAGCGCCCAGGAAGGCGGCATAGCGGCGGGTCTCCAGAAAGGCAGCCGCCATGGACGCCAGAAAAGTCGATGGTCCGATAGGCCTTGGCCGTCAGCAGGCCACTCTCCTTGTCCTTGTCCTGGTCCAGCAGTGTCAGCCCCACGGTGGAGGGAAGCTTGGACCAGAAGGAACCGGAACTGGTGCCATCGTTGGGAGGCAGCTCCGGGTACTCAAATTGGGTGACCATGGCAAGGGGATTACCGGCGGCCCCCGGCACGGTCAGACCCTGGACCTCCATGAGGGATGTCCCGTCCGGGCTGTCGGAGGCCAGCTGGCCGTCCCGGTCGGTCAGTGCCTCCCCAGCGGCGCTGAACAACCCGCCGACGACTGCCTCGCCGACGCGGTCGGTGGTGGCAAAGATTGGGTGGTATTGCAGGCGATACTCGGTGGTTTGGCCGTCGGAGCAGGTCATCCGTAGGGTCGCTCGGGTGTACACGGCTGCCTTCTCGTCAGCGGTGGCCGGCGCCGGCATGCCGGTGAACTCGACCCCCGCCAGGGGCGAGGAACCGCTGGGACAATCCGCCTGCGCCGACGTGGCGCATACGGACGTGAGGGCAAGGGAGAAGGCACGGATCCGCATGAGAAACCTCCAAGGCCTAACGAGCTGTCAGGGAGCGATACTAACCCCCCTCGCCCGCCCGCAGGTTGCGGAACTGTTACCGATTAGGGCTTCCGGTCTCGCCAAGGGCGTGAGGCGGAAAGGCAGCAGGGCGCCAATCACCTGGCGCCAGTCGATACACTATCGGGACCGCCCATCGGCCCTGGCATGAACGGAGCGCCACCCAAATCATGAGTCAGACTTGATGTCGCCGACCATCGATCAGAGACTGGTGACCGCTATCCAGGAGGGCGGCTGCGTGGCCTTCGTGGGAGCGGGTTTCTCGGCCGCAGCCGGACTGCCGCAGTGGAAGGATCTCATCCGCTCCGTGGCCAGCGAACTGCCAGAGGAGGCACGGAATCCTGATCGGGAACTGTTGGTTGCGCTGCTCAACGACAACCCCTCCCCCTCCAACCGCGAGTTGGAGATGGCAGCACAGCTGCTGCTGGATGCGGTCGGCGAGGATGCCCTCCGCGAACGCCTGGCTGCAGCGTTGCACAAAGATCCCGTGCCCGAAGACATGGGCCTGCGCCTCAAGTACCTGCGCGGCATTCCCTTCCGCGCGATCGTCACCACGAACTTCGACCCGCTCCTGCCTGGCATGCCCCCCTCGGCCGACTCCTACCGCAGGCTCCTGCGCAGTCGACGGCCATCACCGTGGCGCGAGGCGATCGCTCGTGTCGCCCTGGACTTAGGCCCCCCAGGCTGCGCGCAACTCGATGCCGACGCCGTCACCGTCCAACTCCACGGCAGGCTCGATGTCGCGCATTCACTGGTGCTGACGCGTTCCCAATACCGTCGACGCTTGTACGCCGACCCCGCCTATCTCACTGTGTTGCGATCCCTTCTCGCCACGTCGACCGTCCTGTTCCTGGGCTACTCGCTCACCGATGCGTATCTGAACGAGTTGCGGTCCGAACTGGTGGAGGCCTTTTCAGGCCGGGGTTACGCCGGCGAGCCCTTGGCCTGGGCAATAATCGAAGGTGTCTCGGAGGTCGCCCGCCGGTATTACGAGCGACACGAGGGGCTGGGGGTGATCACTTACCGTAAGGGCGACGCAGGCGGGGATCACAGCGGCTTCGATGAGATTCTGAAAGCGGTCTACGACCAGACGAATCCGGTCCATCGCCTGGGCGAACTGCTGGCCGGCCGCCGGGTGCTGTGGTTTGATCCAAATCCGGCCCACAACAACCGGGGGCGTGACCTGCTGCGCGCCGCTGCGGCGGAATGTGGCGACTGTGGCAATGCATTCGGCGAGAGCTTCGTCGAGGCCACGACACTCGAGGAGGCATGGGACCGCCTCTCAGCCGCGGGTAAGTTCGACCTGGTGATCTCCCACTGGGGCCACGGCATGTGCGACGGACATGCAAACGGTGAGGAGTTGCTGCGCCGCATGGCGCACCTGCGGGCAGGCGGAACCGCTGCCACGCCGGTGGTCATCTTCGCGGGCGCGGGTCGCTACGAGGCGCTGAACCGCCGACAGGCGTTGGGCCTAGGCGCAGCCGAGCTGGTCTCGCGGTGGGAGGACCTGATTGCCGTACTGGAACGTGTGCTCGCAGAGACGTTTGCCGGGACGGCATAACGCATCCGCGGCGAGATCGACTGCGCTTAGCCCCAACGGAGGCTCTGAACAATCCGATCGGCGTGCTTGCGAAGTCTGACAGTGCCTGTGTTCGCACCGCTATTCAGCATTTCGATGTCGCCCCTTGGTGCGCGTCCCTGGAGGTCGTCTCAGTCGTCGGCAAGCTGGCCCTCGTTCGGCCCAGCTTCGGTCTCCTCCGCGCAATTCCGCACGGACCCGATATTCCGCTTGCCGAGCCTTTCGGCACCCTTCTCCTCGCCGTGCCGCTCCTCCCGCTTCTTGTCGGCCTGCTCTTTGCCGTCAACGGCTACGAACGCCTGGTCGCTATCGCGCTTTCGTCACTCACCCCGCCCGGCTAAACGTAGAGGGGGGCCATCCGCCGCCAGTAGTAGCCGCGGTGGGCACGCCCGTCCCACTCGTGCAGGGCGTGCCCGATGCCCTTGTCCGAGAGGAGCCGGCTCAGGTAACGGTTGTTGTCGAGGAAAGGGTCCTGGTTGCCGATGACCAGGGTTATGTCCATCCTGCGCAATGCTCCAAGGCGATCCGAGCACTGAAGATTCGCAAGGTACTGGGTGGGGGTATGGAAATAGACCTGCTCGTCGCGGTGGCCATCGAGGAGGTCCCGAAAGTCCTCGACGTTGAGCGTCAGGTCGTAGCGCCCGGAGAAGGCGACCAGCTTCTGGAACAGGTGTGGGTGGCGAAAGGCGATATTGGCCGCGTGAAACGCCCCCAGGCTGCACCCGTGGGAGATGGTGCAGGGGTGGGGGTTCTTGCTGGCCATGAGGGGCATGACCTCGTTGAGGACGTACTCCTCGAAGGCGTGGTGGCGGCGGATGCGGTCCGCCGGGTGGCACCAGAAGCAGTAGAAGGACTCCCAGTCGATGCTGTCGACGCACCAGAGCTGGAGCTGTCCAGCCTCCAACTTATAGCGCAGAGAGTCGACCAAGCGCAGATCCTCGTACTCGTGGAAACGCCCGTCGCGGGTGGGGAAGACCAGGACCTTGGCCCCGGAATGGCCGAAGACCAGGACTTCCATATCCCGCCCCAGGCGGAGACTGAACCAACGGTGATATTCACGGTGCATCGCTACGGCTTGACCCAACGCGGGGTCCCTCGACAAGGGGTGGACCCCCGAGGCAGGCGCCGATGTCCGCTCAGAGGGGCGCGAAGAACTCCCCCAGTTCGGCGAGGAGCTCGACCTCCTGGCGCCGCCGGTCGGGGTAGTCGAAGTGCCCCGCCTGCAACAGGTACAGACGCTTGTCACCCGGGATGGCATTGAAGACCGCGAACTGCCCGGGCGGGGCCACCGCCGGGTCGAAGCGGGCGGCGGCGACGTGCATGGGCTGGCGGATGTGCCTCGCGGCCACGGCGGCATCGTAATACCCCAATGTTTCCGGGGTGTGACCCTGGGCCTTGGCGAAACGCTGGACGGCCGCGGCGCTGCCAATGGTGGGCAGGGTCAGACGTAGGCGGTGGTGGCCCAGGCTAGGAACATTGAGGTGGCCGCGGGCGATCCGCGGGTCCCAAGCGAGCGCCATGGCCCCTATCCCACCCCCCAGGCTGATCCCCAGGTACCCGAGACGCCCCGTCAGGCGCGGGAAGAGGACCAACAGGGCGCTGACCCCGGTCCAAACGTCATCGACGCAGCCCCCAAGGATGTAGCGATCGCGCAGGTGGATGTCATGCAGGACGTGCCACTGGGGGTCCTGGGAGATGGTCGGGCGTGCGCTGCGGCAGAGTCCGCGCAGGCAGGGGACCAGGTAAGCCCCGTCCAGGCAAGGCAGTTCCAGGGGCGGGGCCGAGATCCCTCCGTACCCGTGGCCGAGGACGAACCCGCGCTTGGGGGTCCCCTCCCTCGGGGTCAGCAGCCAACCGCGGATGGGAAACGCATCGGTGGAACCATAGGCCAGGTCCTGAACCCGGAATTGGGGGTCGGAGAGATCCTCGGGGCCGAGCTTGGGACTGGGGTCAACACCCACTGCCCGGGCGTAGCGCGCCTCCCAGAAGGGAACGAAGCCCGGGGGCTCGGCCGGGGGCTCGACCGCCAGCAGGCGGTCGAGCTCGTAGCCATAGGTGGGGTCGAAGGGGTAGCCGTGGGCGAGGGGCATGAACGATCCGGGTGAGAGGGGATTGAGCGCGTCGCGACCCGCCCTTACTAAGGCCAGGCGCCGAGCGACGGCTCGCTCAGATAACCCGCCGGTCGGGGCGAGGTCAAGCGACGGCGGCCGTCGCCGTTTCGCCGCCGAATCGTCTCCGCGCGGCAACAGTGCCCTGAGATCATTGCGCACTCGCATCTCCGGGCCATGCCCAGGGGCCGCCGCATGTCCATGGACCAGCCGACCGCCGCCGGACTCGCCTGGGAGGGCCTGGGGCTGGGGGACCTGTGGTGTTGGCCCCTGCCTGCCCTGCCCCGCCGTGGCGACCGGACCCTGCTCCGGCTCGCGGCGACCCTGGCCCGGGGCCAGGTCCGACGCCTCACGGGTTGGGAGCGCGTACTGCCCGAACGCGACCCCTTCGTCCTGGTCGCCAACCATGGCTCGCGCCGCGAGACCCTGTACCTGGTGGCCGCCTTGATGCTGGCCCGCGGCGGGCGCCCGGTGCACTTCCTGGCCGACTGGAATTTCCGGCTAATCCCGGGCGTCGGGTACCTCTACGACCGTAGCGGGGCCATCACCGTGATCCGCAAGGACGCCCGCCCGTCGGTCCTCAACCGACTCAAGCCCCGCTTCGCCTCAGAGACCCCAGCCATGGACCAGGCGCGAGCCAGGCTACAGGCCGGGACCGCAATCGCCCTGTTCCCGGAAGGGACGGTCAACCGCGACTCGCGGCATCTCCTGCGCGGGCGCTTCGGCGCGGCCCGTCTGTCCCTGGAGACCGGAGTCCCGGTCCTGCCCATGGGGATCCGCTTCCTTGGCGCGCCACTGCGGGACGGGCGCAGCGACTTGGCCTCGCCGATGGATGTCCGCATCGGGGCAGCAATGACACCGCCGAGCTCGGGCCCAGGCCCGGCGCCCATCACTGCCGTCCGCCACTGGCACGCCGATGTCATGACCGCCATCGCCGCTCTGTGCGGCAAGCAATGGGCCGCGGCCCCGCCGGTCGGGGTGCGGAACGCCGCACGATCAAACAGCAACGTCGAAGCCGGCCCCACGGTCGGAGGAGGTCCCCGTGCTGAAGAAGCCTGAAGTCGTGCGCGTCACCGATCCCGGTACCCGCCAGGATGCCCTCAAGGTCCTGCGCGCCACGTACCGCGACGAGAAGGGTTGGGTGGATGAAGCCGAGTCGCAACTCCCGGAGGTCGACTTGAGTAGCCCCTGGATGTCCTGGTTCGTCGCCTACCGCGGCGCGGAGCCCGCTGGGGTCCTGCGCATCCAGTACAAGCCGCCGGTCGCGCAATACCGCGCCTACAACGTCACCCTGCTGGCCCGCGACATCGACGTCGAGCGCTTCTTGAGCACCAACCACATCGCCGAGATTGGGCGCTTCGCCATAGCGCCGCGTTACCGCGGCAGCCTGCTGATCGCAGTCGCCCTCATGCGGGCGGCGACCCGCGAGACGGTGGAGCGCGGTTTCACCCATTACATCACCGACGTCTTCGAGGACGACCCGCACAGCCCCTACGGCTTCCACACCCGAGTCATGGGTTTCGCCCCAGTGGCCACCCACGACAGCGGTGAGCTCCACTGCCGCAGTCGCCGAATCACCCTAATCCTGGACCTCAAGGCCGCTTACAACCACCTGAGACGCAGCCAGAACTGGATCTTCCGCTCGCTGACCTCGGACTGGGACGAGGGGCTGCACCGGCGCTTGGTCGTGTAGGAATGGGTCCGTCCCGGCGGGCGAAGGCCCGGGGGCCGGGGTTCATCTGGGCGCCTGACCCGGGCCTGCGGTCTGCGGCCGCCACGCACCTGACAATCTCGAACGCCCGGATCACGGCGGCACCCCACAATGCCCCGAGCGATTCGGTGCCCGCTGCCCTCGTGGACCAAGGGGGCGGCACTACGATACGACCCGAGGTGAAATGGCCAGGCGCTTGGCCGACACTGCGTTCGTCACCAGCGCGTGGGTACCGGCTTGGGACTTGACCGGGGAAGGGAGTAAGTTCCACGCACCTGGCCCGAATCTCCCGCGCGCACCTGTCCGGCGCGCCGGGCCTGCGATCAACTGGGACCCCATGGCCGCTGTGGGTGGAGTTTGGGCTCGCGGCAGGCTGACGGAGTCGAAGGCCCCTCGCTGGCGGCCCTCGACCTGGAAATTCAGCTGCCCCCATCCCGCGGGGGCTCATGCGTAACGCCGATGACGCCGAGCGACTTGCTCCGCTATCGGCTTGGTTCAGGGAACAGTCCAGGCATCCAACGCGGCGCGAGCTTTGCCGGAAAGGCGAGGCGCAGCGGCGTGCGGGTGCTCGTTGAAACCAGGACGTCGCGCTCCAGGAGGGCCGAGGTGACACGCCTCGCGTTGCGCTCGCTCGTGCCAAGGATCCGCGCAACATCGCTGCGCGGCAGTTCGCCACGGTACAAGACGGCTTCCAGGACCGCCCCGGC